>SDBV01003016.1_pt1 | contig 25083 bp, 35 predicted proteins | sample 2277081 | NCBI WGS metagenome assembly SDBV01 (sample SAMN10402039, study PRJNA504765) | marine sediment metagenome | isolation source: marine sediment core GS10_PC15, 223 cmbsf | place: Arctic Ocean: Southern Knipovich Ridge | collected 2010 | reverse complement strand
CCATGATTGAGATGTAATCTAGCAGTAGCATTGATTATGGTGTTAAGGTGATTCAACATACTTTACAATATCATCAATATTGCGCCAGCTTGTTACGTTGCCTTTGGACCATCGTTGATTCTCATTTCCTGTATAGACAACAAAGCTATTTTTTGGGTCTATCGAAGCGAGCTGATTCCAGTAACTGAGTTCACTAAATAGTGAAAGCGAAATCGTTTTACCTGCCTTCATTTCAATGGGAACAAGTTGTTCTCCTTTTTCAAGTAAGCCATCGACCTCATTGCCTGCAAGATCTCGCCAGTAATAGAGGTGAGGTATAGAACCTCGATTGTAGAACCCTTTGAGGATTTCGGATATGACAAAGGTTTCAAAGAGGTGGCCGCGCATGTAATGCAAAGCTATTTGCTCCCGCTTAATCTTAAGCAGCGAGCAAACGAGGCCGGTATCATAAAAATAGAGCTTAGGGCTTTTTATTAAGCGTTTGCTGAAATTTTTGTAATGGGGTCGAAGGACATGCACAATATAACTTGCTTCTAGTACAGAGATCCATTGGCGGACCGTTTTATCACTGATGCCGCAATCATTACCTAGCTGGCTTAGATTAAGGATTTGGCCTGTTCGGCCGGCACAGAGGCCAATGAAGGTCTGAAACAGATTCAAATCTTGTACCTGCTTGAGTTGTCTTACATCCCGTTCAATGTACGTCTTGATATAATTTTCATACCAGCGATCTGGTGGCGATTGATTTGCATATATTGAGGGATACGATCCTTGATACAGGAGGTCCTCAACTTTTTCGGGAAGTTTGTTTGTATCACTGAGCTCAGTGATTGAGAACGCCAAAAGAGTATGGATCGATATGCGTCCAGCAAGCGATTGGCTGATTGTTTGATTCATTAAGTAGTTCTGTGATCCAGTTAAGATAAAATAGCCGGGCTTCTTTTCTTGATCTACTATAACCTGGATTGAGGAGAGTATGTCGGGTACATTCTGAAATTCGCCAAGTATAATGCCATGTTCATTTCGATATTCTTCGAAAAAGCCCTTAGGATCTTTTTCTGCGAAGGTGCGCATTTCTACATCTTCTAGATTAATGTATCTATGTTTGTTAAATGCTTGTTGTGCCACCGTTGTTTTGCCTGATTGGCGAGGGCCCAAAATAGCTACTACGGGAAAAAATTTGGCCATCTCCAGCAAGTCGGGAATCATGGATCGTCTGATAATCATTATTTAATCAACCTTTTTAAAAAATCATTCAAATTCGGAATCCGAACTCGAATTTGTACTACTATAACTTATTAGGTTCGTTTGTGTAATAATGAGTACTTTTTTTAAAGAGTAGGGCCTAATTTTTTTGAAAAATGAAGCTTATTTTTGTTCAAAGAATTACAGCTTTAGGAGCAGTTTAATCGGAAAGGACTCCTGTAAAAGCGGGTGGAAAAGGCACATGGGTAAAATATTTCAAATTCGAGTTCTGATTCCGAATTTGAAAACATAGAGAATAAACTTTCATCTTTTTCGATGGTGGATCGCCTATTAGTCTCTGTAGGATACTTACCTCTTAGGATATGTATGTTGAGAGGAAGATACCATTGACAGTCCAGTCTACAATATGCTTTCCTATTTCTAGGGATGTTCCCCAAAGTAAAAACCATTAAGGAGGTGTACTATGAATCGATGGATGTTATTAATTGTGGCTTTTTTTATGTGCATGATGCATGAGGGTATGTTAGCCAATGTATCAGATTCTTCCATGCCAGCTATGGTGAGAGTACCCGGTTGTGTTGTGAGGTCTTTTCAGACTCTTGTAGAGAGTGCGGGGGATGCCTTACCCAAAGAATACAGGGATGCCTATGCTGAGTTTATGCTCTATCTTCAGAAGAATAATTATTATGCTCCCAAGCATGTTCTCCATTTTACTGTGTCTCATAGCTTGTTCATGTTGAAGTTATCGAGCAGCCATCTTTTTAATGTTCAGTTAAATAATGTGGCTATAGGGTTAGAGAACTATAGACAATTTCTTGCATCGGGTACCGATGAAACATTTTGTGCATGTGCCGGTATGTGTTCATGCCCACTTCCCTGCCCTTGTGCAGACAGTGGCTCCAAGAAAGAACCGGATTTTTGTTGGCCTTGCACAAGTGATCCCTACTTATGCTGCTGGTAGTAGTACGTAAGCGCACATGTGTATATCGTGTGTGAAAAATACAGGATCTGATGGTTCATTCAAGTGAGTGAGGCCATTATGGTGAAAGTGTTGGTATACCATCACGCTCTTGTTTGAAACAAATGGGAGCTCACACACATGATTCAAAAAATATCTACGATGAATACTCGCCTAAGGGCGGGTATTCCTTTAGCATGCTTATCCTATCACTCTGTGAGAGAGAATTACTCATAATCCCGATGCTCATATCCTCATAAGGCATACCAATCTTGCCCTTTCGGAAAAAATTTCACTGAATGATGGTCCTGAGTAAGTATGTAGAAATTGTTCCACCCAATTGTTCCATCAGAAGAGGATCGGGCTTGCTTTACGCCTACCCTTTTTACTTGGACATAGCGCCATAGTAAACTGTAGGGTGCCATAAGATACAGCATAATAATTTTCCTATCTTCTTCTCTGGCAATAGAGGCACTTTTTGTCTCAGCGAGTAGATGTACATACATATTCTCATTTTCAATCGATTTCTTTTATTCGGCTTTCGGGTGAGGAGTTATGTATAGATCGTAGAGACTTTGAAGATATGCTGCTGAAAGCGGCAAGGAAGAAGTATACAGTAGGATCAAAACGGTAAACAAGTCGAAAGGGCGGTGAATCTTTCCCAATAATGGCAGCGAGTGGTTATAGAGCAATAGAATAAATTTAATAGCTTAATGTATTGAGGAGTTTTCATGATTTTCAAAGGTAAAAGAGTGGCAGTTTTTGTACTGGGAGTTTTTTGTCTGAGTCCGATTTTTGTGTCAGAGGCGACTAGGTCTGCTGGAGATTGGGTTTATAAGATAGATGACATTTTCAGCTTAATGCGTGATGAGCAGGATGCCCAGGAATACCAAAGCGGCAAGATGGTTGCAGCGCCAGTTCGTATTTATCTCAGACAGGCGCTTAAGGAAATGAGGGTAGGCGAAATTATAGCTCAGTTCTTTGTATCAGCAAGTCAAGGTGCCAACATGAATGAGTTGGGTGAAATGTTAGCAAAGAAGTTTGAAGGGTCTGGAAGAAGTAGTCGAAGTAGTGGTATAAAGTCGTTATGCTGTGGAATGTTCGGTTTTATTGATGGACTTACTGAGATACTTGACGAGGACAACACTCAAGCTGACGTAGTAACAAAAGAGGAGTGTTTTGGGCTTCTTGCTGCGTATTATCTGTGTGGGGAATTTCTGCCCCTTTTTATTCAAAAAGGTCTGAATGGTATTAGAAACTATACTGACAAGAATCCTATGGACAGCTATAAGAGCATGCGCTGGGCATTCCTTAAGGCTGCAAAAGAAGCGTATGGTATTGGTTCTCAAAGGTATAAAGAGACAGAGCAAGGACTGAGTGCGCTTGCACGTTCAGGTTCGCTCGTAGAGGTTGTGAGGAATCAGTTAAGCTGTTGCTCAGAAGTGGTGGAGGATTGTTAGATCTTCCCCAGTAACGTTGGTGAGTAGTTATGGAGCAATAGAGTAAATAAATTTAGTAGCTTAATCTATTGAGGAGTTTTCATGATTTTCAAAGGTAAAAGAGTGGCAGTTTTTGCACTGGGAACTTTTTGCCTGAGTCCGATTCTTGCGTTAGCCAGTAAAGGGGCAGGTAGTGAAGAATTGAATGCGGTGGCGAATGAGTTTGTCGAAGGAGTGTTGAGTACGACTCTAAAGTCGCCCCCTCTTAGCGGACTGAACACTTTTGGTGGGCGTAGCGAAATGCCGGACAAGAAACAAGTTCAAGAAGCAGGATTAACGCAAGGGGAACATTTTGTACTTTTTGCAGTTGTTGATCTGTGTCGGATGTTTTTACCCGATGCTCAGAACTTTTTGCCTGATGCAGACGGACGTGGTTGGTTTATTTCATCTCTGACTGTAGATAGCATATCACAGACGCTTCTTAGGGCTGCACAAAAAGCGTATGGCGCCGACTCAAAAAAGTATGAAGTGATAAAGCAAGGACTGAATACAGTTGGTGAGCGTTTCGAAATGCCGGATGAGAAAAAAATTCATGAAGCAGGATTAACGCAAGGGGAACATTTTGTATTTCTTACAGCTATTGATCTGTGTTGGAGCTTTGTGCCCTATGACATTTGGCGAGAACCAAGACTATCTCTGACTGGATGTAGCATGTATCATACGCTTCTTTGGGCTGCAAAAGAAGCGTATGGCGCCGGTTCAAAAAAGTATGAAGTGATAACGCAAGGACTGAACGCGTTTGATGGGCGTAGCGAAATGCCGGACAAGAAAAAAGTTCAAGAAGCAGGATTAACGCAAGGGGAACATTTTGTACTTCTAGCAGTTATTAATCTGTGTCGGATATTTTTGCCCGATGCAAACGGAGGTGGTTATGGGCTGATTCCATCTCGGAATGCACATATCATGAATGCACACGCCATATGCATGACGTTTCTTTGGGCTGCAAGAAATGCGTATGACGCCAGCTCAAAAAAGTATGAAGAGATAGAATCGGCACTGAGGCCGATAATACTACCGGTCGCGCCTTGTGGCTGTAAAAGAAGCGTATAGCATCGTATGAAGAGACAGGGTCAGGGCTGAATCCTCACTGCTCACGGATGTTGCCTAGCAGAAGCGGTGTGGGATTGTTTGATCTTCCCCAATAACTTTTGGTGAGTTGGTGTCAAGCAATTGAACTAAGTAAATTTAATAACTTAATGTATTGAGGAGTTCTCATGATATTAATAAGAAAGAAAGTGGCAACAGTTTTTGCACTGGGAGTTTTCTACCTGAGTCCGATTCTTGCGTTAGCGAGTAAAGGGGCAGGGAGCGAAGAGTTGAATGCGGTGGCGAATGAGTTTACCGGTGGGGTGTCCAGCACGACTCTAAAGTCGACCCCTCTTGGCGGACTAGGTGCGTTTGATGGGCAAATGCCGGACAAGAAAGAAGTTCAAGAAGCAGTATTAACGCAAGGGGAACATTTTGTACTTCTTGCGGCTCTTGATCTGTGTCGGGTTTTTTTGTCCGATGAAAATGGACGTATTGATGGGTTGATGCCATCTGTAATTGCAGGTCACATACGTTGGGGATTTCTTAGGGCTGCAAAAGAAGCGTATGGTACCGACTCAAAAAAGTATGAAGTCATAGAGCAAGAACTGAACGCGAAGGCAATATGGAGCTTTGATGAGCATAGTGAAATGCCGGACAAGAAAAAAGTTCAGGAAGCAGGATTAACGCAAGGGGAACATTTTGTACTGCTGGCAGCTATTGATCTGTGTAGGGGGTTGGGACGGCCTCTGACTGTGCGTGAGCTTCTTAGGGCTGCAAAAGAAGCGTATGGCGCCGGTTCAAAAAAATATGAAGAAACAGAGCGAGCACTTAACATGTCGGATGGGCATAGTGAAATGCCGGAAGAGAAAGAAGTTCATGGAGCAGGATTAACGCAAGGGGAACATTTTCTACTGCTGGCAGCTATTGATCTGTGTAGCGGGTTGGGATGGCCTCTGACTGTAAGTAAGCTGCTTGGGGCTGCAAAAGAAGCGTATGGTGTCGACTCAAAAAAGTATAAAGTGATAAAGAAGGGACTGAACAGTATCAATTGGCGGTACGGTTGCTGAATCCGCCTGTACAGAGGGGCAACACGAGAGCTGCTGATCAAAAGCCGGGTAGGATTGCTAGATCTTCACCAATAATGTTGGTGAGTTGGTATAAAGCAATTGAACTGAATCAATTTAATAACTTAATATATTGAGGAGTTTTCATGATATTAATAAGAAAGAAAGTAGCAACAGTTTTTGCAATGGGAGTTTTCTGCTTGAGTTCGATTCCTGCGTCAGCCAGTAAAGGGGCAGGTAGCGAAGAGTTGAATGCAGTGGCGAATGAGTTTACCGGAGGGCGACCAAGCACGATTCTAAAGTCTCCCCCTCTTGGTGTACTTGGCGCTTTTAATGGGCAAAGCGAAATGCCAGACAAGAAAGAAATTGAGGAAGCCGGATTAACGCAAGGGGAGCATTTTGTACTCCTTGCAGCTCTTGATCTGTGTCGGACGTTTTTACCTGATGCTCAGAACTTTTTGCCGGATACAAGCGGGCGTGTTTATGGGTTGAGAATGTCTCTGACTGTAGATAACATATGTATGACGCTTTGCGGGGCTGCAGAAAAAGCGTATGGTGCTGGCTCAAAAAGGTATGAAGTGATAAAGCAAGGACTGAATGTGATTAATGGACGTAGCGAAATGCCGGACGAGAAAGAATTTCAGAAAGCAGGATTAACGCAAGGGGAACATTTTGTACTTCTTACAGCTGTTTATCTGTGTCAGGCCTTTTTGCCTTATGACGTTTGGCAAGAACGGAACGTGGCGCTGACTAAGCGTAACATGAGTTGGGTGTTTTGTAGGGCAGCAAAAGATGCGTATGGTGTTGGCTCAAAACAGAACATGGTGCTGACTAAGCGTAACATGAGTTGGGTGTTTTGTAGGGCAGCAAAAGATGCATATGGTGTTGGCTCAAAACAGAACATGGTGCTGACTAAGCGTAACATGAGTTGGGTGTTTTGTAGGGCAGCAAAAGATGCATATGGTGTTGGCTCAAAACAGTATGCAGTTATAAAGAAGCAACTAGGACACAAGAAGGTTCGTCTTGAATTTATAAAGAATGAACTAGGACTCGAGTCGTGGCGTTGGATTTGGGAAAATCCGTATCCGGCAGAAGTCCAGGAAGCAGGATTAGCGCGAGGAGAACAGTTTGTACTTCTTGCAGCTGTTTATCTGCACCAGTTCTTGCCTCATGACACTTTGGGGGTACGTTATAGCGGGTCGAATTTTCCACGTCCAAATGAACGTGACATCCTTTGGAGTCTTCGTAATGCCATAAATAGCGTATGGTTTTCGGCTGAGAGCAAATTATCGGAATCCGTATCCTGAGTACAGATGATCAGGGTTGGTGTGAGCTCATATGCCAAGTGAAGTGATCGACAGCGTACCTGACTTGTTTAATCAATTAAACGAAGAGAGTCGATACCGACTCTCTTCGTTTTGTAAGCTTCATCTTTCTTAGAACCATCCTGTTAATTTAATAATATCTTTGAACGTTAAGTACACAACGAGCCCAATAACAAAAAGCCACGTATAATAATGAATCATATAACGGGTGGCATCAGAAAGTGGCCGTCGTATAATCGCTTCGATCGTAAAAAAGAGCGCCTGGCCTCCATCAAAAATAGGAAGGGGAAGGAGGTTGAAAACGGCGAGGTTGATGCTAATAAAGGCGAGCATAAAAAGAAACATTTTCATGCCCATACCGGCAAATTGGGTTACTTGACAGATAAGCATTAATGGCCCTCCGAGCCCTTCGCGTGTTTTTGTTAGATTTTTAAGAGCGCCAAATGTTTGGCTTATCATCCCCCAGGTTGCATACCAACCGGTCACAAATGCTTCCCGAAAGGGCATCGGTTTAACCTGCCATGCGATGCCAAGGAGCGGTCTTGTCGTTGTGCCCTGCGTCTGTGATTCGGGAGTGACCTGAAGGGTCTGATGGGTACCATCGCGCAGCACTTCAAGCGGGACCTGTTTGCCTATAAAGGGCTCGAGTGCTGACGTTAACTGAGAGATTGTACTGGTAGCGACGTTATTTATCGAGACTATGGTATCGCCCGGTTGTAATCCGGCTCTTTGTGCAGGGGTATTGTTATGCACTACGCCAATCAGTGCGGGCTGATCATTGCACCAGGTGCCAATGCAGGGTGCGCCGTACATGAAAAGGATGCTGAGTGCTAGATAAGCAAAGAGGACATTAAATAAGATGCCACCAGAAATGATAATGAGCTTTTGCCAATAAGGCTTTACATTAAAAGAGCGCTCATCGGTTGCTTTCGCTTCAAGCTGTTCTCCCTGGCCTACTTCCGGTGATCCGGCCATTTCCACGTAGCCGCCCAAAGGGATAGCGGAAAGGGCAAAGGTGGTATCACCTATTTTTTTCTCTATAATGCGCGGACCGAAGCCGATCGAAAATGAGGGGGTGCGTACATTAAACAACTTTGCAAAGATAAAATGGCCCAACTCATGAAAGACGATAAGGAATCCGATACCTAAAATGGCCACGATAATAAGGGGTAGATTGCACCAGAGCGTCGTAACGAGCTGAGAAAGCGTATTGAATAGTTTTATTATGAATGCTAATGGCTGCATTGAAATCTCCTTGCAAAATTGACAAATAATAACTTTTCGAGTACAGTAAACAACACTAGCTTACTCTTTTTGGGGGGCGAGGCAAATTCTTTTATATATTTTTTTGTCGGAGCTTACCATTATTGATGGTTGGGGTAGTGGTATTTGTATTCTGCTACGCGCGATAAGCTGTCTATTGAGCCGAATATTTCTCACAGAGAGCTTGAAAAAACCGCTAAAGGGATTATACTTAATATAATCTCCTTTTTCTTAGCTGCTTTGTGCTTCGAAAAGAACTGAGAAAGCTTCTCAAAATGAGACATGAAAGTCATTTAACTTTATTATGTGGATGTTGAATTATGCCTACGATTAATCAGCTTGCCCGCAAGGCGCGGACAGCAGCTAAAGAGAAATCAAAAAGTCCTGCGTTAAAAGGATCTCCTCAGGTGAGGGGTGTCTGTACGCGTGTTTTTACTACGACGCCAAAAAAACCAAACTCTGCTTTGAGAAAAGTAGCCCGTGTGAAGTTGTCGACCGGTATCGAGGTGACCGCCTATATTGGTGGTGAAGGGCACAATTTGCAGGAACACTCTGTCGTGCTTGTTCGCGGTGGTAAAGTAAAAGATTTACCGGGTGTTAAATATCATATTGTACGGGGCGCACTCGATGCTGCTGGTGTTGAAAACAGAAAGCAAAGTCGTTCCTTGTATGGCGCAAAGCGTCCCGTGAAGAAAGGTTAATATATGCCGAGGCGTAAAGCAGTCAATTTTATTCGTGACATTGGATTCGATGTACGTTATGGGTCTGAGACGGTCCAAAAATTAGTCAATGTTGTTATGTGGGGAGGCAAAAAGAATGCTGCTCGTACTATCGTGTATGAAGCGCTCGATATGTTGGTGAAAAAAGCGGGCGGCGATAAAGAGAAGGGTCTTGATATTTTCAATAAGGCTCTTGAGCAAATTATTCCAGCGGTAGAGGTTCGTTCTCGCCGTGTGGGGGGTAGTGTGTATCAGATTCCTCGAGAAGTTCCTTTTAGGCGCGCTCGAGCGCTTGCTTTGCGTTGGCTTATTAGTGCCGCTAAGGCCCGCCCTAACAAAACAATGGGGCTTCGCTTAGGCAATGAGCTGCTCGATGCAAGTGAAGGTCGTGGTACAGCGGTAAAGAGAAGATTAGATGTGCATAAGATGGCAGAGGCAAACCGTGCCTTCTCCCATTATGCCTGGTAAGGTGACTTCATGAGTTATGATTTAAGCAAATATCGCAATATTGGAATCGCCGCTCACATCGATGCGGGGAAGACGACCGTTACAGAGCGTATACTTTTTTATACCGGGATTATTCATAAGACCGGTGAAGTTCATGAAGGGGAAGCAACGACCGATTGGATGGAGCAGGAAAGAGAGCGGGGTATCACGATTACCTCGGCCGCTATTAGCTGTAGTTGGAACGGCTATGATGTTAATATTATTGATACTCCTGGTCACGTTGATTTTACCATAGAGGTAGGACGTTCTTTGCGTGTTCTTGATGGTGTTATTGGAGTTTTCTGTGGCGTGGGAGGTGTACAGCCTCAATCTGAAACGGTGTGGCGCCAAGCAAACAGATACAAAGTTCCTCGTATTATATTTGTTAATAAATTAGATCGTATAGGTGCAGATTATTTTAAAGTTCTGCAGGATGTTAATACTAAGCTTCATGCGAATGCACTTGCTATGCAGATGCCGGTCGGAGAATCGGATAAGTTTTATGGAATTATTGACTTATTGACCCGTCAAATGGCCACCTTTACTGAAGGTGAACAGGGCAATGTCGTTAGTTACTCAGAGGTGCCGGCAGACTATAAGGATAAAGTTGAAGAGCTGCGGGCAAAAATTGTAGAAAAAGCGGCAGAACTTGATGATCAGCTGGCAGAAAAATTTTTAAATGAAGAAGAGATCTCGATTGAAGAGATTAAAGCGTCCCTGCGGCAAGGAACGATCGATCGGAAGGTAACGCCCGCTTTTTGCGGAAGCGCCTTTAAAAATAAGGGTGTTCAGCTTTTACTCGATGCGGTCATCGATTATTTACCTTCTCCTGCGGATATTCCTCCGATTGAGGGTATTGTTCCCCGTACGGAAGAAAAGGTATTGCGTAAGGCAGATCCGAAAGAACCGTTTTCGGGGCTTATCTTTAAACTTATGACCGATCCTTATGTGGGGGTATTAAGCTTTATTCGTGTTTATTCGGGGCTATTAAAGTCCGGTTCGTATGTGTATAATTCTACGAGCGAAACGAAGGAGCGAGTAAGTCGGTTACTCAAAATGCGTGCGAATAAGAAAGAAGAAGTTCGAGAATTAAAGGCGGGTGATATCGGTGCTATTGTAGGTATTAAGGATGCGAATACCGGTGATACCCTTTGTGACGAGTCTCATCCGATCATACTTGAAAAGATCGATATTCCAGCTCCGGTAATTTCTGCTGCGGTAGAGCCGAAAAATAAGGGAGAGTACGAGAAAATGACGGTGGCGTTGAGAAAAATGTCTCAGGAGGATCCATCATTTCAGTTTTCATTCAATCCTGAAACCAATCAAACGGCTATTAGCGGGATGGGAGAGCTGCATTTAGAAATCGTTGTTGATCGTATTAGGCGAGAGCAAAAAGTTGAACTTGTGCAAGGTAAGCTTCAAGTAGCATTTAAAGAGACCTTTGCAAAGTCGGTTGAAGTTGAAGGTAAATATATTAAGCAATCGGGTGGACGTGGTCAGTATGGTCACGTATGGTTAAAAATGGAGCCGTTAGAACGGGGTAAAGGGTACGTTTTTGAAAAGAAAGTTGTTGGAGGATCGATACCGCGAGAATTTATTCCTGCGGTAGAGAAGGGACTTGAAGAAGCGAAGAATACTGGTATATTAGGTGGTTATCCTGTTGTTGATTTTAAAGTAAGCTTAACGGATGGGTCATATCATGATGTTGACTCTTCTGAATTAGCTTTTAAAATGGCAGCCAGTATGGCATTCAAAGCGGGAATGGCCAAGGCAGATCCTGTTTTGTTAGAGCCGATCATGAAGGTTGAGGTAGAAACGCCGGAAGAGTATATGGGTGACGTGATGGGTGATTTAAACTCACGACGTGGCCGTATTTTAGGCATGGAGTCTAAAGTAGGTAATAGTATTATTCTTGCGGAGGTGCCTCTTGCCGAAATGTTTGGTTATGCGACGCAGTTGCGGTCGATGACAAAAGGGCGAGCAAGTTATTCGATGGAATTTGAATGTTATCGTGAAGTACCTAAGCATGCACAAGAACAAATTCTGAAGGCTGCTTAGATGGTAGGTTTAATCTTAATTTACGTTGTCGGGAGATAACAATGGCAAAAGGTGTATTTGAGCGAAAAAAGCCTCATATAAATACGGGTACTATCGGTCACGTTGACCATGGTAAAACAACATTAACGGCTGCGATTACCTCTGTTTTAGCAAAAAAAGGGTACGCAGAAGCGAAAAAATTTGATCAGATTGATAATGCTCCTGAAGAGAAGGCGCGTGGTATTACTATCGCTATTTCTCACGTTGAGTATGAAACTGATAAGCGCCACTATGCGCACGTTGACTGTCCTGGTCACGCTGATTATGTAAAAAACATGATCACCGGAGCGGCGCAGATGGATGGTGCAATTTTAGTGGTATCGGCAGCTGATGGTGCGATGCCTCAAACACGTGAGCATATTTTGCTTGCAAAAAACGTTGGGGTTCCATCCATTATTGTATTTCTCAATAAAGTAGACATGGTTGATGATTCTGATATGACAGACATGGTGGAAGAGGAAATTCGTGATCTTCTCACCAAGTATGGATTTCCTGGAAACGAAATACCGTTTATACGTGGATCAGCATTGAAAGCGCTCAATGGTGATGAAAGTGAAATCGGTTCACAGGCGATTGAAAAATTGATGGATGCGCTTGATAATTATATTCCGGAGCCGACACGTGAAGTAGATAAGCCTTTCCTTATGGCGGTGGAAGGTGTTTTCTCGATTCCTGGCCGTGGCACGGTTGCAACGGGAAGAATTGAACGTGGCAAGATCAAAGTTGGTGAGGAAGTTGAATTGATAGGCTTTGGTGCAAACCAGAAGACGACCGTTACCGGCGTTGAAATGTTTAGAAAAGAATTAGCGGAAGGGCAAGCGGGTGATAACGTTGGTCTTCTGCTTCGTGGTATTAAGAAAGAAGAAATTGAGCGTGGTCAGGTTATCGTAAAACCGGGAACCGTTACGCCACACAGAAAGTACAAGGCGGAATTTTACGTTCTTTCCAAGGATGAGGGTGGTCGTCATAGTCCATTCTTTACCGGGTATAGACCGCAATTCTATTTCAGAACGACCGATGTGACAGGTATTGTTCAGTTGCCGCAGGGCCGCGAAATGGTAATGGCTGGAGATCACGTTGAAGTCGAGGTTGAACTAATTTCACCTATTGCGATGGAAAAGGATCAACGTTTTGCTATCCGTGAAGGTGGCAGAACGGTTGGATCGGGTATTGTTACTCAGATTCTAGATTGATAGGTTAAAAATGAAAAAACAGAGAATTCGTTTGACGCTAAAATCATACGATCATCAACTGCTTGATAAGGCGGTTAAGCAGATTGTTATGACGGTAAAAAGGACCGGGTCCCACCTTGTGGGTCCTGTCCCTATGCCTAATAAATGGCGATGCTTTACGGTATTGCGATCACCGCACGTCGATAAAAAGTCTCGCGAACAGTTTGAGTTGACCACACATCGGCGATTGTTAGATATTGTTGCGCCTTCTGATGCTACCATGGATGCGCTGATGAAGCTCAGTATTTCTTCTGGGGTAGACGTTGAAATTAAATAAGAGCGAAAGGTTATAGACATGGTGAACGGACTGTGGGGAAAAAAAATTGGGATGACCCAAGTTTTTTCTGAGAACAATAAAGTAGTTCCCGTAACCGTTATAGATGTAGCTCATTGGTATGTGACCCAAATAAAGACGCAGGAAACCGATGGGTATGCTGCTGTGAAATTGGGTTGTGTAAAGCCACGATATGCTGATCTTCCTTTTTCAAAGGAATGGCTTTCTGAACCACGAAAATATTTTAGTGCGTTTAAGGAAGTATCGATGGATGAGGGAACAGAAGGCATTGAAATTGGGCAGCCAGCTCAGACATCTGAGTGGATTACTCAAGGTGATATGGTTGATGTATTTGGCATAACTAAGGGGGCAGGGTTTCAGGGTGTGGTAAAAAGGCACGGCTTTGCTGGCGGTGGTGCGAGCCACGGTTCAACCTTTGGTCGTATTCCTGGATCTATGAGTTATATGAGAACGCGAGGTCGTGTTCCTAAAGGGAAACGCTTACCAGGACATATGGGTGTTGAAAAGCGTGTTATGAAGAATCTTAAAGTGATTAAGGTTGAGCCAGAGGCCCAAGTTGTGCTGGTTACAGGTTCTGTTCCCGGCAAATGCGGATCACTGGTATTTGTTAGAAAGTGTAGGTAATGCACATGGCTACGAAAAAGACGGCAGCAAAACTCGATGAGACTCCGGCAGTAACAGCGAGCTTTATTACTGCTCAAGATATGGGTCTGACGCAAGAGCAGCATACAGATATTAAGAAAACGGAGCTCTCTCAATGCGTTCGTGCACTATTGCAAAATTGGCGACAGGGCACGGTTGCTTGCAAGGGCCGATCCGATGTTTCAGCTTCAAATAAGAAGCCTTGGAAGCAAAAAGGAACGGGACGTGCTCGTGCAGGAAGGGCGAGTTCGCCGCTATGGCGTAAGGGAGGGGTGACATTTGGACCTCAACCGAGAACGCGTACCTTAACCATAACGAAACATCTCAGGCGATCGGTATGCAATGCCTTATTCTGGAATTTTTTGGATAATAAAAAAATTGTAGCGCTCGATTGGATTCCGCAAGAAGGAAATCCGAAGACGGCGCATGCATTCAAGGCTCTTAAGAATGTAGGGCTTGATAAGAAGGATATAATATTTTTTGTTTCACCAGCGGACAGTTATACTCATACGTCCTTTGCAAATCTACCGAACGTGCGCATGCTCCTTTTTGATCAATGGAATGCATATGATATTGCTAATGGGCAGCACTGGATGGTGTTACAAAAAGATATGGATGCTTTTAAAGAAATGGTAAACACATGGATTTAACACTCTATGATATTATAAAAAGGCCTCGGATTACTCAGAAGGCATACCGCTTAAACCAAAAAGAAGGTAAGCTGGTGCTAGAAGTTCATCCGCACGCAAATAAGCCTTTGGTTGCTGAAGCATTAAAAAAACTGTTTAATGTTGACGCGGAGAAAATTGGTATAATGGTTGTAAAGGGTAAGAGACGTCGCGTAGGACGCTTCTATACTGACGGTAAAACGAGAAAGAAAGCGATCGTTACCTTAAAGAAGGGCCAGACGCTTGATCTTATGGGGCTTTCACAGACAACTGGGCAGCCAGAAACGGTGAATGAATAAGAGGTAGATTATGGCAATTAGAGCACGAAAGCCGCGTAACGCATCATTGCGTTTTCAAACATTTTTAGATTCGAGTGATTTAACACGAAAATCACCAGAAAAAAGCTTGACGCGAGGATTGAAAAAGCGGGGCGGGCGTAATGCCTATGGACGTATAACGGTGCGCCATAAGGGTGGCGGTGCTCCTCGTAAGTATCGCATGATAGATTTTAAAAGGATGCAGCGGGATATACCGGGAAAGGTTGTTTCTGTGGAATACGATCCAAATCGTAATGTGCGTATTGGATTGGTTGCGTATGCCAATGGGGCGAAAGCCTATATCTTGATGCCTGCGGGACTTCGTCCTGGTGATAAGGTCATTGCTGGCAGAGAAGTAGAAGCGAAGTTGGGCAACTGTTTGCCGATACGCAGTATTCCTGTGGGCTTTACGCTCCATAATGTTGAAATTACACCTCTCTCTGGTGGTACTTTTGCACGCGCGGCGGGGACCTCGGTGCAGCTTGTTGCAAAGGGAGATACCCATGCGACTCTTAAAATGCCTTCAGGTGAAGTTAGAATGGTGCATCTTGAGTGCTGGGCAACGGTAGGTGTGCTTGGCAATGCCGATCATAAAAATATAACGCTAGGAAAAGCGGGTCGGAAACGCCATTTAGGTATTCGACCAACAGTACGTGGTATGGCTATGAACCCGATTGATCACCCGCATGGTGGTGGTGAAGGTCGTTCAAAATCTGGGGCTCACCCGGTAAGTCCCTGGGGTAAGGGTGCCAAGGGTACGCGTACCAGGAGGCGAACGAATCCGCTTATTATTAAAAGAAGAAGACCATAATTATAAGGAAATGATATGGCTCGATCAGCGAAAAAAGGACCCTTTGTGGATGATCATCTTATAAAGAAAGTTGAACGCTTAAAAGCGAGCGCGAAACGGGATGTTATTAAAACATGGTCACGAAGAAGCATGGTAACCCCTGATTTTGTAGGGCTTACGATTGCGGTACATGACGGACGGAAATTTGTATCGGTGTTTATCACCGAAAATATGGTGGGCCATTTACTTGGTGAGTTTGCTCCTACCAGAACGTTTAGGCCGCATAGTGGTCAGCGTAAAGCGGGCGCTGCTCCTGGACGAAAATAGTATAGCGTAACGAGGTTTTAAAGAGATGAAAAAGGCACAAGCGAAAGAGAACAAGGCAGCTAAAGCTGAACAGATAGAAACGTCGGAGCAGTTTGGAGCAACAGCACGTTTTGTGAAGTTCTCTCCTTATAAATTGAGACCGATTGTAGATGTGGTACGGGGCAAAGATGTTCCTTATGCTTTGCGGTGGCTTACGACCTATCGTACTCAGCGAGTGCAGCCGATAAAAAAGCTCCTTGAATCTGCGATAGCGAATGCCAAGAATCTCAAGGATAGAGATGCAGAGTCACTCATGATAAAAGAAATAAAGGTAGATGGTGGCCCCATCCATCGTTATTTTAAGCCGGGGGCTATGGGACGAGCACAAATTCAACGTAAGCGATTGTGCCATATAAGTATTACTTTACAAACAAAGCATAGTAGGTGATGTGTGGGACAGAAAGTTAACCCAAAAGGGTTCAGAACAGGCATTTATAGGGACTGGGATTCTCAGTGGTTTGCTCGACATGGTAATTATTCGAAGCTCCTCTTCGAAGATTTATCCATTCGTAAGTATCTTGACAGGAAACTTGCTCGTGCCGAAGTCTCTTCGGTTAAAATTGCTAAGGCGGGCGATACTATTAAAGTTGATATTTATTCTGCGCGCCCCGGGATTGTGATCGGTAAGCAGGGAAGTGAAATTGAAAAATTACGTCGCGATTTGAGCAAGCTGTTAAAGCGTGATACGGTCGAAGTCTCTGTGAAAGAGGTTGAAAACGCCGATTTAGATGCGGTTGTTGTGGCAAAGGGTATTGCTGAGCAGCTTGAAAGGCGGGTCAGCTTTAAGAAAGCTATGAAGAGGGCGGCAACAGCTAGCATGAAGGCAGGAGCGCGAGGCATTAAGATTCGCTGTTCAGGCCGTTTAGGGGGAGCTGAAATTGCCCGTGATGAATGGATAAGAGTTGGTTCTACGCCTTTACATACGTTGCGATCCGATATTGATTATGCGCTTATCGAAGCTCATACGACCTATGGGGTTATTGGCGTGAAAGTATGGATATGTCGTGGTGAATATAAATTAGCTAAGGGTTAACCATGTTAATGCCCAAAAAAGTAAAGTATCGCAAAGTCCAAAGAGGACGGAGAAAAGGGCGCTCTAAAGGCGCGCGTGATGTTGCATTCGGTGAGTATGGCCTGCAAGCTATAGAGCCTGGCTGGTTAACTGCGCAGCAGATTGAAGCCTGTCGTGTTACGATGAACCGTCGGATTAAAAAGATTGGCAAATTATATCTGCGGGTATTCCCGGATAAGCCTGTTACTAAAAAACCTGCCGAAACCCGGATGGGTAAAGGTAAGGGTAACGTTGAATTTTGGGTTGCAGTGATTAAGCGGGAACGCGTTATGTTTGAAGTAGCCGGTCTTGATGAAGCACGAGCAAGAAAAGTACTGCAATCGGCATCGTACAAACTTCCGATGAAGACGAGAGTTGTAAAGAGACAAACACCTCTTAACGAGGAGCAATCAGAATGAAAAAGAACGAAAAAATGGAGCTGAAAAAGCTTTCAGCAGAAGAGTTAGCGACAAGAGCTGATGCACTGCGTCGAGAACTGTTTAGTGTAAGGCTTAATGCTGCCACGAAACCGGTAAAAGATAAAATGTATTTTAAGAAACAAAGAAAAGATATTGCACGCGCGTTAACGCTCTTGCGTGAGAAAATGATAGTATCTTAAGAGGGCATGATTATGGTGAATAATAAAGAACAACGGGTGAAAGTACAGCGCATGCTGACAGGAGCCGTAATTTCTGATAAAATGGATAAGACGGTGGTGGTTCGTGTTGAGCGAGTGTATACCCATCCACTTTTGAAGAAGGTAATGCGTACATCGAAGAAATACAAGGTGCATGACGAATCAGAGACTGCTTCTAAAGGAGATATTGTTGAGATTTCTGAAGGGCGCCCGCTTTCAAAAACGAAGTATATGTACCTTTCTCGTATAATAAAAGCTCATTCATAAGGGAATAGAAATGCTTCAAAAAGAATCTTATTTGGATGTCGCTGATAATTCTGGTGCAAAGCGCTTGCAGATTATTCACATTGTAGGGGGCACGCGTAAGCGGTATGCCTACATGGGGGATATGGTTAAGTGTGCCGTTAAGAAAGCGATTCCAGGAGGGCAGGTCAAAAAGGGTGATGTGATAACTGCCGTTATTGTAAGAGCTCGTAAAGAGTCTAGGCGGCCTGATGGTAGCTATATTCGTTTTGGTGATAATGCAGGGGTGGTTATTAAGTCGGTGGAAGATTTTAATACGTTAGTAGGAACCCGTATTTTTGGGCCTGTGGCACGTGAGTTGCGTGCAAAGGAATTTACTAAGCTGGTATCTTTGGCGCCCGAAGTTTTGTAAAGGATAAATCATATGATGCGCATTAAAAAAAATGATACGGTGTTCGTCCTGACAGGGAAGGACAAGGGGAAACGGGGAACGGTCCTTGAAATAGAAAGAGAGAAAAGTTTAATAAAGGTGGCCGGTATTGCGATGCTTACTAAGCATTATAAAGCCCGGCGCCAAGGTGAAACGTCAGGAATAAGAAAACAGGAAGGGTATATTAATCTTTCAAATGTTATGCTTGTTTCGCCGATAGACTCAAAGCCATGTCGTGTCAATTTCAAGATTCTTGAAAATGGTACCAAGGTTCGTGTGTGTAATCGCACGAAGCAAGTTATTTGATATAAAGGAATAGCATGAAAACTCGCGCAAAAGTAGATACGAGCAATAAATCCCGTTTTGAACAGCGGTATACCGAAACGCTACGACCAGCTCTTCAGCAATCATTGGGCCTTTCGAATATTATGGAGGTTCCGCGTATTGAGAAGGTTGTCCTGAATGTTGGCGTTAAAGAAGCGGTAGCCGATAGTCGTGTTTTAAACGTAGTTATGCAGACTATTGATAATATTGCAGGACAAAAATCTGTCAAAACGGTGGCAAAAAAATCTATTGCCGGCTTTAAGATTCGTGAAGGCATGCCGATCGGGGTACGGGTAACCTTGAGAAGAAAAATGATGTATGATTTTTTAGATAAGCTCATCAACTTAGCGTTACCGCAGGCGCGGGATTTTCAGGGCGTTTCTACTAAATTAGATGGACGTGGTAATTATAATTTAGGAATTAAGGAGTGGTCGATTTTTCCTGAAGCGGATACCGTAGCAGAAAAGGTATTCGGTCTGAATATAACTATTCATACCTCGGCTAAAAATGATGCCCACGCCTTCGAATTGTTAAAAAGTTTTGGTATGCCGTTTCGTAGACAGTAAGGAAAAAGATGGCCCGTAAAGCATTGATTGTAAAAGCTCAGCGAACTCCAAAATTTGCCGTGAGACAGCGTAATAGGTGTGGTATTTGTGGTCGGCCACGTGGGTTTATCCGTTTATTTGGGGTATGCCGCATATGTTTCAGGGGTCTTGCGCATCAGGGCGTGTTGCCCGGAGTAAAGAAAACAAGTTGGTAAGATAGAGGACCAGATATGTCAGTTGATACAATTGGTGATTTTTTAACCATTATTCGCAATGGTGTGTTAGTAGCAAAGCGCAGTGTAGTTGCCCCGTATTCTCAGTTAAAATATGAAATTGCTCAGATTTTAAAGGATGAGGGTTTTATCATAGATGTGACTACGGAAGAGCTTGAGCATAATAAAAAGCAGTTAACCGTTTATCTTAAATATGTTAAGGGAGAGTCGGTTATTCATGAAATTAAGCGTGTAAGTGTTCCTGGGAGGCGTGCATATGCAGGTCACTCAGGCTTTAAACCGGTGATTGGTGGCCTTGGTATTTCAATAGTTACAACCAATCAGGGAGTGATGACAAATAAACGAGCGCGTAGCCGCAATGTCGGTGGCGAAATCCTCTGTGCTGTTTGGTAAGGAGATACTATGTCGAAGATTGGAAGAAAACCGATTCCTTTAGGTAATGTGACCGTTGAGGTAAAAGGCCAGGACGTTCATTATAAGGGCAAGAGATCTTCAGGTGTATATGTGCTTGATGAGATTTTATTAGCTGAGGTAACCGGGAAGGAACTTTTTATAAAGCCGGTAAGGGTGACAAGAGATACGAACCGCCTGTGGGGGTTACATCGTGCTCTTTTGAATAATAGGATACTAGGAGCTGAGACCGGTTTTAAAAAACAGCTGCGGATTAAGGGTCTTGGTTATAAGGCAACGGTTGCCGGTTCAAAGATGCAGTTTTCTTTAGGGTTTAGTCATAAGATCGATTTTGAGTTGCCTCAGGGTGTCACAGTTGAAGTTGATAAATCTGGTCAGTTGATGACTTTCGATTCGATTGATAAGCATATGCTTGGCCAGGCATGTAGCGATGTGCGTGCTTTACGGCCGCCCGAGCCCTACAAGGGGACCGGTATTAGATATGTAGATGAAACGATCAAGCTTAAAGCTGGAAAAGCTAAGGCATAATAAAAGGGTTATAACGTGTCAGTAGAAAAAAAAATAGCTGCCAGACGAGAAAGACGTAAGCAGCGTGTACGGAAAAAAACGAGAAATACTTCAATGCCCCGTGTTTCAGTGTTTAGAAGCGGGCAGCACATCTATGCACAACTTATTGATGATGCTCAACAAAAAACGGTCGTGAGCTGTTCAACGGTTGAGCTTAAAGATATTAAGGGTGCTAAGAAAGAGGCAGCACATGCGGTAGGAAAAGAGTTTGCGCAGCGTGCTTTGAAAGCCGGTATTGAAACAGCAGTATTCGATCGTGGTCCCTTTCTTTATCATGGGCGTGTGGCAGCGCTTGCAGAGGGGATCAGAGAAGGTGGACTACGTATTTAATTGATGAAAGATAGTGAGGAAAATATACCATGGCAGAGATCAAAGAATTTGTAGATAGTGTGGTGACCGTCAATCGTGTGACGAAAGTGACTAAAGGGGGAAAGCGTTTTTCCTTCTCAGCATTTGTTGTCTCTGGGGACCAACAAGGGCATGTGGGAATCGGCTTAGGTAAAAGCCGCGAAGTGTCTTCAGCTATAGCTAAGGCTACCATGCATGCTCGAAAAAATCTTATTACGGTACCGTTGCGTGAAACAACTATACCGTATAATGTGCGTGGAAAGCATGGTGCAACCCGTGTCCATATCAATTCAGCATGTAAGGGTACGGGCGTAATTGCCGGTGGCGCAGTTCGTGCGGTTATGGAAGTTCTCGGTGTCAAAGATGTTCTTGCAAAATCGATCGGATCTTCTAGTTGTGGCCAGAATGTGGTGAAAGCTACATTAAATGCGCTCTCAAAATGCAGATCAGCAAGGCATATAGCTATGCTTCGAGGAAAAACTATTAAAGAAGTAGTTAAGGGGTAATATGGCAGCATTACATGCGCTTAAAAAAGCGGGAAAAAACCGAAAAAGAATAGGCCGCGGAGGTGATCGTGGTGGTACTTCAGGGCGCGGCCATAAAGGTCAAAAAGCGCGTTCAGGGCCCCATATAGGAGTTATGTTCGAAGGTGGGCAGATGCCGTTGACGCGTCGTCTTCCTAAGCGAGGATTTACCAATGCACCCTTTAAAACGATTTACGAAATTATTAACTTAAAAATGTTGGCGTCCGCTTTTGATGCGGGTGCAACGGTCAATAAAGAGGCTCTTATTGAAAAGGGCATCATTAAGAAAAAGAAAGCCCTTATAAAGATTTTGGGAAATGGGTCCCTTGATAAGAAATTAACGGTGTATGCGGATGCTTTTAGTAAGTCTGCTCAGGCAGGTATTACGAATATGGGCGGAGAGGTGCACCTAACGAAGGAGGCGTGATACGGTGATATTGCTGAAAAACTTTGCGAATATTTTTAAAATTCCAGAACTCACACAAAAAATACTCTTTACCCTTGGAGTATTAATTGTCTTTAGGATTGGTGCGTTTATACCTGCGATCGGTATTAATGTTCCTATGCTTGCTGAGCATATGGCGAAGGCGTCCGCTTTTAGTGGGTTTTTACGTTATTTTGATACCTACTCTGGGGGTTCGTTAACCTACTGTACGCTTTTTGCTTTAGGGGTGAGTCCGTATATTACCGCCTCCATTATGATGCAGATGTTGAGTATGACCGTTCCAACGTTAGAAGCTCTTATGAAAGAGGGGGACTATGGACGGCGCCTTATTAATCAGTATACTCGCTATTTAACGCTTGTTTTAAGCGTGGGATATAGTTTTTCTTATGCGATGTATTTAAGTAATGCGAATGCGACGAGTACTCCGGGCCTGATCGTCTCGCCAGGCTGGGGATTTATTGTGCTCTTTACGCTTTCTCTTACGGTGGGTGCTATTTTTACGATGTGGCTTGGTGAGCAGATTTCTCTCTTCGGGATAGGAAATGGGAGCTCGATGCTTATTTTTGCTGGGATCGTTGCCCGCTTTCCGATGATGTTCGCTCAGCTTCTTACCTTGCATCCTTTAAAAGCGCTTCTTACTATTGTTGTATTTATTATCATATCGGGTGCTATTGTCTATTTGGAAAAGGGAGATCGGAAAATACCGGTGCAGTATGCGCGCAGAATTATTGGCCAGCGTGTGTATGGGGGCCAAAGTACCTATATTCCGTTCAAAATTAATACTGCAGGGGTAATGCCCGTTATTTTTGCATCGTCTCTTATGGGTATTCCGATGTTCTTTCTCGGATTATTAGCAGAACGATTTGCTTGGTTAAAGCCTTTTGCAGGAGCGCTTGCCTATGGAGGTGCCCTCTATAATGCGGTTATGTTTGCGCTTATTATATTTTTCACCTATTTTTATACGGCGATTTCATTTAATCCGACCGAACTTGCCGATAATATTAAAAAAAGTGGTGGATTTATCCCCGGAATTCGTCCGGGCAAGCAAACGGCCGATTATTTTGATTTTATTTTGACACGCATAGGACTTGTTGGTGCCGTTTATTTGGGCTTTTTAGCTATTGCTCCTACTATGCTAGGAACATTGTTCAATATGCCATTTGCTATTAGTGGCGTCTCAATGCTTATTATGGTGGGTGTAGCCCTTGAAACCTCCTCTCAGATAGAATCCTATTTGATCGAGTATAAATATGGTTCATTTTTATCATCGGGTCGAATGAAAAGTAAGGTGGCGCGGTGAACAAGCAGAAAGATATCTATATCTTTTTAGGGCCCCCTGGATCAGGAAAGGGTTCCCTCTCTCAGCTTTGTCGCAAGAGGCTGGGGTGGCAGCAGTTATCTACAGGTAATTTATGTCGAGAGCATATTGCCAAGGAAACGGAAATAGGTAAGAAAATAGATTTTGCTATAAAATCTGGTAAACTTATTTCTGATAGCCTTATTGTTGACATGGTACATGAGTGGTTGGCAACCAAGGCGAATGCGGCAAAGCCTGTTATATTTGATGGGTTTCCCCGTACGGTTCTTCAGGCACGGATATTGTATGAGTTAGTGAAAAATAGCAAAGGGATTCGATTGCATCTTGTACAGTTAACGGTTCCCGATGAAGAGATCGTTTATCGCTTGTCGGCCCGTTCAATTTGCAAAAATAATGAATGCCAGTGTGTGTACTCACTTCATAAGCATTCTGCATTGCAGCCACGTAAAGAAATGACCTGTAATGAGTGCGAGAGCCCATTAGTGTGTCGTACAGATGATGAAGAAAGTGCCATTTATGAACGGTTACGTATCTATCATCAGCATGAGCGGGCAATGCTCGATTTTTTTGGGAGTATTGGTCACTCCATTGGTACTATACGAGCAGATGCTCCTTTAGAGGATGTATATAAGATATTTCTAGATATAGCGGGTTACGTAGGTATATGATTTCAATAAAAAATACCTTTGCTCAGGGAAAAATGGCTACAGCGGGACAGTTACTTGCTCAATTATTTGAGTTCTTAGAGGAGTGGATTGAACCGGGAATGAATACACTTGCGATAGATGCATTTATTGAAAAATATCAGGTGGCTCATAAGCTTAAGTCGGCTATGAAAGGGTATCTAACGTATAAGCATGTGAGCTGCATTTCGGTTAATGATGAGGTGGTGCATGGTGTACCGTGTGATAGTATGACGATTGTCGAAGGTGACCTGGTAAAGATTGATGTTTGTGCTTCGTATGAGGGTTATTGTGCTGATATGGCCCGATGCTATTTTATAGGAGCACCGCGTAAAGAGGTCGTGGATTTTGTAGCAGTTGCGCAGGCAGCTCTTAATAAAGGAATAGAGCATGCTATTACGGATGAACGCGTTTCTTCTATATCGGCCGCTATTCAAAAAGAGGTTGAGAAGCATGGCTATGGGGTGGTACGAGAGTTTGCTGGGCATGGTATTGGTAAAAAAATGCATGAAGAGCCAGAAATTTTAAACTATGGCAAGGCGGGCGAAGGGCCGCGTATACGTCCTGGAATGGCATTTGCTATCGAACCGATGATTACCATGGGAGATTATGGCATTCATGTACTCAATGATGGCTGGACAGTAAAAACGATGGATAAAAGTCTTGCTGCGCATGTAGAAGATACGGTTATTGTAACTCAGAATGGACCAAAAATTATAACGAGATTATAGGATAGAACGAACGTATGAAAGCAAAAGATGATGTCGTAAGAATAGATGGTATAGTCAAGGAAACCTTGCCTAATGCTATGTTTCGCATTGAGGTTGAGGGTGGGCATATTGTCCTGGGCCATGTTAGTGGTAAAATGCGCATGCACTATATTCGTATTTTACCTGGTGATAAGGTTGCCCTTGAACTGTCTCCTTATGATCTCACACGAGGCCGCATCGTTTTGCGGTATAAGAATTAAACGAATGGGTGTCTCATGAAAGTAAGAACATCGGTCAAGAAAATGTGTCGCGATTGCCGTGTGGTAAATCGTGAGGGTGTTGTGCGAATCTTGTGTAAAACAAATCCGCGCCACAAACAACGTCAAGGATAACTGTAAGAGGATGGTATGGCAAGAATAGAAGGCGTTAATCTTCCAAGCTCAAAGCGTATTGAATACGCTTTGCCGTATGTGTTTGGTATTGGGCTAAAATTAGGACGCGACATTCTTAATAAATTAAAGATTAATTTCGATAGGCGCGTAAAAGATTTATCTGATGCAGAGATTGCATCTATTCAGAAGGAGATTTCCTCAAATTATACGGCTGAGGGTGATCTGCGTAAAGAGATTAGGCTTAATATTAAGCGTTTACAGGATAT
>SDBV01003015.1_pt1 | contig 25087 bp, 15 predicted proteins | sample 2277081 | NCBI WGS metagenome assembly SDBV01 (sample SAMN10402039, study PRJNA504765) | marine sediment metagenome | isolation source: marine sediment core GS10_PC15, 223 cmbsf | place: Arctic Ocean: Southern Knipovich Ridge | collected 2010 | reverse complement strand
AAAGCATTTGCCTTACTATCTGGATGAATTTGCCTTTCGATTTAACCGAAAGCTTTCAAAACACAGAGGCAAGCTGTTCTATCGATTGATACAACAGGCTGTGTCAATTTCACCAACGCCTTTGAACGAATTAGTGAAATGAAAAACAAGCTTTACTAAAGGGGATAAGCAGTTTTATTTATAATAAGCTTAAAATTAACAATGTACAATGTATTTCGCAACTTTTTTATGGTTTTTTTAGTTTTTATTTCACTGATTATCAACAAAGTGTGAAGTCCGAATCAATAGTTATATGATCTGAAAAATGATCAGCTGGAGCTGAACAACCTGGTAAACAATCTGACTTATTCCAAAAAAAAGGAAGAACTAAAGGACCAGCTGCTGGAATGGCTGTTGACTGAACCTGTTAAAAACAGGTAACTCATCCGGACAAAGATGTTTTTTTACGCTATGAAGCAAATGAGGCTCTTATTTTTCATTGTTGTATTACTCCTGCCCACTTTACATTGCCAGGCCGGAATTTCTGATTCCTCTGCTGCCGGGACAAAAGGTTCACCCATATTCGTATCACCGGAAGGTAATGACAACAATGATGGTTCTATGAATAATCCACTGAGAACCATCGGCAAAGCGGCAAGCCTTATTGGACCAGGGGATATTTGTTACATCAGGGAAGGGCATTACCATGAGAGCATCCATCTGAGCAGATCGGGAGAACCCGGCAATCCCATCCAGTTCAAAGCTTACCAGAATGAAACTGTAGTCATTGACGGAACGGATACATTGGACCTGGAGTGGACCCTCCATAAAGGCAATATTTATAAAACTCATGTTATCACGACTTTTAACCAATTGTTTCTGGATACCACCTTTCTTGTACCTGCCCGCTGGCCCAACATGAAATTCCCGGATGAACTATGGAAGGAAAGCAGGTGGGCTTCCACAGGTACAGGTAGCGCATATGGAAAAGTTGTTGATCCGGAGCTGATCGGGACGGGTGTTGACTGGACCGGTGCGATTGCGGTGCTGAACGTTGCCCATCAATTCTATACCTGGACACGCTTCGTTCAAAGCTATGATGGATCCACCGGGGAATTTACTTACCTGGATGACCTGGGCCTGGATCAGACGAAAGAGTATGATTTCCATGATGACAGGTATTACCTGATTGGAAAGCTTGAAGCATTGGATTACCCGGGTGAATGGTTCCTTGACGAAGAAAACGATACCCTCTATGTATATACACCATCTGGTGATTCACCGGTTAATTATGCTGTAAGAATAAAACAACGGGCCTTTGGAATTACATCAACAGGTATATCGCATGTAATACTTGATGGTCTAACTTTCTTTGGTACTTCAATTTCATTGGGCGGTAATAGTGACAGGTGTGTTGACCTCACAGTTAAGAATTGTGAATTTATCTTTTCATCCTCTTCAGAATGGATAGGACTTAATAACAGTAATCACCCTCATTATGGAGAATCCGGTCATCAGCCAACAATATTCGGCACAAACTGCCTCGTTGAGAACAATTATTTTGCATTTGGTAATCTGTCGGGACTGGAAATTATAGGTTCCGGGAACCGGATCGAAAACAACCTGATCCATGATTTTTCCTGGCAGGCCAGCCTTCGGCATGTTCCTCTCAGGGTGAATCAGAGCTGGAAAACCGATATTGATAGTTGCATCATTCGCCAGAATACGGTGTACAATGCAGGCGGTCCTCTCATCCATTTTAACGGTGAAAACACCCGGATAGAATATAATTATATCTACAGCGGAATGCTGGCCAGGTATGGAGGCAGTCATGACGGATCGAACCTGTATACTCAGAGGGAAAACGCAGAGGGATCAGTTGCCAGGTATAACTGGGTAAATACATCTTATGCGGGAACACCCGGGTCCTGGGGAGGCGGAATAGGTATCAGGGGGGATGATAATACGTATGGATTTACCGTCCATCATAATGTTATCTGGAGCTGCGGCGGGTCCGGCATACTTATTAAAGGAAATAATCATACCGTTTACAATAATACCATTTACAATATCGGTGGGAAATGGGCCGAAACAGGCAATTACATATCCATGCCCATTAACCATGAAAGGGGTTGGTATCAGGAAAACAGTTATATTTTTAACAATACGGCGAGAACGCTCAGATATGCCTACGATGAGGAGGCCGATTTCCCTCTGACTGATCAGACCGCAAATAATTTCATGGAATATACTAATGTTCATGAACTCGGACTCGTTGATCCGGATAACCACAATTATACTCCCGAGCCCGGCTCCCCGCTGGTCAACACAGGAACAGATCATTTTGGACATATTATTTCAATATATAGCGTGGCCGGAATTCCGGATATTGGAGCATACGAATCTGGTGATGAGAAATACTGGCTCCCCGGCTACCGGTATCCACACGCCTCTTTCCCAATACCGGCTGAAAAAAGCAATCCGGATGCCAGATTTATCGACCTGATCTGGAGGGAGGGTTGTCATGCCGTATCACATGATGTTTATTTTGGTACATCTGAAACAGCCGTTGAGAATGCGGGCCACGAATCTTTTGAGTTCAAAGGAAATCTAAACGAGAATATGTTTAAACCAGGACAACTGGCCACGGGCACTCATTATTTCTGGCGCGTAGATGCCATTTCTGACTCTGCTGTAAAGAAAGGAACAACATGGAGCTTCATACCAGCCAGGGATGCAAATCCAGATCTGTTCAGCCTAAGTTTTATGGTATATGAATCCAGTCAGAATGGTGCGGTCATTCCCGCCAGTCAGGCAACCATTTTCGTGAACGATCAGGTCATGGCCACCGATACATCCGGAAATGTTAATATCTTTCTCCACGATCAGGGGATGTATGTGTATCAACTGTCAAAAAAAGGCAGTATTGTAAAAACGGATAGTATTCATGTAACTTCAGATACCCTTATTACAGATACACTGATGCATGCATCTTACCAGGTAGGATTTCTGATCAGGGATAAAAACACGGATGATCCTGTTGAGGGGTGCGAGGTAGGATTCTACGGTAACCTTCAACAAACTACGGAAAACGGTGAAGCAATATTCACAGATGTTCCATACGGTCGGTATGATATAAGCGCCTCAGCAGAAAACTATATAATTCTGTTGTTAGATGATCTTGAGATTTATTCAGATACACTTATTACCCTGTTGATTCACAGGGAAGAGCTGACTGTCACCCTGCTGGTAACCGATAAAACCGACAGTAAGGTGGTTGCACGCGCTATGGTATACCTTAATAGTATACAGGGATTTACAAATGCTTCAGGTGAAATAAATTATCCCGGTCTTTATGCAGGGATGACTTCATTTACAGTGGAGAAAGATGACTATTTCCTGGTCGAGGATTCAGTACTGGTAGTTAAAGACACCACCATCGCAGTTCAATTAATCCGGGAAAGGGCAGATATCATTTTTTTTCTTACGGATGGCAGCACTGATATAAAAAACGCTTCCATACTCATTGATGGCTTTACCCAGGTAACTTCATCATCCGGAATCGCCATATTTTCGAATATGCCCGCCAGAAATTATTACACTTATGAGATTACCAAAGAAGGTTTTCAACCTCAACAGGACAGTTTATACCTCGAAACAGATACCATCCTGAACTTAAATATAATTCCGGTTTCCTTAAATGATCTGGCAGAATCAACTTTACAGTTTTATCCAAACCCGGTTGGAGATTACCTGATCGTTGAGTCTGAAAACAAGATTGATCGGTTAAGAATATATAGTATCCTGGGTGAAGCAATCATAGAAATCGAAGCAGAACAGGATCATTTCAGGATAAATACATCAGGCCTGCCACATGGTATTTATCTCCTTGAAGTAATCTGGAAAGATGAAGGACGGGAAAGGTTTCACTTAGTTAAATAACCATTTAGCCCCATTTTATTTCCAATGCCCCTTTTCTTTCTCTGTGAATTACTAGATATTTATAACATAATTTTAACCAAAACCCTAGTTATGAGAAAATTTACACTATTATTTTTTGTTTTATTGATGATATTACCTTTTCGAGGTTTTGCACAAACCGACACCATTCCTGACCTTGTAATCTCGGAGGCCAGGAAGGATTCCCGGTATTTTTGCTACATCGAGCTTACAAACCAGGGAGATACCGCCCTGGATCTTTCCAGTTTTAGACTCACCTGGGGTGAAGATCCCTCAACTCACAGAAACCTGCCTCTTTCGGGCATATTGGGGGCAGGTGAATCAATTCTCATTTCTTCTGTAGAGGAATATATAGATTATGATGCTTACGACAGGCCCGTGCCAAGGTATATGCCAAAATTAGCTGCCCAGGCAGACATACTGATATATGCCGATGAGGGAAATTTAGGATTACCCTTTGATTCAGTTAGCATCAACTATCAAGTACTGCAATCTTGGAACGGATGGGACGGAAACAGCCTCTGGTACAAATCCTCGGACGCCGATTCCATGATCATTGATGCGGTAAATATTGCGCGCAATGACAATGGTGGTATATGCAGAGGCTGCAATTCGGAGAATTTGAGCGTTGCAGGTGTATTGGAAGCAGCTTTTTCGCACATATTGGTAAGAAAAGCCAGCGTGATTCAGGGAAACCTTGGAGACTGGGATGGTTCAAGGGGCGTGGATCTCGGGGATTCTGAATGGATGCCCATACCGCATAAGGGATATAATCCTGATGGCATGCCTTACAGGACAGTCGGCAATCATGGTGATTTTCAATTTGATGTTACGACGGAACACCCCGGCATTACCGTCGATGAAGTCAATAATACGCTGACGCTACCCTGGGGTATACTCAAAGGGGATTCAGTGATAGTGGAGCTAGCCCTGGGTGACGGAATGGCATGGTGGTATACAGAAAACCCCTCTTTTGAAGATTCTCTTCATACCATTTGCCAGGCAGGAGATACTATGACATTCTATGCCTGCGGAAAGGAGCTACTGCAATATGATCTTACCATTCAGGTATCCGAACCTGCAAATGATATGGCCCTTGTATTTCCAATGAGACGCCCTTACGATCCCAGTGCCGACGAGCCGATAGATAATGATTTCGAATCCCTGGTTATAGGGGGCGCACCATACTATGTCACAGAGGAAGAACCTGGTATGGATACCATAGGAGCTGTTCCTTTTGCCACCAGAGTGGATACCCTGATGAAATACCTGGAGAAGGCACCGAAAGCTTCCTGGGAGATCGTTTGGGTTGACGATATGGAAAGGGTTGATCTGAAGTTTGGTGATAAACTGAAGGTTACTGCTGAAGACGGTTCAACGTTGAAAGAATACTTCATTGCTGTCAGGGAATATGCAGCCAGTGATAATGCATACCTCTCGGCTATTACCTGGCCTGATATGCCTGAGGATCTTGAAGGATGGGCCATAGACTATGACTGGATCGGAGATACCATACCGGGATTTGCGTCAGGGGTATTTAATTATAATATTACTTTGCCCTTTGGAACACAGAATGTTCCGGTACTCAGTGCTTATACCCAGGATATTAATTCCAGGGTTGCATCCGATCGTGCCATTTCGCTCAAAGGTGGCATTGAAGAAAGAACGACTGTGTTTACGGTGACATCCGAAGTTGACACCATTATGTATGAATATAAAATCACATTTGCTCTTGAAAAACTGGATATTCATATGCAGGAATTTGCAGCTGAACCGTTTATATCTGAGTACCATTCAAGGTGGGGCAACAGGTCTGAATGGTTCGAAGTTGTGAATCCGGGTAATGTTGAACTGGATCTCAGCCAATATCTGATCATTATATCGAATCAGCTATCCCTGGTTGATGCTCTGGCAGAGGATATACCTTTTACCCATCGTTACAGGATGTATGTTCCGGGATACAAGTTTACGGATGATACTGTTTCATGGGAATCCTCTGAGAATAAAGTATTGCAAATCGATGCCGCCATTGATCCCACCCTGGATCCGGGAGATGTATTCGTCATTGCGGGAAGAAAGTTGCAGGCCATGATAAATGGAGAACAGGGAGTCCCGGTGGGACTGATCACTGAAGATAGCTGGGATATTGCATTCCCGCAGGATATGAATAATACCTGGGGAATAGGAAATTTCGGTGTATTCTGGGCAGTGGGTAATTGCCCCTGGCCCTCAATAGCGTATTACCTGTGTAAAATAGATAATGATTCAATTCTGGATGGAACAAAAGCAATCGGTGATCCATTGGATCTGACATTAATTGACCAGTTCGGATATACAGATGGCACTGCTTTCGGTGTAATTGGTGGCCAGGATTACGGACATAGCAAAGGATGGAAATTCTGGCGTAAACCGAATGTATGGCATGGTAATCCCAGCTATGTTGAATCTGCTGGTACAACTCCGGAAGATAGTGAGTGGGATCGCCTGAATCAGGGTCTGGATAATCTTACCTACCAAGAATTATTTACTACCGTAGGAAGCCATGACCTGGCTCCGGTTACACATTATATATCCACTGTAAGCTCACTGGTATACAAGGTGGATGATGGCTATGAAGGGGATCTGTCCATCAATGGTGTAAGCAACAGTGAAACGGTTGAACAGTTTTATGGCAATCTCCTTAAAGCAGATACTGGACAGGTATTAAGTGTGCATAGCAATGCAGATGGTTCTGTCAAAGCTGTTGGATCTACTGTGGAGGCCGGAGATACACTTATTGTAACCTCAGCGGATGCTATGAGTACAACCAAGTATGTGCTTGATATTAATCCCCTTGACGACAATGCGACGCTAACTGTAGATGCTGCTCAAGCAGACTCATATACAATAAGTGTTGATGGCGCTGAAGGAACTGTATCGGGTACCGGAGTTGTTTGGGGTGCCACAGTCCAGGATATAATGGAGGCTCTATTAGTTCCTGACCTGGCCACTTTCAATGTCATCAATCAGGATGGAGACCTGGTTCCGTTGCAGCGGTTGAATTCCGATACGGTATATGCCGAGACTTTGGTCAGCGATCATATCTTTATCGAGGTAACTGCTGAAAACGGGATCAATAAAATCACCTACCAGTTTATGCCTTTAGCGCTTTCCAGCGATGCATTTGTGGTGTCCAGTGTATATAAGGTGATGGAAGAGGCAATGATCATAGCAAATATTTATGATCAGACCTCAGTTGCTGCCCTGATGGCCAATGTGGAAGCAGTTACCGGAGCTTCCATGAAAGTAATTGACAAGGCAGGATTTGAACGCCCCTCCGGGATAATATCTTACGATGACCGGCTGGTAGTAGTATCAGAAGACGGTACCAATACGGTGAACTACTACCTGACCTTCTTCAATGAAATGAGTCCCGATGTACCCAACCAGGCACCCGTTGCAGTCATTGTAGCAGATGCCAATGCACAGAAAGGAACAACCATTTCAGTGACAGCAGATGTAACTGATGACGGATTGCCTGAAGGATCTGCACTCACTTACCTCTGGGAAGTTACTGCCGGTGATGCCAGCAATGTTACCATTGCCAGTGCTGACCAGATGATCACCGATGTAACCTTCAGTGATATTGGAAGCTATGATCTGAGTCTCACTGTTTCAGACGGTGAACTAAGCATAACCGCCGTTCACAGTATTACTGTGACTCCGGGTGTAGGATTCGAACAGTTTGATTTGTCTTCCATAAAGATCTATCCGAATCCAACCAGGAGTATGGTGAACGTCGATTTCGGAATTGCTTCACAGGTAGAATCACAGATCAGGATCGTGGATATGATTGGTAAAGTTGCATACGTTGGAAACCATTTCAATGATCAGGTCCGTATCAGCCTGGAAGGATTTGATGCCGGTGTCTACTTTATGATCATCAATGTGGATGATCAGTCATTGATCAATAAGCTGAGCATATTAAAGTAGAAGTAGTATTCTTTGACCAGTCCTAAATAAGCGATACAGTTTTATTGGACTAAAATAACACTTCTAACTAACCGTATCAAGGTTCACCCTGGTACGGTTAGTTTTTTTATAGGCTCTTATTCTGATCTGAGCTTGTCTGTGTATTTGCTCAGGAGTTCTCATATAGCAAGAGTAGTATGGTCTGAGTTGGTTGTAGATCCGGATGCTACTCTTGACCATTTCATTCGTAACCGACAGTCTGGCATTGTACTTATCCAGCAAGAACTCGTGCTTCAATATCCCGTACTTCCTTCTTGCGGCACGTTTACTTAGTTCCCCTGATTCAATTTCTTGAACAGCTCGTAATTTAAAGGACATCGAATAGCCCTTCTGACTTCGCCTAACATACTCGTTTTAAGATTTTTCCTTCATAACATTACATTCTTGTGTAACGCTATTTCTGGATGAGACACTTACAGGATGAAAAAGGGGTTGTCACAATAGCGACAGCCCCTTTTTTCAATGGCTTTTATCCTCCCAGTCGGCTCCAGGTCTCCAGCCTGATACTCCATATTCATATGCCCCGATATCAGGTCCTATTCCGGAGAATGTTCCGGTAAGATCTTTTACTACTTTACCGGCGTCAATAAGGGGGGAGCCTTTTGAAGGAATGAAATCAAATGTATAAGGGTCCGCCAACAGGTGGTCGTTCCCAGAATAATTATTAAAAACCCTGTGATCAAGCGGGAATGGATCACCTCCCCAGTTGGATACAATCTTCATGGCTACATTGTTAAAAATCATGCTGTGCGCGTTTGTCTCCTTCAGCCGGGTATCTAAATCTTTATGCTGTGGTTTACCCTTTTCTGCCGCAGTCATCAGTTGAACATAATTGCCTTCCGGACGGTCAGGTCTTCCTACATTCAGGACGGTATTATGATAAACCAGGTTGGAATCCCCTTTAATCAGGATACCTGATCCCCCAATGTTCCATACTACATTATGATGAACGGTCAGACCACGGGTACGGTCATCCCCGCGTATCCCGATCCCGCCTCCCCAGGTGGAAGGGATGAGCTCGGGAATGGCATCATGCACCCAGTTATACCTGATTATGGTACCCCGGCAGTTCCTTCTCTGAGTATAGACCAGTGAGCCATCCTTACTGCCCCCGCATCGAGACAGGAGCCCGCTATATACATGGTTGAATTCAATAATATTATTGTATCCATGGGCCTGAATGCAGGGTGCCCCCGAATTGTACACGGTATTCCGGCGGATCACGCTACCGCGTGAAGCAACATCCTGACTTGGATTTATACTCATGATAGGTTTATATTTCAGGGAAACGTCCCATGAAAAATCATGAAAAATACTGTTTTCAACAATGTTCCCATTTCCGACAATATTCAGTCCGTCAAGGGATCCGAAGGAGAATCCACAGTTGCGTATCACATTATCTGTCCCGGTAAGGATACATCCTTCTGAATAATCTATTTCATCACTTTGGTTCCTCTTATCAAAAGGAATAGATCCATATGAGGGGTATTTAAACAGGCAATTCTCTATGGTGCTGGATTGTATATTCCTGAAAGCAAAAGCTGTTGCAAAGAAATGCATTCCCGACAGGCTAATATTTTGAATATTTTCAGCGCTGGCTGCATAATTTCTACTTCGGGTCTCTACCAGGTGCCCTGAAGGATCATCACCATTGGGCATCCATATATAAAGGAATTGTTGTTTCCCGTCATAGAACCATTCTCCCGGACTGTCAAGGGCCTCCAGTTTCCCAATCAGGTAATAGCGGTCATCTTCCCAGGCTTCTCCGGACGTCCAGTGGTGTCCGGTTTGCCAGTCAAAATCCCCCACCGACTGATACCTGAAAGTACTACTTCCTGCATGATGATTTTCCACCTTCCGCGACCAGGTAAAGAACTGGTGGGCCACATTCAGTACAGCCTGTGCACCGGTCCAGTCAATCCCGGTTGCTGCCAATTCTTCATCCACCATTTTCATATGACGGCTGCCCATATCCGCTGAGGCCCACTTGCCACAACTCCATAATTCGTCAGGAAAATTCATATTGGGCCACCGGGCAACTTGCATCATCATTCCATCCACGAATATCTGGCCGGTATGGTGATCCCATTTGATCCTGTAAATCTCACCCTCATGTTTTTCCCATTCTCCACTAATTATATCAGTACCATTGATTATAACCTGTCCTTCTGCTTCCAGGATAACAGGTGCCTGTTCATTGCCTGTCCCTTCAATAACAAATTCCTGGCGGTAGGTTCCTGCGAGCAATATGCATTTTCCTCCGGTCCGGACCCTGTCAATAGCTGTCTGAATTTGTCCCAGTGGTTTGTTTTTCGTCCCGGGATTATCGTCATCTCCTTCAGGTGATACGTACAATACATTCCTGCCACCACAGCTGCATAATCCAGTCATCAGGATTAATATTAGAAACCTAAAAAAGCAAGTCTTCATGTGTAAGGATATTTATTACTTAGCGATAGAAGATTTACCAAACTGACGAACCAAATCAGCATTTTCCTTAATCTGGTCAGCCCACCTGGGGAACATTCCAACGATCACAGCATCATTTTCCTTGATATTGGAAAAGGTATTTTCAAAAGCCTGCTCAAGAAGATTAGCCCTGTCACAGACCCTGCCCGCCGCCAGAATTTTAAACGCCAGGCAGGTTTTTTTTGTTTGACGGATCATTTTGTACATCCTGGGAGGATCCTCTTCCAGATAAACCTCTCCCACCGGCAAGGGCACATAACCCAATAATTTTCTCAGATCTTCTTCTGTGCGATGCCTTTCATATACACATGTCATATAGAAATCAATATCCCAATTCTTATCCTCAATATAGTCAATCACATCAGGCATGTGGGTAGAAACACCTACCTGCAATCCCGAATCACGGATCTTTTTACAGAAATCTTCTATTTTACCAAGTTTTCCTTTCTTAAACATATTGTCGGTGACCTCTCCATGATGTGCCACCCCCAGGAAATTATTCTTTTTAGCATATTCAATGGTGATCCCGTTTTTACCTGACTTCTCCTTGATGAGACTGATATAATGCCTGGTCTCACCTTCCTTTTTCGACTGGTTCCATAATTCGAAATTCCTGACATTTGATCCCTGGAAAGTATTAATGCCCTGGGACAGGCAGCTTGAAAAATAATTGAATACATTCTCTTCAGTAAAGTAATCCCTCATGGAGTGGTTAACCAGGTGAGACAGATGCGACCCGGCATTGATGGTATTGCTTCCTGTAATCAACCTGGAGATTTCGTGCCCGCCCAGGCTGATCATGGGCAGATCTGATGGCTGGTGATCCTCTGCCGTGAAACCGGGTTTCAATTTTGAGGACCCGTCAGACGGAGTACCCAATACAGTCAAATTGCTCAATGATAGCCCGGCCGGTATAACGGTTGCAGATCTGATGAAAGACCTTCTGTTAATTGCATTTTTCATAAACTGAATTATGATGTAAAAATGATGAATTTGTCAAATTACCAGAGGGAGTTATGTAATTTAAAGAGGGATAAAATATGATTCTTAAGAATGAATAAATTAACATATGACCTTATAAAAAAACCCGATGGGTTCAAAGAGGAAGTTAGTTTAAATTAATTTTATTGTAAATAATTCAATTTGAAAAATGAAAACAAATCTAACCCTTGTTCTGTTGGGGGTTATATTAGCAACCTCCTTTTGCACCACACCGCCAAGGGAAAAACCCAATATTGTCCTGATCATCACCGATGATCTATGGGATCACGAATACGGATTTCTCAATCCTGACTACCTGACGCCGGCAATCAATACCCTGGCAAATGAAGGCATCCATTTTGAGAATACTTACACATCACCGGTTTGCTCATCGGCCAGGTATTCCATCCTTTCGGGTAAATATGCCTGCCGGGCTGAAAATGAAGGTTTTGTACATGACACAGAGAAAAGAAAAGGTCAGACATTTGTTTCTCAGAATTCCAAACTTCGGGCGATTGATCACAGTATTGCTAAGGTGCTTCAGCAAAATGGTTATGCTACAGGCATCGTGGGGAAAACAGATGGTATTTCCAAAAAACAAGATTTTGCAACCATAAAGAAAGACTGGGATCCCCTCGATCCCGAAGTAGCCGCCAGGATGAAGCAAAACCAGCAGATGAGGATAGACTTCCTGAAGAAATGTGGATTTACATACGCAGCCTCAATCTATCGTGGCAACATACAGCCCCAGTTTTCGACCATGCAATACGCCGTACATAACCAGGAATGGATAACAAAAGGGGCGGTTGACTTTATCGAAACGTACCGGGATGAATCCTTCTTCCTGGTTATGGCCAACACACTCATGCATGCTCCCAGTGAGTATGCCGGACTTAACGGTGATCCGCTTGCCACGGAAGCAGGCAGACTCGAAAAAGCCATCGAGGGTGTGCAGGCATCTAGGAAATCTGTGATTGAGCGCATAGAAGCAGCTGGTTTAAATCCAATGGATGCTGCACCTGTCCTCTGGCTGGATGATGGCATCGCAGCGGTTATGGAAAAGGTAGGAGATGTAGGTCAATTGGAAAATACCCTGTTCATTTTTATTAATGACAATTCTCATGAAGCAAAGGGTTCCCCCTTTGAGGGAGGGATCAACACCAGGATGTTTCTATACTGGAAGGGAAATATTAAAGGAGGTAGCACCATCAGTGAACCGGCCATGAACATGGATATTGCCGCAACAATATTTGATGTCACCGGTGCAAATGTCCCGACGGATTACCAGGTCGACGGAATGAGCCTTAGTCCATTCTTTCAAGGACAACCGGAAAAATGGAGACCATCGGTCTATTTTGAATTCGGTTTTGCAAAGGGAGTCAGGATGGGTAATTACAAGTACCATGCCACCCGTATACCGGATGGACTGGACCTTGAGGGATGGGGTAAAGAAAAAGCTGAATCATCAAAAGCCTGGAAAGCAGGAAAAGGAATGACTGATTATGAGCCGGTACCTGAAATAGCAAAACCCATGGGTAACAGATACGGCCATATGGGTGGGAACCAGTATTACCGGCCTGAGTATGAGGTTAAGGAATGGAAGATCAGGCCCGACTGTTACTTTGATACCGATAAATTATTTGACTTATCAAAGGACCCGCTGGAACAAAAAAACCTTGCCGGAGATCCTGGATACAGTGAAATATTAGAACGTTGCAGGAAAGAATTAAAGGTGCATCTTCAGGATCTGCCCGGGATTTTTGGAGAATTCAAAACTGAGAAACAATGAAACAACCAACCCTATTTACTTTTTTGCCCCTGATGGCCCTTTTTAGCTTTACCTGTCAGCAGCAAAAAGAACCACAAAAAACCAATGTAATTCTAATGCTTGTTGACGATTGTTCGGCTATGGAATTTGGCTGTTACGGTAATCCGGATGTAAGCACCCCAAATCTGGAAAGGCTGGGAGAAACAGGCATACAGTTCAATACAGCATGGGCCACGCCAGTGTGCAGCCCCTCGAGGGCGATGTTCCTTACAGGCAGGTATGCTTACCGGACCAAGTGGTACCATAATAAAATGAAACCCTTTGGCAAGGAGGAGTACGCCAACCTGAGCAAATATAACATCATTATTCCCAGGATATTTAAGGACCAGGGATATGCCACAGCGGTCGTGGGGAAATGGCAATTGCAGGGAACAGAAGAAGAGTATGGTTTTGATGAAAAATGCATGTGGGACGCAAAATCATATGAAGGAAGCAGTTTTGACGGTCCCATTGAACCGGAGGAGGGAAATTTACCTGGCAGAACTGCTCGTTACTGGCATCCTTCAGTCATGATCAACGGTGAGCGCCTGGATACGGATGAAAATGATTACGGTCCGGATATTTTTATAGATTTTATTATCGATTTTGCAAAACGGAATCAAAATAGGCCCTTCTTTGTTTATTATCCCATGATACTTACTCATGAAACATGGGACTTTGACCTGTTTAGAATGGGGAATGTTGCGCCCCCGGAGCTGGATGAAAACGGGAATAAAACAGGCGAAAAAGGTGAGCCCAGTATCAAAGGTACCGTGGAATACCTGGATCACCTGGTTGGCAGACTGGTATCTTCGCTTGATGATCTTGATCTGAGAGAAAACACGGTCATCCTGTTCACTACTGATAATGGCACAACGGGGTATGGCAAAGGGAATATGACCCAGGAGAGGGGTCCGAGGGTTCCCATGATTCTGAATTGCCCGGGCATCATCAAACCCATAGGGAATTCTGACGCACTTGTGGATTTTTCCGATGTTCTGCCCACCATGGTGGATATAATAGGAGAGACATTACCCGAAGATTACGAGATCGATGGACAAAGTTTTTATCCCATCCTGACCGGTGAGGAAACCAGGATTCGCGATTGGATTTTCAGCAATTACGCGGAAAGGAGATTTTTAAGGGATGAAAGATGGTTGCTGGACGGGGAAGGAAGGTTTTACGATTGTGGTGATCTCCGCAATGAAGAGGGGTACGTGGATGTTACCGACTCGGACGACCCAGAAGTGTCGGAAGCCAGGGAACGATTCGCAGAAATACTGAAAGGGATGCCAGCTCCGGCCGAAGACAATCCAGCTTATATCAAGTACATGCAATCCATGAAAGAAAAGCGGGTGCAGGAAGCAGAAAAAGCAAAAGCCGGGCGAGCAAAGAGTTATTGAATACCGAAATGAAAATTATCTTCCTTTTCAATAGGTAAAACAATCATTGGTTCCTCGGTACCATATAACCTAAAGACCAGTTCAGCATTTCCAGGAAGTTTGAGTTCATATAGTCCAGGTTCAATTTTTTTGCACAATTTCTGGTCGCTGATCCAGACCGGGCCCTCGATACCCGGACGAATTCTGAATGATTCTCCAGATAGACTGTTCACACGGACCCACTGGGTTTTGCCCCGCACCCTTTTAGCACTGACAGAGAAAGCACCTTCGGTCCGCAGGTCATGAAATACAACATCCTCCCAGTGGGTAGGCACAGCCGGAAAAACCCGGATGATCTCTCCCCAGCTTTGAATAAGCATGTCATGAATTGACTGGGCGGCAGATAAGGGTGTCTCAATCACCGGACCCCTTTCAGCATACATTGTGTTGGGCAAAAGATAGGGTTTCAGTCCATTCAGCATTTTCAGGGCCGAATTACCATCGCCCAAAGCTGAATACATGGAAGAAGCACCCGTGAAGGAGTATCCCCGCAGGCCCTCAGGCATGCTATGCCAGTGCATAAGATTTTTTTCAATGATATTGCGGGACCCCGGCTGATCGATGTTCACCTGATACAACGGGTATATCATCAGGAGATGCGAATAGTGCCTTTGAGATTTTTCAAGCGGAATCCCGGTTCCAATGTAGTACCCCTGGCTATCATCGCCTGGATAATCAACAAGATTTTCAAGTACATTTTCCCATTCCTCTTCCCTGGGGCTGTTAAGCCCCAGTCTTTCATTAATCCATAACAGCGTACTGCACCCCCATCGGATCAATGACAGATCATAATTGCAATCAGCAGCAGTTCCGTACTCGGGAGAAAAGGTACTCCCCAGGTGCAATTTCCCGTCATTCCCTTCTTCGAGAAAGTGCAGGTAATAATTGATTGCACCAGTGAGTAAAGGATAGAGCTGATCATGCAACATCTCATCATCCATGGTATGCCGGTAGTGCAGCCATACATTATGCAGGGCCCAGGTCAGGTTCCCTGTCTCCTGTCCTGTCCCGGGATTCCCTTTAAATCCGGCCCGGAGATTCCCTGTTGCGGCCCTGCCTATAACATAGGAATCAAATGCGAATTTTTGAGGGAATACATTTTCCCGCAGGATCTGCCTCTGGTCAAAAAGGCGCCTGGGAAGGGACTCCGCCTCCCGGAGATGGCCAGATGTATAAAAGGCCAATAAATCAGCTGAACGTTCAGATTCCACGTGGCATGAGGCCAGGGCGTACTCTGAAGCCAGGGCCCCTGGTTATCGATCAGACAGCGGTCGGCCCGTGTAGCCGAACCCATTTTATACATTTGGTTCCAGTAAAAACCCTCCCAATGAATATCCGGAAGGGAGACAAAGCTAGCCGGATAATATGCATGCCACCAGTTGCAGTGAGATGCAAATAATGTTTCAAATCCGGTCTCCTGCGCTTTTATAACAGTCTGAACTGCTTCTTCCACAGAAGTATTCCCAGGAAAGCTGTGTGCAACACTGACCCACAGTTCTCTTGTTACCTCACCGGTGATTTGCCACGCGGTGGCATGTTCGCCTTTCACAAGAAGCGGTTGCCTGCATACCTTCACCAATCCTTTTTCATACAGTTCTGGTACCGGATTATCAAAATAGTCCCCGGGACGGCTGCGCCCGGCCTCAGGTTGGGCACGCGGACTGATGGCTTCGAGCGGGTGAAACCGGATTTCCAGGGATCCCTCTCCTCCTTTGGGCGTTACCTTCACATAGAGGAGCATTTCCTCGCTATGAACCATTGACAAAAGATCAAAAGAACCTTCAGATGTAGTCACACTACCGCTGAGTTCAGCATCCCAGAGGCTAAGTCGGAGATCGCAGGAAATTATTTCTCCCACTGCATCAATGATAAAATAGCCCACCGGTAACCGCGCCTCCATAAAGGTGCCATCCCCGAAACGATGATCCTGGACACCGGCGTGATGCACATCAATTCGGAGCTGATGTTTCTTTTCCTGACCGTTCCGGTAGATCATGGTTCCCATCCAGCCGTTTCCCAGATACGGACTTGCAGTCCAATCTACCGGAACCTTTTTCCAGATCATGTTGTGCTGCTCCAGAAACTCAGGCCAATTGATTCTGTCTGTAATCTCTGCTTCATTTGATCCCGTTTGCCCATGCGCAGAAAATCCATTCTCGTGAAATCCTAATACAACTAGCTGAAAAACAAGAATAATCCAGAGATTCATATTTGCATGATTTTGGATCCAAGTAAACAAAATTACCGATTATAGAAGGGGTGATTCTTCCAATAGTTCGGGCGATTCAGTCAGGAATGTCAATAAATCCTCAATATTAAAACATATGCCCCCTCATGATTTGGGTCTAATAGGTAATTTCATCACAAATGGCATGTAACAGATTAATCAAATGAAGTCAAAACTTATCCCTGTTTTTCTGATACTGTGTTCATCAGTTCTTGTTCATTCCGAACCCTGCCGGAATTAAAGGAGTATCTGAATAATCTGCAAGGTAAATTCGGGGAATATAAAAAGAATGGGAGGTTAAATATGAGAACAATTGTATTATTACTGATCGTTGCTGGTGTTGTAGCCTGCAATTCACCACAGGTCATTTATGTCTCTCCTGAGGGGGAGGACAATAATCCGGGCACATCCGGAAAACCATTGAAAACTATCCAGCTGGCAGTTGACATGCTGGAGCCCGGAGGTGAGTGTATCCTAAAAGAAGGATATTACCGGCAAAGTTTCGAGATGAAAAAGGGAGGTATCCCTGGAAATCCTGTTACCATCAGAGCAGAAAATGAATATGTTGTTGTTACCCGGACACAACCGGTTACAGGGAAATGGGAACTTTTCAAAGAAAACATATACAGAATAAAGTTGACAGAACCTACCGGGCAGCTGTTTGTGAATGAGAAAATGATGACTCCTGCCCGTTGGCCCAACATGAAATTCCCGGAAGAATTATGGAGCTGTTCCAAGTGGGCCACAGCCGGGATTGGAAGCCGTCACATGAAAATGATAGATCCTGAACTGCCAGAATCCGGTGTTGACTGGACCGGGGCTACAGCTGTGCTGAATGTGGCTCACCAGTTCTTCAGCTGGACACGGAAGATTGAGAATTATGAAAAAGGAGGTGATACATTTACCTACAAGTCAGTAAGTGATCTGATCGGCAGGAAGGGCGAGTACTGGAAAGTTGGTACGTGGGAAGATGACCGCTATTATCTGATCGGGAAACTTGAAGCGCTGGATGCGCCCGAAGAATGGTTTTATGATAAAAAAGAGAAATACCTCTACCTCCATACACCAGGTGGTGACGATCCTCAGAATTATACCATTGATACCAGGGTGGAAAATTATGCATTTCACAGCAGGAATGTAACAGATGTTACAATAAGAGGGATTACCTTCTATGGGGCGGCATTTAAGATAGAGGACTGCGACCGTTGGCTGCTGGAGAATTGTGCATTCAGGAGTCCCTCATATGGCGTCAGGCCGCCCGAACACGATCCGGCTTCACATGAGGATGAAATCAATCCCGATCATGCGAATTACTGTTATGGCGGATATATCAGCGGAGAAGACAATATTATCCGGAAATGCGCATTTACCTATGGATCCCTGGCAGGTGTATTTATTTACGGGAACGGGAACATTGTTGAGAACAGCATTTTCCACGACTTCAGCTGGGACGTCTCTTTAATATATAAACCTATATACATTCAGAACCGGTCGGGGGATCCGCATTCCAAGGGTAATATAGTGAAACACAACACCATCTATAATGCCGGTGGTCCCTGCCTGCAATTCAAAGGATATAACAGCCTTATTGAGTACAATCATATATTTAATGGTCTCAAGGCACGCTGCGGGGGAAGCAAGGATGGCTCGGTGATCTACACTGGTGGACAGACCACCAGGGGTTCCCAGATCCGTTACAACTGGGTGCATGATGCCATACCCGAACTGAATCTCACCGACTGGGGAGGCGGGATTGGTATCAGGGGGGACGGCTGGACCAGGGGAATGGATGTACATCATAATGTGGTATGGAACATAGGGGGAGCCGGTATCCTCGTTAAGGGTGATAGCAACAGGGTATACAATAATACAGTTATTAATATTGGCTCGGAACTGACCCCAATGGGAAATTACATACAATTACGTGTCTTCGCGGAAACAAACCGGGATCCAAACAGCACCCGTGTCTGCCTCCCTGAGACAAATGTTCACAGTCTTGTGTTTAATAATGCAGCCCTTACCATAACCGGAGACTGGGACCTTACCCCATACCATACCGATCACAGGAATTTCAATAATTACCAGGAAGAAGACCTGCACCTCGAAGGCATAATAAAGCGCAGGTTTACACCCCTTGAAGATTCTCCACTTCTCGATGCCGGGGAAGTAGTGGAGGGCCTGACTGGAGAATTTACCGGAGATGCACCCGATATCGGCGCCTATGAAAAGGGTAGTGAATACTGGATTCCAGGAGCAGACTGGACCGATGACAATTAATGTTGTTAAATACTTGCAGGTATTATGAGCCAATACACACGTCGTACATTTTTTAAAACAACCGGGATAGGCGCCATGGCGGCTGCAGCCGGAATGGCAAATGCCTCGACAGGATATCATACAGATCAATCGCCCGGGAAAGAATTACTACCAATCAGACCAGGTAATGGAAAAAAGCCGCAGGTATTTTCTGAGGTTGCCGCCAGCCTGTATCCATGGGATATACACGATGAGGGAATAGAAAATATTCTTGATAATCTTCAGGAAATGTCATCCGTCAATTCGGTTTACCTGCTGGCGCTCATGCACAAGGCACCTCAGCGTCCCCTATTCCAGGATACTTTTCCTCATAATCCCGTCCGGGATAAGTATCATCCTGAAGACAGCCGTATATACTGGTTTCCTGATTCATCCATGTACGGGCGCATTGAACCCAGAAGATCTGACAGGGACTGGTTACGGGACACTGATTGGCTTGATATACTTATTAATGCTGCCCGTAAACGAAACCTGAAAACAGGGGCTGAACTGTCACATACCTATATCGACAGCGAAAGGGCGGGAAAGGAATTTTCAGATTGCGTTCAGCACAATATTTTTGGTGAACGCCTGGAAAAAAGGATCTGTTATAACAGTCCGCATGCCCTCGAATACGCAACAGGACTATTCTCCGATCTGACCAAAAATTATGATGTAGATTTCGTCCAGACATGTCTTGTTCCATTCTATGGCTGCAAGGGGATCACTGCAAAAGGGGCCCAACCCCGGCATTTATTTGAAATTGTTGCACAGGGAGGATGCTTCTGTGAATCCTGTAAAAAAACTGCGGCAGAGCATGGATATGACCTGGATAAGATGCAAATGGTGCTGATGCCTCTTGCAGAAAGTGTTATAAATCCCACACCTGAGCAGGAGCACCGGCAATGGTTGCTGGATAATGGAACCACTTCTGAGACTGCCATACTCCTGCGTCATCCGGAGATATATGACTGGATGAAATTTCGCCAGGAATCCTTTGCCAGGTACTATCAGGCAATTCATAATCGTCTGCACAAAATAAGGCCGGGCGTAGAACTGCGTCTTAACCTTGACGGTTCTGACCGGTGGAACCCGGAATTCAGGGGTGTGGACCTTAAATTACTAAAACCACATATTGATTCCATTCGTGTCTGTGATTATGGAGAAAGAATGTACAATGCTGACAGTCAGGAAGGTATTCTTTCAGGAGTGGAAAATGACCAGCGGATATTAAATAATATTCGTTATGCTATCGGGGAGGACAAAACAATGATATCAGGGATCGATGTGAGGCCACCGGCAACTCCTGAGACGGTAAGCCATGGCGTCGTTGCAGCCATAGAAAGCGGAGCAAATGGCATTTCAATAGGTCATTATGACGGTGCCACATTTGAACGCATGCGTGCCATCCGGAAAGGACTGGAAATGGCTGGTATAAACCAGGATAAGATTAATCCTTAAGCTTACCAAAAGTACCTGGCATATTTACCAGATAGTCCTGGAGAATATCCTGTAATTCCATGAGTTTATCAGGATTGGATCCTGAGAGATTTTGAAGTTCCAGGGCATCCCAGTGTAAGTTATACAACTGGTCAGGATCATGGTAGGCAGGATGCACCTTCATACAGGTTTGCTGTGAGGCGGTTCCTCCCGGAAACTGACCCAGGTGATCAAATGGAGCGCTGGGATCCTTTACCTTCCACTCCTTGCCCCATTTCGCATCCCTTGCGATCCTGGCATCAAGGATCTTCTTTTTTTGCTCAAAACTCATCCCGGTTATCCTGGTGGAATGGCGCAGGGCAATATATTTCCACCTGTCTGAAGTAACTACACCCCGGGAGTTGCCCATTTCCAGGTATAGGGATTCTCTTACCTGTTCTTTCTTTCCCTCCAGCAAAGGTTTTAATGATACTCCGTCTAGAGGGAAAGCCTGATGTATACCGCAAAGATCAAGTATAGTCGGGAAAATATCTACGTTCCCGGTCAGGGCATCAAGTTTTTGTCCCCTGATTCCATATCCACTAATAAATCCGTAGGACCTGGACCCACCTTCATAGAGGGAACCTTTGCCTCCATCATCACTGCCCTGGTCATTGAAGTAAATGATAACCGTATTATCGTACTCCCCTGTTTCTTTCAGTTTATTTATCAGCGCCGAAAATCCATCATCAAGCCACAACAGGGTACTGGCATTATCATCATATCCCGCTTCCCTCACCCTGCGCATCACATCCGCCCGGGAGGGCATGATTCTGAGCGTATCATCCAGAAATCCGGCAGGGGTGGCCAGTGGATTCCCCAGCACATTCTTTTCTATAGTCCTGGGACCATGGTGGATGGTGGTGGCTATATGAAGGAAAAATGGTTTGCTATCATCTTTGTTTTCTTGGAGGAATGTTAAAGCACCATCGAAGATCCAGTCATTGTTGTGAAATTCTAGCTGCCTGCAGGTCCCCGGATTACCATTGTATACATTTGAAGCATAATCATAATAGAACGCATCCTTCAGGGTCTGGCACGCTTCTTCCTGGTTATTCCTTAATATGGAGGCAATCGCAGGATTGCGGGGATCTGCATCAATACCTACGGACTTATCCTTTGGAAGTTCGTAGGTATGATTCTTCCCAACGAATCCGGTGGTGTACCCAGACTGCTTCAATGCTTTTGCAATGTGCATATCTTCAGGCATAATATGTGAATTCCACTGCACGCACGTCTGTCCGCCATTCAGTTCAGTAAAGTTTAAAAATGCAGGATTAATTGCCCTCCCGGCATAGGTACCGGTCAATACATTATAACGCGTGGGTGTACAGACAGTGGCACAGGCATAAAATGAAGTGAGAACTGTTCCTTCTGCTGCCAGCTGATCCAGAGTAGGTGTAATATTCAACGGTCTACCATCCGCATCTTTCCCCCGGTCCAGCACATTGAGTTCACTTCTGTTCTGGTCATCAGTGATGACAACGATGATATTTGGTTTCTTCTCCTTTACAACCGGAGAACAACTCAAACTTACAGTGGTCATTCCAACCAGAATATGCAGCAAGCGTAGCTGTAATTTCCCGTACTTTATTTTTTTCATAGCATATGGAATTTCAAGACTTAAATTAAATCGGGAATTATATTAACGCAATATATTAATCACTTTAATAAAAAGTTTGCTTCAATTTCAAATACGAACATTACACCCCTTAATAAATTCAATTCACCTTGAACTAAACTTTTAGAAAATTCAATTTGCATCTAATAGGTGTCAGATTACCAAACAATACATTCAATTATGAAAAATTTTAACCCTTTCCTGATTATCCTGATAGTCTTTGGATTTATATCCTTTTCATCAACCTCAGGTGATAAAGGTAAAAAAGCAGCTGAAAAACTGGGCTGGGAGCTCGGCTTCCAGGCTTATACGTTCAGGAATTTCAGCTTTGAAGAAGCTTTGAATATAGCCAATGAGTTGGGATTGAAAAATATTGAAGCCTATTCTAAACATAAAATAAGGACCGGAAAGGACGAAATAACACACTTTTCGATGGAGTCCGACAGCAGGAAGAAATTGATGGCTCTTCTGAAAGATAAAGGAATAGCATTGGTAGCCTATGGGGTTATCAAAGGTAAAAATGAAGAAGAATGGGAACAGATCTTTGAATATGCAAAAAACATGGGAGCGAAAACCATCACCACTTCGCCGGATGCAAATGACCTTGACCTGGTAGAGAAATTATGTGAAAAATATGAAATCAATGCTGCCATTCACAATCATCCAATTCCCTCTCTATACTGGCATCCCGATTCTGTATTAAACGCAGTGGAAGGTAGAAGTCCAAGAATGGGTGCCTGTCCGGATATTGGTCACTGGATGCGCTCAGGACTCGATCCGGTGGAATGCTTGCAAAAGCTGGAAGGAAGGATCATCATGCTTCATCTGAAAGATATCAATGAACTTGACAGGAAAGCCCATGATGTACCCTGGGGAACTGGAGTGGGCGATATTCCTGCCATGTTAACAGAACTTAAACGGCAGGGATATCAGGGCCCCATCCACATTGAATATGAACATAATCCTGAAAATCCAGTACCCGACGTTGAAGTGTGCATCCGGAATTTCTACAGGATGGTGGCTGCACTCTAGAAACCCATAAATTGATTTGAAACTGACATCCATAAAAACAATATTACTCGCCATTGGATGCCTGGTTTTGACAGGATCAGGGCATGCCACAGTTAAATCTGACACCGTACAAAAAGAGCCGGAAGTAAAAACGGATAAAGCCGATGTAACGCGGGACCGGTATCTGTTGCTTGACGCAAGGATTGTTGAGACTACTGAGAACCTGAAGCTTACCGTCGGGACTGTTCGAAAGGACGAAAACAATCCACTTATGGTTGAAGATAAGCCCTGGGAACCCAGGTTCGATAATCCTTATTCCAGCGTGATCTATGATGAGGAAGAGAAAATCTTTAAATGCTGGTACAGCATTTTCCTGGAATCCGGCCCCAGGGATGATTTCCCCGGGGAAGGAATTCCGAAAGAGGAGCGGCCATATATTGACTGGCAGCCTGGTAAGCGGACAATGGGGGTCTGCTATGCTACCTCCGTAGACGGTATCCAATGGGAGAAACCTGAACTTGGAATAATCGAATTTAACGGCAGCAAAAAGAACAACATCGTCATTGTACACGGACATGGGGTGGCGGTAATCAAGGACCTGCACGAAACCGATCCGCCAAAGCGTTATAAGGCCATTAAGCCACATCTGAAACCCACGAAAAGTACCGTATGGTTCTCCCCGGACGGCATTCACTGGGGTGAGAAGATAAGAAAGGGACCCATCGATAACGGTGATACAAACCAGGGTATCTAGTGGGACCCGGAACTCGGAAAGTATGTACTCATTACCCGTCACTGGGGCGGGGAATCCATGACCGGAATTTACACAGATGAAGGCCACCAGCAAGCTTCGAGGAGTGTTTCAGAGGATTTCCTACACTGGTCCGATGCTGAAGTTATATTCGAAGGCCGGGATTTGATGAAACAGATCCACGATATGATCGTAGTCCGCCACGCAGGATTATACCTTGGAATGGTCGGCCTCTTTGATATACGGGAGAACAGGCAATGGTGTGAACTTGCCTGGAGCCCGAACAGTATTGATTGGCACTGGATCGATCCGGATACACCGCTGATTCCTAATAGTAAGAGGATGGGTGACTACGACTGGGGTTGTATATTTGCTTCCGTACCAATGATCGGAAAAGACTCAATACGTATGTATTATGGTTCGAACGATGGAAGGTTCATGGGCTGGCGCAACGGATTTCTTTGTCAGGCCTGGCTTCGTGCTGACGGTTTCGCGGGCTATGAACAGATTGCTGGTGGATTCAATCAATCCGGTTCTCTTAAGACTATACTGCTTACAGTCGTAGACGCCTCCCTTGCCATAAGTGCCGATGTGATACCCTACTCAGGTAGCGTCAGGGTTACCCTTCTGAATGAGGATGACAAGGTACTGACTGAAGGCAAACTGGTCACAAATACCGTAACAGATGCGGAGGTTGAGTGGAAGGATGGCTTCTCACTAAAAAAACTCAAAGGAGAAAAGGTTAAACTGGGATTCGAGCTTAAAGATGCAAAGCTTTACTCATTCAGTTTCCACAAGTAAGCCCGGAAATCAGATAGTATGGTAACAGTTGAGGGCCATTACATTAGGAGCATTTGAGACTCCCTGATCACAGGCAAAGGAAATCAGGCTGATGATGATGAATAGGTTGTTTTAGCAAGCTGGTGTTGAAACCTAAAATCGGTTTTGTGGTTAATAACCATGTTGATAAATAGACTCTAACCGATTATAATACAATAATATAATATGTTATATTCATCGTTATAAATATAATAACGATGTCATATATTGTTGA
>SDBV01003014.1_pt1 | contig 25094 bp, 21 predicted proteins | sample 2277081 | NCBI WGS metagenome assembly SDBV01 (sample SAMN10402039, study PRJNA504765) | marine sediment metagenome | isolation source: marine sediment core GS10_PC15, 223 cmbsf | place: Arctic Ocean: Southern Knipovich Ridge | collected 2010 | reverse complement strand
AAAAACAGGAATTGGATTTAGGAGTACCGCTAAAAATCAAAAAAATATTGAAGAACTTTAAACCTTTAGAGTGTCTTGAAAAATTGAAATCCTGAAAAATCAACCGAATTTGGCGGTAATAGTAAAAAAGCAAGGAAAATACACGAATGTGCTTATGGATAAGGACATGACGACACATTCATTTTTCAATTACATTTTTGTTCAAAAGTCAGATTTGAGTGACAGGCAAAGAAAAAATGTGCTGCTGCATGAGCAATTTCATGCTGATCGCTGGCATTCTTTTGATTTGCTGTTGGTCGGATTTCTGTCGATTCTGCAATGGTTCAATCCCTTCATTTATTTACTAAAACGAGCCTTAACAGAAACGCATGAATTCCAGGCTGACCAGGCCGTTGTAGATCGGGGAGTTGACAAACTTCACTATCAGCAATTGTTGCTTGCGCAGTCCAGATCGATTGTATTTGCAGGGCTCACCAGTAAGTTTAATCAATCGTTAATTAAAAACAGACTTAAAATGATGAACAGAATAAAATCAAATAACAGCGCGGTAATTAAGTATTTTTTATTGATTCCGATAGTATTTACGTTTAGTATTGTGTTTTCGGTTTCTCAGGAAAATATAGACAAATCCATTTCGGAAGTTGTTTCGTATAACCCGGTTATTGCACCATCAGATCCATTTGGATTGTTGGTTCAGAATATTAAAATGACAGATAATATTGAATTAGATTCAAGCAGGTATATTCCATCAATTTCGCCTGTTGATGAGAAATTTCTAAATCGACCAGCATCAGGCTATGGCATGAGAACGCATCCTATTCTTAAAATAAGAAGAATGCATGCCGGTGAGGATTTTTCGGCTCCACAAGGAACACCTGTAAAAGCAGCAGCAAATGGTATCGTGATAAAAGCTGATTTTTCAAAAACAGCTGGTAATTTGGTCGTCATTGATCACGGGAATGAATATTCAACAAAATATTTTCAACTTTCCGAATATATTGTGATCCCGGAACAACAAGTAAAGAAAGGGGAAGTAATAGGTTATGTGGGAAGCACGGGATTGTCAAAAGCACCCCACTTGCACTACGAAGTATGGAAAGATGGCAAACATGTTGACCCAGCTGATTATTTGGTAGCACCTAAGGAATAAAAATCAGCGGCTTGTTTTTAATTGAGAAATCAAGCCGTTGTTTATATAATTACCTTCGTGATGTTTATTTCAGTAAACTTTTTCTGCCGTACGGCCCACATATCGGGCAGGAAGCAAAATCATGGCTCCGTGCAGGACAATATTCCCGACCAAAATAGATGATTTGCAGATGCAATGTATTCCAGGTTTCTTTTGGGTAAAGCCGCTTAAGGTCTTTCTCCGTTTGAGTCACATTTTTCCCATTTGACAATCCCCAACGGTATGCTAATCGATGGATATGGGTATCAACCGGAAAGGCAGGGTGCCCAAACGCTTGCGACATCACCACCGAGGCGGTTTTGTGGCCCACTCCAGGGAGGAACTCCAGTTCTTCAAATGATTCAGGAACTTCTCCTTTATGTTTTTCAATAATTATTTTGGATAGATTTGATATGGCTTTTGATTTTGAAGCTGAAAGCCCGCAGGGTCTGATAATATCTTTAATTTCTTCAACAGGAACGTTTGCCATGTCGAGAGGATTGTCAGCTCGCTCAAACAGGATAGGAGTGATCAGGTTTACTCTTTTGTCTGTGCATTGAGCGGAAAGCAATACGGCAACCAATAAGGTGTATGGATTTTGATGCATTAAGGGAATGGGTGTTTCAGGATATAATTCATTCAATATTTCGGCAATTTTTGCAGCCTTTTCTTTTTTTGAAATACGTGTCATTGATCGTTATTTATTTCAAATATAGTTCTTTGTGTTAAAATGGATTAATAATATAAAAGACCTTCTGTATAATTGCAAAAAACATTCTCTCAATAAAGGGCTTTTAAGGTTGTGATTTTTTATAATTAAAAATATTTCATCTAAAACTTAAGTGTTTATTCACTTGAGTGGAGTATTTCTCATAAATTCGCATGGATTTTTTAAACTTCAATTTTGATTGACAAAGAGGACATGGAGCAGCAAAATATTAACGGACAAACGTTTCAGGAATATTTTAATCAGTTTAGAGAACATATCGTTGGAATAGACGCGACTTTTGAATCTCCATATGGGGAAATGCCAATTATTTATGCAGATTGGATTGCCAGTGGCAGATTGTATAGCCATATTGAAGATAAGCTAAAAAATCAGTTTGGCCCATTGGTTGGGAATACACATTCAGAAGCCAGCGAGACGGGCCGCACCATGACGATTGCATATCAACAGGCCCATAAGTTGATAAAAGGCCATGTGAATGCCGATGAAAATGATGTAATTATCACTACCGGTTTTGGAATGACCTCCGTACTGGCTAAATTCCAACGAATTCTGGGATTAAAAATTCCGGAGCAGCTATCTTCTTTTTGTGAGTTGCCTATAGAAGAAAAACCTGTTGTCTTTCTGACGCACATGGAGAATCACAGCAATCAAACACCATGGCTGGAATCGATATGCGATGTGGTGGTGATTGAGCCTGGTGAAAATATTTACATTGATCCGGAAAACCTGAGAAAGGAAATAAAAAAATATTCGAATCGAAAAATGAAGATTGGTTCTTTTTCGGCATGTTCTAATGTGACAGGAATTATTACTCCTTATCATCAGTTAGCAGAAATAATGCATGAGTATGGAGGATATTGTTTTGTTGATTTCGCGGCATCTGCTCCATATATGAAGATGGATATGCATCCACCAAAAAAAGAGCAAAAGCTGGATGCGATCTTTTTTTCACCGCATAAATTCCTTGGAGGTCCGGGCAGCTCAGGGGTACTGATATTTTGTAAAAGCTTATATAAAAATCGTATTCCTGATCATCCCGGAGGGGGAACTGTTCTGTGGACAAATCCCTGGGGAGAGCATTCTTATTTTGATGATATAGAATTGAGAGAGGATGGAGGTACACCAGGATTTTTGCAGGCTATCAAGACAGCTCTAAGTATTCAATTGAAAGAGCGTATGGGCGTGTTTAACATTCATGAACGAGAGGCTGAATTAATAGAAAAAGCCTTTAATAGTCTTCGGCAAATTGAAGGTCTGAATATTCTGGGTGATAATAATTTGGCTAGAATTGGAGTATTCTCATTTTATATTAAAGACATTCATCATAATTTGATTGTAAAACTATTGAATGATCGATATGGAATACAGGTTCGTGGAGGCTGTTCCTGCGCAGGAACTTATGGCCATTTCTTACTTAATGTGGATCGGGATACTTCACATAGAATTACCGAAAAGATCAATAGAGGTGATTTGTCAGAAAAACCAGGCTGGGTTCGCTTATCTATTCACCCGACGATGACAGATGCGGAACTTGACGCCATTCTTGATGCCATCAAAGAGGTTTCAATCCATGCCCATGAATGGAGTGAGGATTATAATTATGCAATCGAGGTCAACGAGTTTTTTCACAAGTCCAAAGAGAAGGATTTGAAAGCAAAAATTGCTGATTGGTTCGAGGTGAAATAAAAAGGGAGGCAATATACCTCCCAAATAAACAGTTAGGTAGAGTCTTTCCATAATGTCCGATCTCTGCGTTACGCTTGTTTCTGAAAAACTCATCCCGATAGTGATCGGGACTCCGTTTTTCAGAAACTGTGCAAGCCTTGATCTCGAACATTCTGAACAGACTCTGACATTATGGACAGACACTAGGTAGTAGTTTAAAATTTATTATCCTCCAAATTTTAAAATTATACCTCCAGTAAAGTCACCCTGTATAATATTGGTATACGCGTTTACACTGGAACCACATCCACCGCCTCCAGAACCGATGCCACATCCAAATCCAATTCCGGCAAATTGCATTGGTAATAATAATCGTGCCTGCAGTCTTATTCCAACATTGTCTGACAAAAAGTACTTAATTCCTCCTCCCAGACCTACTGTAAACCAATTATTACTGGGATCGCCTGTAATTTCAGCTTTTACATTTAACAAACCGATATTTAAAAGTCCATAAGGAATCAATGGCTCATCATAGGTAGCTTCATATAAAAATCCAAGCATGTAATAATTCATGTTTAAATTTGTAGACACGAGTTCGTCATAATCAGGGAATCCATTTCCGAGATCATATCTATAATATTCAGCTGCATTGTCGGTATGATTCCATTCAAATTCGACAACCATTTGATCCCTAACTGTCACTCCGCCACGGATACCATAATTTCCTTTATCTGTTACCTTAATATCTTGTCGGTATGCTGGAATTTTTCCGGTCCAATGCCATCCACCAAATGGAGTGATTTCAATTTGAGCGAATAAATTATGTGATGCGATGAACACTAAGGTAATGACTAATATTTTTTTCATTGTGTAATTTGTGTAGGATTATTTTTTGTTATTAAAAAATACAATATATGCAATAATTTATTTAAAATATAAACTCTTATATCATATTTATGTTTGTATGGACATAAAATAAAACCTTACAATTTGCAATTTTTTATCAATTGTATATAGAATCGAACTGCATCTTCAAACTCATTTACGGCTATTTGTTCATCAATTCCATGCATGGCCTTAATGTTATCGGGATTCAATTTAATGGGCAGAAACCGATATACATTTTCACTGATTTCATCATAATGCCTTCCGTCAGTAGCGCCAATCACTAAATTTGGTGCCGTAATTACGGTCGGGAATATTTCTTTGATTGACTTATTAATGAGTGAATAGGATGCTGATGTTGTGCTGGAAACTTTGCTTGCTTCACTGTAATTATCCTTTAAAGAAATATTTATTCTATCATCATCAATTGCTTTGCTTACATGCCCGATTAGCTGATCTATCGACAATCCCGGAAGAATTCTGAAGTTGATAGTGGCAGTTGCGGCCGAAGGGATAACGTTATCTTTTATTCCACTGTTAAACACCGTAGGCGCCATGGTGGTTTGCACAATAGCACGCCCTGTGCTTGTTTTTTGATAAACACCTAATATTACAGACCTGAATAATTTGTTGTTTGCAAAAACCAGCTCGTCCTGGAAACGCATTTCAGGACCGATATGCTCAAGAAATTGTTGTACGGGCTCCGTAATTTCAGATGGGAAAGGTTTGTTTTCCAATTTTGTAATGGCATTGGCGATTACCTTTATCGCAGTTTCGGAATTCGGCATTGAAGAGTGTCCTCCATCCAATTTTATAGATAAGGTTATGGAAGCAAAACCCTTTTCCGCAATGCCTATCAGCGCTACATCAGTCAATACGCCGGGCACCAAACCTCTGGTAATGGCAAATCCTTCGTCCAGTACAAATTCAGCTTGAATCCCTTTCTGCTTCAAATATTTTACTATGGCCCGAGCGCCATTTTGTCCCTCAATTTCTTCATCATGCCCAAAAGCAAGATAGATTGTTCTTTCGGGTTTAAATTCTTCGGAAAGCAAATGTTCTACAGCCTCTAATATTCCAATCACACTTACCTTGTCATCCATAGCGCCACGACCCCATAAAGTGCCATCTTTAATTTCCCCTGAAAAAGGCGGATATGTCCATTCTCCCATATCTTCTTCTGCAACGGGAACCACATCTGAATGCGCAACAAGAATTGCAGGTTTCAAATTATTGTCAGTTCCTTGCCATTTGTATATATAACTGAATTGATTAATGGTCTTTTTTATCAGGTTCTTTTCAATAAACGGATATGTGGAGGATAAAAAATTAGAAAATTGTACAAACTGTATGGAATCAAAATCATCAGGATTTTCCGGTGAAATGGTTTTGATTTTTATGGCCCTGGAAAGGTGATGAATAGCCGAATCACTGATTTCAATCTTATCTACTGGCTTATAATTTATTTGTTTGGATGAAAAGGTAAGGGTTTTAAAAAGCAGGTATGATACTGAAAATACCAATATAAAAATGATGAAGGAAAGTATCTTTTTAAACATCATATGGAGTAGATTTTTTTTAAATGAATGTTAGAGAATTAATAATTATCAATTGAGTGTACTCTGAAAAGTATAATTCAGCCACGAATGCACGAATATATAATTGTAATGGTCAGATTATCAATTATTATATAACTCTTGAATTTCACAAATTCACGAAAACTTTGATTTCGGAGTGAACTTTCAATTGGAACCATTATACAAAACAAAAATAAGCAGAAATCCGGGATGAATTGCCTGCGATTATTAGATTTGTGTTTTATTCTCATAATTATTGTAGAAGCAAATCTTGCAGCATGAAACTTTATAGAATTTTACTCTTCATATCGTTCTTCTTTTTTCAGCAACAGGGCTTTTCCCAGGCTGATTTAAAGGAAATTGAAAATTATATTGAAAAAGCCAGAAAGGATTGGGGCGTACCCGGCATGTCTGTGGCCATTGTGAAAGATGGAAAAGTGTTTTCAAGTCGCGGATACGGGACCTTGAAAGCAGGAGGGAAGGAGCATGTCGATGAACAAACACTTTTTGCCATTGCATCCAATACCAAGGCATTTATTTCTTCTGCCATTGGCGTGTTGCAAGGAGAAGGAAAGTTGCATCTGAATCACAAGGTTCAACAGTATCTTCCTGATTTCCAGTTATATGACAGCTATGCATCACATGAAGCCACTATTACTGATTTGTTAAGTCATCGAATAGGATTGGGAACCTATAGCGGAGATGTGATTTGGTATAAGTCAGATTTTTAGGCAAGAGAAGTCGTTGGCAGAGTGCAGTACGTACCACAGAAATATAGCTTTACGGGTGGGTATGGTTATTCCAACCTGATGTTTATCACGGCAGGTGAGGTGATCAAAAAAGCATCCGGTGTTTCATGGGATCAGTTTATACAGGACAGATTTTTTCAACCATTGGGAATGAATAGAACAATCACTTCTACCAATAAGCTTAATTCTAAAGGAAACTTTGCTACGCCACATAAACCTATAAAAGATATCAATCAATCCATCGAATGGGTAAACTGGGATAATATGGGCGCTGCAGGAGGGATCATTTCTTCTGCCGAAGACATGTCAAGTTGGTTGATTTTTCAGTTGAATAATGGGATATGGCAAAATGACACCATTCTTGATCCATCCATTCAAAACAAACTCTGGACTCCTCATAATAATTACACGGTCAGTTTAGCTTCGAAAAAAGTTAGTCCGGGGACTAATTTCAGAGGATATGGTCTTGGTTGGGGAACCGCTGACTATTATGGAAACAGGTTGATCACTCACGGTGGCGGTTACGATGGGATGTACTCTCAGGTAGCCTTGGCGCCGGAATTGGAATTGGGAATCGTTATTCTTACCAACACAATGAAAGGTATTGCTACTCCGCTGCGAATGTATATTATCAATGCATTCATTGAAAAAGATATCCGCGATTGGTCGGCAGAAGCCTTGAAAAATGTGGGCAAGAAAAGTGGAGTTGAGTTGAATATTGAGGCTCAGAAAAAAGCAAGAGTTGCTGATACTAAACCATCTTTAGAACTAACTAAGTATGAGGGCATCTACCATACAAATATGCACGGTCCGATTTATATAATCGTAGAAAAGGATCAGATGCGCCTGAAGTTTGAAAATGCTCCTGACTTATCTGCCACACTTGAACATTGGCACTACGATACCTGGGAGATAAAATGGGATAAAATTCATGCCTGGTTTGATTTTGGCGTCATTCAGTTTCAACTCAACAACAAGATGAATGTTACGGGTTTTGAATTTGACGTGCCAAACTATGATATTTTCTTTGATGAATTAATAGTTCAAAAAATAGAATGATTGAATAGCTATATTCCTATTGGTTCTGTTATTTTAATGGAACCCTTTGTTGTAAGAGACGGAGACCAAAGTCAGGAGTCGGAAGAAGAGGCTTCTTGAATAAGCAACTACTAAGGTTTCTTAATCCTACTTTGGGCTTTTTACTCATTTTAACTTCGGTCTCCGGTCTTCCGACTTCTGACATTATTTATAATCTTACATTAAATTCGTGGTAGAACCTTCCTATTCAATTCAAATCCTGAAGTCTGCGACATAGAAGATTCAAAATAAATTTAATGATTTGATTTTATCTATTTGCTAAGTTGTCAATCATTCCATTAAAAATAAAAAAATGAAATGGCAAAAGCACGTACCAGTACATTCTCCCAAAGACTCCCTTGGGGCGAAATGTGGCTTTCTGATGCAAATAATTATTATCATCAATTCTGAATTCAAGCCAAGCTTCCCCGGGGAGTTTCATTTCGGCAAACAATAGTAATCGTTTTTTTTCCCGGTCTGCCAGAAGTACTCTCCAAAAGTCTAATGCATCACCTGGATTAATGGAATCAGGGCTTGTTCGCCCTCTTCTCGATCCAACACCGCCAACCAATCGATCTAAAAAACCTCTCAATCTCCAAAGCCAGTCAGCATAGTACCAACCCGTATTTCCTCCTATCGACCATATATTATTGATTACATTTTCTGTTCCTGTAATTTTTCTTTTTTTGACATCTGTAAAGCAGCCAAAACTTGGTACCTGAATATATTTTGATAAGGACGTATCTATCCTTCCACTCACCAACGAATCCATCCAACTGGAGATTACCATATTTTGTTGAATTCTTCGAAACGCATTTTCAATGGCGGTATTATAATCCAGAAATTCAATATCCAGAATTTTAGCCAGATCATTTTTAGTGCATATGATTGGTACACTCATGCTGTTTACCAGATTTACAGCAAGCTGATATGAGGTAGTTGTCACAAAATACAACCAATATGAAGATAACCTGGGCGACATCCAGGGCATAATGAATATCCACCTTTTTAAGTGTCTTATCTTAGCAAATCTGACCAGCATTTCATGATAAGTTAATACATCCGGTCCGCCTATATCAAATCGCTTATTATAGGTATGGTCATTAAATAATGATCTGGATAGTATTTGAATTACATTTCGAATCGCAATGGGTTGGGATTTAGTCAACAACCATTTTGGAGCAATCATTAATGGCAATTTCTCAACAAGATCACGGATTATTTCGAAGGAAGCGCTTCCGGAACCCAGAATAATCCCGGCATTTAATGCAGTAAAATAGTAGCTTCCTTTTGATAAAATGGTTTCAACCATTTTTCTGGAATTCAAGTGTTTGGAAAGCTTTGCTTCGTTGACAATCCCGCCAAGATAAATAACATGTTTGACATTTGTTTTTTCAATCCTTTCACGGAAATGGTAGGCAGTCAGTGATTCCAGGTCTTCAAAATTTTTGGTATTAGCTGACATGGAATGGATCAGGTAAAAAGCGCCGTCAATATCAGTAGGGATGTTTTCGAGGGTGTTGAATTTCAGGAAATCCACTTCGATTATTTGAACTTTGTCCTTAAATTCCTTATGGATGATCATCCTGTTTTTATCTCTAACGCAGCAGATTACTTCATGCCCTAAATTAACCAAGATAGGTAATAATCTTTTTCCTATATATCCGTTAGCACCGGTTAATAATATCTTCATGCATCGAAATTTACCAATAATTTAGGAATAAAAATTGAGGGGCAAAAAAAAATGGCGATTATATAATTCGTATTCCAGGAAAAAATGTAAGCTACGGGAGCGTTTAACTTGTCTTACTTCTGATATGTTTCCGTTCTGGCACTAAATATTGAATAGCTAGAGAGGAATGAGATAACAATCTTTTACCAATCAAATTTGGTTCTAACCAGTCAAAGTCAGGGAATAAGTGTAAAATATGGTAGATTTTTCTGATCTGTCAAACGGATTCGAAATTCCCCTTTATTGTTTTCTAAAGGCTTTTGTCACTTGTTGATAATCGATGTAATAGAGTAGCTTTAGTGATATGGAATTTACCTGGCTTTGTTTAAACATACTTTCTACATTGTCGATGTAATTGTCGATCATTTCGCCATCTGCATCAACGGTGTTTTTCCAAACTGTAGTAAGCCAGCTGCCGGGTGCAAAATTCCATTTAAATACCATGTCTATGGTAAAGGCATTGTAATTAATATCTTCCTCCTGGAAATTATGATCGATTTCACTTAAAGATCCATCTTCATTCAGGAAATAGTACTGGTTGTCGTACTTAAGGCGTGACCAATAATGTCGAAGGTCAAAACCCAAAGATATTTTGTTGGTAAAAATATAATTGGCATTCAAGCTATAAACCCAGGTCGGGGATTGACGCATGCCGAAATAAACCGAATCCTCTCCGAAATCAGTAACGTAGGCGATGTTATTTTCTCTTTTTATGTACTCAATCCCAGGGGCTAAATTAAGTTTGTCGCTCATCCGGAAACGGGGAGTTATTTCAAAACCAAAGTATTTTTGATCATACTCGGAAAACTGTTTACTAATTCTAAAATCACCACTCACACCAATAGGCTTTCTGTCATCAGTTGAAAATCTTGAAAAGATTAAAAATGAATCCTCTTCTTTGTAAAAGCGACCATCAACACGAGGTTCATAAAAATCTTTCTGACCAAGCGGACTATACCGTGAAAAGAAGGATACTCTTAAGCGGTTGACAAACGTGGCTCTTCCATCCAGTCCAACGTTGAATTCGGTGAATTCACGGGGTTTATATAGTTGGTTGTATTCAAGACTCAAACCACTGCTAAAGGACAAGAATTTTCCAAAGGGTTTGAAAATATTATAATCAAAACTCACCCGGTTTTCAATCTCATTGTTTCTTCTCAAATACCCCAGGTCATTCTGATCATAGGTATCGCTAACCAATTCCCGGCTAAGGCTATATTGTATTTGGCCCCCACTTTTCCCAATTCTTACATCATACTTGTATCCTAAATTATTTTCTTCCTCGGCGTAATATTGTTGACTTACAGCAAATTCTGCTCTCGCACTATAAAGATTGCTCTTATCATTCAACCTTAATTCTGTCCCTGTGACATTGGCAGAATAGCCAATTTCATTCATGAGTGTATTGGTATTTATAAAACTGATGTAAGAATTGTTTTTAAGTGTTTGATCAGCAACAAGAATATTATAATTGGTAAACGGCTGGGTCAAAACCTTGTGTACTTCTCCGGTCTCTATGTTTTTTATTTTAGCGTAGGTATTGGTTGTCATCGCATTCAGAAAACCGATACCCAAACCTTTGCTGGTTCTTCCGGATATTTTTGTTGCGTTGATCATGCGGGTTTCCGTTGGATTTTCAATAATTTCTTCAGAAGGCCCCAATTCATCTTCAACATCATCGTAACCGATTGGTTCTGATCCGACCCTACGGGAATAAAAAAGGTTCGCTCTCTGAAACAACTCCGTCCCTTCGGTAAAAAATTGCCTGTTTTCATCGTACCTCACTTCATAAGGAGTAAGATTCAGGATTTTATCATCAGACTTGACCTGACCAAAATCAGGGATAAGTGTCATGTCGAGGGTAAAGCTTTGATTGATCCCCCACTTGAGGTCCATTCCGCCATTAAAAGTCTGTTGTAAACCGGATTCACCGGCGCTTTTTTGCAGATAGCCCGAAACATACGGATATAGAGACAAGCGGAGTGGTGGTTTTATTCCTTCGAGGCCTTTAAGTACACCAAGGTAATTCATTTGCTTTCTCACTTCACGGTCAACAAAATTCCAGGTGGAATATTCATCGAGCCTACGGATATCCCTCCAGAAATTGATCCCCCATTCCTGTATGTCTTTTTTGGGAAAGCGAAGAGCTGAATATGGAATCTCCATTTCTACAATCCATCCGTCGTCATTTATTGTGACATCACTTTTCCATACCGCATCCCAATTGACATCCCCATTTGATCTTCTCCCACTAGCCGATCTTCCTGTGCTTGATCGGTTTATATCTGTTTGAACTCCCGAGGCAGATACCTTGAAGCTAAATCCGTTTACACCATCATTGAATGGACTGATGTCGATGCTGAATTTGTCGGCGTTCATTTCGTTATCGGCATCCCTAATTCCCAATTCAGTAAGAATGTTTTCAGGATTAGGATCCGATAACCTGGCGCCAATATAAATTGCATTGTCATCGTACACCAAATATACTTGTGTTGGGAAGGAAGCCCCACGATCGTTATGCGGACGATATTGATAGAAGTCTGACGCCGGATTTGCGTTTTGCCATGCCTCATCATCAAGTAGCCCATCAATTTTTGGAGAGTTTTCTATCCGTGTTGCAACGAGTTCTTTTCTTTCAATTTGAGCAAATAAAAAATTGCTTTGCACCATAAAAAATATCGAAAAAAGAATCTTTATTATATTATTCCTAATCCACATAAAAAAAAAATTACTTTTTAATTGTTTATAATAATTCTTCAATAGTATTGATTAAAAAAGGTTCATATATAATGTTGCTAAATATAGGAACAGACTTTATAGAAAACCTGAAGTATTTTCAAAAGTTTGGGGGAGGAAACATCGTGATCCAAAATTGAGTTTGCCACTGAATTATTAAAAGAGTGAGTAGTACATTAAGAATCCAAGAACAACATGGCCTACGCCAATTCCCTCAAATCAACCGGAACTACCCGAGAGACGCCTTGCTCAACCATGGTAATGCCATAGATGATGTCGGTGCTGGCCATGGTACGCTTGTTGTGTGTGACAATAATGAATTGCGATTCTTTTGAAAATTCCCGGATGATTTTATTGAACTTATCGATGTTGGCGTCATCGAGTGGAGCATCGACTTCATCAAATATACAAAATGGCGCTGGTTTCAGCAGGTAGATTGAAAATAGAAGGGCGGTGGCTGTAAGGGTTTTTTCACCTCCCGAAAGTTGGCTGATGGTCAGTGGCTTCTTGCCTTTTGGTTTGGCAATGATCTCGATTGCTGACTCCAATGGATCTTCAGGAGTTTGCAATCGTAAATCACAGTCGTCTTCTTCTGTGAAAAGTGACCTGAACACCTTGATGAAATTCTCTTTAATTTTATTAAAAGCCTGAAGGAAAGTTTCTTTTGCGACGAGATCTATTTCACCGATGGTTGTCAGCAAGGATTCTTTGGCATTTTCAAGATCTGTCTTTTGTTCGGTGATAAAGACATGCCTTTCTTTTATTTCATTATAGGCCTCCATTGCCATCGGATTGATTGGACCGATTTTATCGAGTACATCCTTGAACTTCGCTAATTTTTCCAGGAGCTCTGCTTCATGCATTTGAGCAGCTTCATGTGGATTTTCATCATCATCTTTTAATTCGCTTAGTTCTACATCAAACTCAACAGACAAACGCTCTTTCACCGAACTCATTTCCAGTTTTAGTTCATTGGCCTTGTTGTTCAGCTCCATGAGCAAGCCATCTATATTTTCTTTTTTGGAATGGATATTCCTGGATTTCTTTTCTATTTCATCTATATATCCCCGTGTGGCGTAATAATCTTTTTCCGCTTCATTTACACCTTGCTCAATAGATTCCTTTTCTTTGTAAAGATCTATCAATTCATCTTCGCGAATTTCATTGCTATCCAGAAGCTTTTTTATTTCTTCTTCATTGCGTTGCAGGTCACGGGTATTTTTTTCGATGCGTTGTTGAGCCGCCTGGTGCGCACTTTCCTTAAAAGAAATCTCCTGATCAAGGTTACTTAGCTTATTTTGTCGCTGATGATAAAGGATATTTTCTTCATTGTATTTCTGAGATTTTTCATCGAGCGACTCTTTATAGGCGCCCAATTCGATACTTAGGGAATGAAGTTTTTCATTTTGGGTTTCCAGATCAGCTTTTAATTTTTCAGTAGCAGGAGCAAGCTCTGTTGTTTCTTCCGTAAGATTTCCGATGCTTTCGATAATGTCTTCTCTTTTCACGGTATTGCTGCTGAGCAGTCCGGCCATTTGCTCTTGCTTGGTCTCAAAAGAAACCAATTCCTGCCGAAGGAGGTTGATTTCATTTTGAAGGTTATCAATTGGAATTTTTCTGGTCTGAGCTTTTAGTTTTTCTAATTCCTGTTTTTTTTGCTTATAGTTTTCCTCTATCTCTTCGAGTTTTTTCTGTAGCTTTTTTACCGTTACCTTGAGCTTGTCCAGGTTTTTGGCACGTCCTATTCGCTTTCCTTCAAACAAACCGACAGACCCGCCGGAAATGGAGTATTTACGTTTGGTGACTTTGCCATTTTGAGTAATGAACACGCTTTCCTTATCTTTAGGAATGCTGCTCTCCGGTCCGGAAACGATATAGGTGTCATTGAGTATAAAAGCGACCAGGTGTTTGTATTTGGTATCATATTCCACAATCTCCGTTGCTGGAATGGCATTGTCAAAAATTTTTGGATCTCTGGAGTGATAGGTGTCAAATTTATTAAGAATGAAAAAGTGGGCTTTCCCTCTGGCTGCATCGCTCAGCAGGTTTATTGCAGAATAAGCATCGGCTTCATCTTCAACGATGTAGTAATTCATGAATGGCTCCAGATAATTTTCGATCGTTACCCGGTACTTTTCATCGCAACTAATAATGTCGGAAAGCAGCGGTGCATTTTTATTCCAGTTTGCCTTCTTTTTTAAGAACTTGATGGCCTCTGGAAATCCTTCCAGATTGTCCACCAGGGACTTTGTGAGGCTATACTCATTTCTTCGTGCATCGAGTTTTCGTCCTGTTTGTTGTTTTTCTTCACGAATGACTTCAATAGTTTTCTCGGTAGATTCAATGGTTTTCTGTAGTGAATCTTCGTTGGATTTTAAGGATTCAAATTCCTTTTCTTTGGATTGAATATTTTGATTTAATTGTTTTAGCTTACTTTCAAACTCGGCGAGGTTGGCGGTTTTTTCCGATGAGTCGGAAGTTGTTTTTTCTAATTCGCCTTTGTACGAGTTGAGCTGAATTTGCTTGATTTCCAAGTCTTTAGTCTTGGTATACAATTCATCCTTACGATCTCTATACTCCTTATCCAATCCGGCATATTCGCTTTCCAGGCTATTGGTTTTGATTTTTTGTTCTTCCAGGCCGCTTTTGAGCGCTTCGATGGCGAACTGAATTTCCTGCAGTAATATGGAGGCCGATTCTTTTTCCTGAATCAAACTTTGTATGGAAAAGGTCGCTCGTTCCAAACTTTGCTTATCCTGGCTTAATTGCTCCTTGATGCTGTCACTTTTATCGTTCAGGAACTTCAGTCGTTCGTACTTGATCTTTTTTTCACTTTCGTAATTCCGAATATTGCCAACATGCTCATTAAGGGTTTTCTGTCTGCTGGCAAGCAATTTCTCCTTTTGAATCAGACCGGCTTTCACCTTTTCCAACTCGGCGTCACCTTCAGAGATTTGCTTGTTAAGGCTGATTTTCAGGTCATTTTCTACCTCGATTTGTGCATTGATTTTTCCCAGAGCCTCCTGCTGTTTTACAACACTTTTTTTAGCATGTTCAATGCTATAAATTTTATAATCTTCTTTTATGGTATAATAGCGCTTTGCCTGTCGTGCCTGTCGTTCCAGCGAGCGCATATTTTTCTCGATTTCAAACAGCAAGTCTTCGACCCGGTCCAAATCGGCATCTGTATCTTTAAGCTTTTTTAGCGTTTCTTTTTTTCTGATCTTAAACTTGGAGATTCCTGCGGCTTCTTCAAAAAGGTGTCTTCTGGAATTTTCCTTGTCATTGAGAATATTATCCACCATACCAAGCTCAATGATGGCATAGCTATTGGAAGCAATTCCGGTATCAAGAAAAAGATTTGAGATATCTTTTAGTCGGCAATTAACCCCATTTAATAAATACTCACTTTCACCTGATCTGTAAAATCGACGGGTTATCGTCACCTCATTATATTCTATAGGGAGAAGGTTCTTGGTGTTTTTGAAGCTTAATGAAACTTCGGCGAGCTGAGTGGCTTTTCTTGTTTTTGTTCCGTTGAAGACTATATTTTCTAGTTTGTCCGATCGGAGGGCGCTGATTTTTTGTTCACCGAGCACCCAGCGGATGGCATCCACAATATTTGACTTGCCGCAGCCATTTGGTCCGGCTATTCCGGTAATACCTTCTCCAAAATTAATTTGGACCTTATCGCCAAAGCTTTTAAATCCTTTTATTTCCAGTTTTGTGAGTAGCATTCAGTTTAGTCAAATTATAATAAAGGGAGCAAAGTTAAAATTATATTTATATATTTGAATCGTGAAGGACAATTTAGAAACATATCTGTATATTTTTTTCGCTGCAATCTACGTTATAAGTAGAATTATAAAAGCGAGATCAAAGCAAAAACAACAGCAAAAACCGGTTTCAAGCCAACAGGTACGGCCACAGCACACGAGGGAAACTCCTCCACCTCCCCGAAAGAAAGCTTTCTCTTTTGACGATATTCTTAAAGAGTTTGAAAAAAACCTTTCAGGTGAAGAGTTTCAGGAGGAAAAGGTTGTTGAAGAAATAAAAGAAGAAAAGCCTGCGCCTATTGCAGTGCCGGCAGCAATTGAAGAAAGGCCTAATCCATTTCAAAAATACAAGAACACAACTGTTAAAACCGCTCAGGAAAGTAAGCGGAATGATCTAGTTTTTAAGCGCAACGAAAATTTCGCTATAAAAGCAAAATTTGTGCATCCATATGTAGAGATGATGCGCAAACCTGATGGATTTAAAAATGCTGTGGTGCTGAGTGAGATCATCAATACAAAATACTTTTAATTGATCGCTATTCGAAATTTTTAATTATAATTTTAGGCAGGAAAGTATATTCTTTTTAAATTTGCATTCCATAAAAAATAAATACAATTGGATTTAGTTCGTTCATATCATTTCTTCATCAATCGGTTCAGGAGGCCCTAGTGGGCTGATAAACTTTTACAATTACCTATGTGGTAATTCTTCAAATCCAATATTCAATAATTTTCGTATTTTCATCAAATCTCATTTTAATTTAAATGATTGATTTTAATATACTGGTTGCCACCAGTGAACATATAAAATATGCAGAAGAAATAAGTCAGGTGATTGAAACATCTGCCGCAGCCCGGGGGACAGGTATAGCTAAAAGATCCAAAGATTATATTGTAAATAAAATTGAGGAAGGCAAGGCGGTTATCGCCATTTCTGAAAAAGGAGAATTTGCAGGCTTTTGCTATATCGAATCGTGGGGAGAAAAATTTGCGGCGAACTCAGGTCTTATCATAACTGAAAAATTTCGAAAAATGGGTCTGGCTTTGAAGGTAAAACGTAAAGCTTTTGAGTTGTCCCGGCAGAAATTTCCTAATGCAAAATTATTTGGTTTGACTACGAGTTTGGCAGTGATGAAAATAAATTCGGAATTGGGTTATCGCCCGGTCACTTTTTCGGAATTAACTGATGATGAGCAATTCTGGAAAGGTTGCCAAAGTTGTGTAAATTACGATATACTAACCAGAACCAAGCGAAAGCATTGTTTATGTACCGGAATGCTATATAATCCTGTAGAAAAGTATAAACATCAAAAAAAGACATTTCAGGAATACAAAGAAAAATATGGACAATGGCTCAAAGCCAAGGCAGATTTATTATTAAATAAGATTAAAAAAACGAATTGATTTATATAACACGAATTAATCATGAGTAATAAAAGAGTTGTGCTGGCATACAGTGGAGGATTAGATACTTCATATTGTGTAAAATATTTAACCGAGGATAAAGGATACGAGGTATATTCGGTATTGGTTGATACCGGCGGCTTTTCGGCTGAGGAACTAAAATTGGTTGAAGAAAGAGCCTACGCCATGGGCGTGACAAAGCATGAAAATGTATTTGCCACAAATGATTTCTACCAAAATTGCATCAGGTACATGGTTTTTGGAAATACATTGAGGAACAATACCTATCCGCTTTCTGTCAGTGCGGAGCGGGTTTTTCAGGCCAAGGCCATTGCCGAGTATGCCAAAAAGATTGATGCCGATGCTGTGGCGCATGGAAGCACAGGCGCAGGAAATGACCAGGTGCGGTTTGATATGATCTTCAATATCATGATTCCCGGTGTGGAAGTAATAACTCCAATTCGGGATTTAAAACTATCTCGTGACGCGGAGATTGAATACCTGAAGAGCAAGGGAGTGGTGATGGATTGGTCAAAAGCTCATTATTCTATCAATCAGGGTATATGGGGGACTTCGGTTGGAGGTAAAGAGACGCTGGTATCGGATCAGAATTTACCGGATGATGCCTATCCAAGCCAGTGCATCAAAGAAGGAGGGCAAACGGTTAAGCTGATTTTTCGTCAGGGGGAATTGGTAGGATTGGACGAAGAAACCTTTGAAAATCCGGTAGATGCAATACAAAAGCTGAATGCGATTGCTTCAGAATATGCCATCGGTCGTGATACGCATGTCGGTGACACCATCATCGGAATAAAGGGGCGGGTTGGTTTTGAAGCCGCCGCTCCAATGATTATTATCAAGGCGCATCATCTGCTCGAAAAGCACGTGCTGACTAAGTGGCAGCAGTACTGGAAAGAACAACTTGGCAACTGGTATGGCATGCTGGTTCATGAAGGACAATTCCTGGAGCCTGTATTGCGAAATGTCGAGAAGTTTCTTGAGGACACACAAGACCATGTTACCGGTGAGGTGATTGTAAATTTATTACCATACAGATTTACCCTTCAGGGAATAAACTCTTCATATGATTTGATGTCATCAGAATTCGGATCTTACGGTGAAATGAACAAAGGGTTTTCCGGCGAAGATGTGAAAGGATTCTCAAAATTGCTTTCCAACCAGGTGATGATTTACAATAAAATAAAAGAAAAAAATGAGCAAGGTTAAGGTAGGCATAATTGGTGGCGCCGGATATACCGGGGGTGAACTGATCCGGATCATGCTCAATCATCCGGAGGCTGAACTGACCTTTGTGCATAGTTCCAGCAATGGAGGCAATCCATTTTATAAGGTGCATAAGGATCTCATCGGTGAGACTGAAATGAACTTTACGGAAGTCTATGATGATGCTGATATTGACGTGTTGTTTTTATGCTCCGGTCATGGCCAGTCAAAACTGTTTCTTGATGAAAATAAGATACGGGCTGAAGTGAAGGTGATCGACTTAAGTCATGATTTCAGAATAAAAGACCCGAGTCACCCAAGGCCATTTACTTATGGTTTGGTGGAAGCAGAATATGAATCCGTCAAAAAAGCAAAGAATATTGCTAATCCGGGTTGTTTCGCAACCTGCATTCAGTTGGGCTTGATTCCGCTCGGTAAAGCAGGGAAATTGAATTCAGAGATTCATGTCAGCGCTATAACTGGTTCCACAGGAGCAGGTCAAAATCCCACCGGGACGTCTCATTTTTCATGGAGAAACAATAATATTTCTGTCTATAAGGCCTTCCAACATCAGCATTTGCAGGAAATAGGCCAGAGCCTAACAGCTTGGCAGTCTGATTTTAAGCAGGATATTAACTTTATTCCCTTTAGAGGAAATTTTACCAGAGGGATTTTAGCCTCTATTTATATGGATACGGATTTGAGTGAAAGTGATTTGATATCCCTTTATAAGAAGTATTATAATCCATATTCTTTTGTACACGTTTCTGATGAGAATATTGATTTGAAGCAAGTAGTAAATACCAACAAAGGATTGCTGCATATTGAAAAGCATGGAAATAAAGCATTTATTCTTTCGGCAATTGATAATTTGGTGAAAGGCGCTTCAGGTCAGGCGGTTCAAAATATGAACCTGATGTGCGGGCTGGATGAAAGAGCTGGATTGAATTTGAAGCCGGTTGCTTTTTAGAGGATCTTAACAACACTAAAAGGCAGACTGGAAGAAGTAAATATAAAAAAATCAATAGCGCTAAAAGTCCATTGAGTTTAATATAAACATCAGCTGAGGTGAAAGTGAAATACCCCGCTTATCATACCAATAGATGTAGCAATTTAAAAAGGAGCCTTTTTCAGGTTTAATAGGAAAATGTTTTTTAGTAATTTTACGATATGCCTGAGATAAGTAGATTTTATGGGATTATAGTTAGAATGTTCTTTAATGACCATAATCCCCCTCATTTCTATGTTGAATATCAGGATTATGAAGCGATTATTAGCATCAAGGATGGGATTGTTAACGGTAATATGCCAAGAAGAGCATTAAAACTTGTCTTCGAATGGCTAGATTTACACAAAGATGAGTTAATTGAAAATTGGGAATTTGCTCATGCTGAGAAGCCTTTAAATAAGATTGAACCTTTGAAATAATAATTATGCTTATTAAAGTAACTGATGCTAAATACATTGAAGATTATAAAATTGAATTCAGTTTCAATGATGGAGTTAAAGGTATTGTTGATTTAAAGGATAGTATAAACGGGTTGGTATTTAAGCCATTAAAAGATATCGATTATTTCAAGACTTTTACAAAAAACCGTTGGACCATTGAGTGGGATTGCGAGGCGGATTTTGCTCCTGAATATCTACACGATTTAGCAGTAGGAAGAAGATGAAAAAATATGACATCACCAGTGTGCATGCATGGAATTTTATATTTGAAGAAAGTTGGCTTTAACTCAATTTATAAAAATTTATAGGAGTGCTGATCTGTTGATAACAGAGATGTGCATTGAAACTGCCAGCTTTTCTAATACTAAAAAAAATTAATAAATACCAATAAAACGTAATGCCTCTTAGTCCTATTCAGTCATCTGATTTGGGATCCTGAGGAGGATAAATTATCCGCCATTTATCAATTCTGAAAAAGGAAGTAAAAGAACTGATACAATTGTAGTGTAAACTTCAAGGTATCAGTCAAAAGCAAAATAAAATGAAAAACTTTATAAACATTCACGATGTCGATGATGTCAATACTTTGGTTCAGGAGGCTATGTATTGCAAACAAAACCCAAAAGCAAATCAGGCATTGGGCAAGAATAAAACACTTGGGTTGATCTTTATGAATCCAAGTTTGCGGACGAGATTGAGCACACAAAAGGCAGGCATCAACCTCGGTATGGATGTGATGGTGATGAATTTTAGTGGCGAAGGTTGGGCGCTGGAAACAAAAGAAGGGGTCATTATGAACGGAGATAAAGCCGAGCACATCAAGGAAGCGGCAGCAGTTGTGGGCTCTTATTGCGATATCATTGGCTTGCGCTCATTTCCAACTTTGAAAGATCGAGAACTGGATTACAAAGATCATGTGATCAATGAGTTCGTGAACTATGCAGGAGTGCCCATCGTCAACCTGGAATCGTCAACGGTTCATCCTTGTCAGAGTCTGACAGATATACTTACTATTGAAGAAACAAAAACAGTAGAGCGACCAAAAGTGGTGCTGACCTGGGCGCCTCATCTCAGGGCTTTGCCGCAATCTGTTGCCAATTCATTTGCCGAATGGATAAACAAGACAGATTATGAGTTTGTGATTGCCAATCCTGAAGGCTATAATCTCACAGAAAAGTATGCGGGAAATGCCAAAATTGTACATGATCCGGATGAAGCTTATAAAGGAGCAGATTTCATTTATGCCAAGAACTGGTCATCCTATGTAAATTATGGTGAAATTTTAAGCCAGGATTCCAACTGGATGGTGGACCAACGCAAGATGAACCTGACAAACAATGGAAAATTTATGCATTGTCTGCCTGTAAGAAGAAATGTGGTAGTTAGTGACACTGTAATTAACAGTGAAAATTCAATCGTAATTCAGGAAGCTGCAAACAGAGAATTTGCTGCTCAGGCAGTGTTAAAAAGATTATTAAGCAATGGCTAAAGATCAGATACAAGTATTTAAAATAGGAGGGAAAGTAGTTGAAGATGACCGGCAGCTTTCTGCTTTTCTTGAACGATTTGCCAAGCTTGATGGAAATAAAATCCTTGTCCACGGTGGTGGGATGTGGGTATCTGAAATGAGCAAGCGACTTGGTATTGAGGTGAAGATGATTGAAGGCCGCAGGATTACCGATGCCGAAACGCTTGAAGTGGTAAAAATGATGCTGGCAGGAGTAGCTAATAAAAATGTGGTTAGCAAACTTCAGGGATTTGCTTGTAATGCCATCGGGCTCACAGGGGCTGACGGGAATACCATTAGGGCTGTTAAGCGACCTTTGAAAAATGGGATTGATTATGGCTTTGTCGGTGATGTGAAAGAAATAAATCGCGAAGTCATTCAGAGTTTGATCAAAGCGAATTTAGTACCTGTTTTTGCAGCGATGACCCACGATGGAATGGGAAACCTCTTCAATACCAACGCAGATACCATTGCATCCAGTGTTGCAGTGGGGATGGCAAATGACTTTGACGTGGTGTTAAATTACTGCTTTGAATTGAATGGCGTACTGGAAGATATCAATGATCCATCCAGTGTGATTCATGAGATCAATAAACATAATTATACGAAATTGAAAGCTGAAGGAATCATTAATTCCGGTATGATCCCTAAAATTGATAATGCCTTTGATGCCCTGAAATCAGGCGTAAAAGCTGTTCGAATTATGAATTCAGAACATATTGCCGATTTGGCATCAGGAAAAAAAGAAATTGGAACGCTGATATTGAACTAATTGGGAGCCCTGACTGAAACCTATATCGACCTGCTAAAACACCTTATTGAAACACCTTCAATAAGTAGGGATGAGTATCAAACTGCAGATATAATTCATGTTTTTTTTGCTTCAAAATCTATCGATGCACAACGTGTGCTAAATAATGTCATTGCCAGAAATAAGCATTTTGACGCTAACAAACCCAGCATATTATTAAATTCCCATCACGATACGGTAAAGCCAAATACTTCATGGACCTTAGACCCTTTTTTACCATTTGTAGAAAATGGTAAGTTGTTCGGTTTGGGCAGTAATGATGCAGGAGGATGCCTGGTGTCATTAATAGCAGCTTTTGTGCATTTTTATAATAAGGAAAATCTGAATTATAATCTGGTACTTGTGGCAAGTGCCGAAGAGGAAATTAGTGGTAAAAATGGGATTGAATTGATTTTACCTCAATTGGGTGAAATTGATTTTGCTATTGTCGGAGAGCCAACGCATTTGAACATGGCAATTGCAGAAAAAGGCCTGATGGTACTGGATTGTGTTGCCAATGGCAAGTCAGGGCATGCCGCCAGGAAAGAGGGCGAAAATGCGATTTACAAAGCGATCGATGATATCAATTGGTTTCGGAATTATCAATTCGAGAAAACCTCTGCTATGCTCGGGGATGTCAAAATGAGTGTGACGGTGGTAAATTCCGGCACACAGCATAATGTTGTTCCGGATCAATGTCATTTTGTAGTGGATGTACGGAGCACAGATGCTTATTCCAATGATGAGATTTTGGCAATCATTAAGGATCATGTGAGTTGTGAGGTGAAAGCAAGATCAACGCGTTTGCAATCTTCAGGTGTTCCTGAAGGACATATTTTAAAACAACTTGCAAGGGATATGGGGATTGAAACGTATGGATCTCCAACACTTTCCGATCAGGCTTTGATGCTATTCCCATCGGTTAAAATTGGCCCCGGTGATTCTGCACGGTCGCACACAGCAGATGAGTATATTGGTATTGATGAAATAGAGAAGGGAATTGAATTTTACATTAACTTATTAAATAAACTATTGGCCTGACTATGGTTAAATCGAAAAATAAATTGTGGCAAAAGGATGTCAGTGTTCACGAGGAGATTGATAAATTTACCGTAGGCATGGATCGTGAATTGGACTTGATGTTGGCCAAATACGATGTGCTCGGATCATTGGCACACATCAAAATGCTGACTTCAATAGGGCTTCTGGAACAAGAAGAGTTGGATATTTTATCAAAAGAATTAACACTGATTCATAACGAGGCAGCTTCAGGGATTTTCAAAATTGATGACGGAGTAGAAGACGTACACTCTCAAGTGGAGCTGATGTTAACCCAAAAGCTGGGTGATGTAGGTAAGAAAATCCATTCGGGCAGATCCAGAAACGATCAGGTGCTATTGGATTTAAAGTTATTTATGCGTGCTGAGGTATTGTCAATGGTTGACCTTGTACAGCAACTTTTTGATCGCTTGATCGCACTTAGCAATCAATACAAAGATGTGCTTTTGCCGGGTTACACGCACCTTCAGGTAGCGATGCCTTCCTCATTCGGATTGTGGTTTGGAGCCTATGCCGAATCTTTGGCAGACGATTTGGTAGTATTGAAATCAGCCTATGATCTGGTGAATCGAAATCCATTGGGATCCGCCGCCGGTTACGGATCGTCCTTCCCACTAAATCGACAAATGACATCCGATCTGTTGGGATTTGAATCGATGAATTACAATGTGGTATATGCCCAAATGGGTAGGGGTAAGGCGGAGAAAGTATTGGCCAATGCCATGGCAACTATTGCAGAAACTATTGGAAAGTTCTCTATGGATGTCTGTTTGTATATGGGACAAAATCATGGATTTATCAGTTTCCCGGATGAATACACTACCGGATCGAGCATTATGCCCCACAAAAAAAACCCGGATGTGTTTGAATTGCTGCGGGCGCGTTCCAATAAATTGAAAGCGTTGCCCAATGAAATTTCCATGATCACTACCAACCTGCCCTCCGGTTATCATCGCGATTTGCAGTTGATTAAAGAGAGCTTTATGCCAGCTTTTGAAAACATTAAAGAGTGCTTGCATATGACCCGGTTTATGCTTGAGAAAATCAGCATCAGAGAGGATATTCTCAAAGAGGATAAATACAAATACATGTTCAGTGTCGAGTTGGTCAATCAGCTCGTATTGGAAGGGATGCCTTTCAGGGATGCTTATGTGGAAGTAGGCCTGAAGATTGAAAAAGGAGAATTTGAAATCCCCTCAAAACTTAGTCACACACATGAAGGTAGTCTGGGTAATCTTTGCAATGATGAGATTGAGGAACGTTTTCAGCTAAACTTTAGTTTCTTCAAAAAACAACAGTTACTTATTTCTGATAAGGAGAAATTACTTTTAGTTTAAAGATTAAACAAAATAATATACAAAGATGAAATGCAATTTTGCGAACGTTTTGGGGTAATAATAAATAGGGTGTACGACAGTTTGGTAAAATACTAGCAAAATAAGTTGATAGCACAAGATTTGAACAACTGGAAGTTTATTAAAAAAGAAAATAAAAGCTGTTTCACGCAGAGAACGCTAAGATATAACACGCAAAGCAACAAAAGAGTTCTGCGTTCTTTGCGATACC
>SDBV01003012.1_pt1 | contig 25105 bp, 55 predicted proteins | sample 2277081 | NCBI WGS metagenome assembly SDBV01 (sample SAMN10402039, study PRJNA504765) | marine sediment metagenome | isolation source: marine sediment core GS10_PC15, 223 cmbsf | place: Arctic Ocean: Southern Knipovich Ridge | collected 2010 | reverse complement strand
GCCAATAACCGCAAAACAGTTCAATCAAAGACAAGCAGCGTTGCGATTGATAGCGGTGTTCGAGTAGCTCAAAAGTAAGACACTCTTGTTTCACATCATTTTGTTGAACCCCACTAACCCTATACAGGTTAGTGGGGTTTTTTTATCCCGCCAGAGTAAGAAAATTATGAATTGATAAGATAGTAATCGAAGTAAAGTTATTTTTCAGGAGTAAGAATGTTTGAGACAAAAAAGAAATTTACTGGTATTATTTTGTGGCAGGGGGAATCCCTATTAGACGGAGAACGTATAATGGTTATTGCTACAGGGATGAGCCATAAATCTAAAAATGCTAAAACAGGAGAAATGATACAAACATATATCTTGCGTCAAGATATAAAGCCTATGTTCGCTCGTAGGTTAGGTGAAGATAAGAGTATTTGTGGTGATTGTAAACATAAAGAATATGCTACCTGTTATGTTAATTTATGTCATGGACCAAGAGCGGTTTTTACTGCTTATCATGCTGGCAATTATCGTAAGTGGGAAAGTGGAGATATAGAATCTTTCAGAGGAGCTTATGTTCGTTTTGGTACATATGGGGATCCAGCCGCTGTACCTTTTGAAGTGTGGGATAATATTGCGGGTGTTGCGAAAGCTATTACAGGGTATACTCATCAGTGGAAAAAATGTGATCAAAGATTGAAAAAGTATTGTATGGCTTCTGTTGATTCTATTGTTGAATACAATAAAGAGTATTTCCAGGCACAATTGATGGGATGGAGAACATTCAGAATTAGAGAGTCAGAAGATAATGAAGTACTTAAAAATGAGTTTATGTGCCCTGCCAGTAAAGAGGCTGGAGTTTTGACAAACTGTAAAAAATGTGGTGCTTGTGGTGGACATTCTCAAAAGAGAAAAAAGTGTCCTACTATAATACTCCATGGTGATACACCTAAAATGCGATGGAAAAGAGATAGATATATTGCAATGATGAAAAACATTAAAAACAAGAAAAAATATCGCAGGGATCGTGTAAATGAGAGAAAACAATTTTTGAAAGTTTGCCCTTACTAATCCCGCCAGAGTGCGAAAATTATGCACTGATGAAGTGTAAAAGATAATTTTTTGGGAAAAATTAAATGGATATTTGTAATATTTTTTTTGTGACAATGTTTACTATTTATATATCTCTTATGATATGGATTATTATTGGCGGATTGATTTTAACCCCATTCGCTAAAATTATTAACGAATTAGAACCAATGGATTGTAGTTATAGTCCTAAAACTGATACGTTAAGGCAAATGATTACTTGGCCTTATATGTTATTTAAAATTTACAAGAAAAAACACTTGACAAAGTAAAATAGTTTGGTATAATGTTAGAAGTGGATAATAACTTTTAATATTCTGGAGTAGAAAAATGAGTAACGTAGTTGAAGAAAAAAAATTCAGTCTTACCAATCTTGGTAACAATAATAATAAGTTTTGGAATGTTACTTTGTATGATGATGGCACTGTAACTTCTGAATGGGGTAGACAAGGTAAAACTTCACAGAATAAAACTTGGCATGGTGTAGGTCGGAGCTGGATGGAAAAGAAAATACGTGAAAAAGAGAAAAAAGGATATAGAGAGAATTTAACAGTTGAAGGTTCTGGCACTGTAACCGCTAAAACAGTGGCAAATGTTAACCTTAAAGATATAGCACGCAAACAAATTAAACATACTAATCCCATTGTGGCTAATTTAATTGATTATTTTGTTAAAGTAAATGCTCATAGTATTATGAGTGCTACAGGTGGAAAAATTCAGTTCGATACAAGTACAGCACAATTCAAAACAACACAAGGTATTATTGTACCTGATCAGATTGATAGAGCAAGAATTCTCTTATCAGATTTATCTGATATGGTGGCTGTACAAAATTGGGATGACCCTGATTTTGAAGATGCACTGAATGAGTATCTTTCTCTTATTCCAAGAGATTTCGGAATGAAAAAAATGAGTCCAGAGGATATTCTGCCAGATGAAAATGAGTGTAGAAAAGAGAATGATTTACTTGATGGTTTAGCAGCATCTTTTGCAGGTATAGTGGTTGCACCTAAAAAGAAAACAGCAACAAAGAAAAAGACAGCACCGAAAGTTTTTGAAATGGACCTCTTTAAGGTAGTCGATAAAAAGGTCATTGCAAAAATATCAAAATTCTTTGAAAGTAGTAAAAAAAGAGGACATCACGGAGTTTATGGTATGCATGTAAAAGATGTGTATGCAATGAAAATAGCAACAATGAAAATTGCTTTTGATAAGGTAAGTGGACAATTAGGTAATGTTATGCAGTTATGGCATGGGACAAAAGCGAGTAATTTACTCTCTATCTTTAGGCAGGGATTAGTTATTCCTCCGTCCAGTTCTCCGCATTGTACAGGCAGGATGTATGGTAATGGTGTATATTTCTCCTGTATCTCTACTAAAGCTTTGAATTATGCAACGAATTTTTGGGGTGGTAGCGGTAGTACAGATAGAGTTTTTATGTTTTTAGTTGATGTGGCGATGGGCACATCGTATATGGCAGATTCAGGGTGGGGGTCTTATCCTCAAAAGGGATTTGATAGCACTTGGGCTAAAGGTGGACAGAGCGGCGTTATAAATGATGAAATGATTGTGTATAAACTTAACCAGGCTAATTTGGTCTACTTAGTGGAATTCGAGTAAAATGAAGTTGGATAAGTCGGATACATGTTTTGTATTAAATCTCATATTTATGGTATTAGCTTTAATTTGTATAGTTACATCAATATCGGGAATTGCACCTTTGATGTTTTTGGGTTGGTGTTTTATTGCTATTCAGGCGGGGTGTGCGATCCTGCAAATATTTTTTGGGCTTATAGAGTAATCCCGCCAGAGTGCGAAAATTATGAGTTAATGTGATAGTGAAGTAAATAATAATTTTATTTTTTTTTGGGAGTAACAAAATGAGTGGTAATGTAGTAACACAAGAGGTAACGGATTCAATCGAAGAAGTTATCAATGGTTTCGTAGCAGAGGATAAAGTTTTCACTGCTTTCGATGTAACAAAAGTCGTTAACAAGGATGGTCAAGTAGCAAAGCATTACCAGATTAAGAGCACCGTTCATAGTCTGTATATGTGTGGTCGCTTGGGTAACAACATGTACAGCCGTGAGCTTGTTACTCTTGATTTGGGCAACGATGATGCTGATGCTTTCGTGTATTTTCCGCATAGTAAGACAGCGTATGACCATCCGCTTGCAAAAAGTCAGACAGTTCAGGCTGTAAATGATGGTAGCAGCGTACCTGTTCTTGACCTTGACAGTGTTGGTGTCGATGTCGATGCTGATGATGACTCTGTTACTGTTATAGTAACGGATGAACACCGTATCCAGATTCCTCGCGAAGTGTTGAGCCAGATTACGGTCGGTGCGTCAAGAACCTATGACATTTCCTGCAATGGTGGTATCAGTTGCCGGAAAGCCGAGTCAGACGGTCGTGTTCGTATTACTGAAGCGTCTTTTCCTGCTGGAGCAAGACTCAACGTGAAGGTTGAGAATAACACAATCCATATTTCTCCTGCATAGTGGTTTCTGTGAAAAGGGGGTAGAGTAATGAACTCTACCTCCTTTTTAATTCCCGCCAGAGTGAGAAAATTATGCACTGATAAAGTGTTAATAATAATTTTTCAGGAGTAAAAAAATGACTTGGGATGAATTGGCGATACTTATTACTTGTGTTATGACAGATGAACAGAGAGATACTGATGTAACAATCCATTGCACTAAATCAAACGAATTTTTCAAAATCGAAGATGATGGTTTTGTTGAGTGCAAAGAAGATGATGTACTCGATAAAGGTCATCCGTTTTTAGAGATACCATTTTGATTGGAGATGGAAATGCCAGAAGAAGATAAAATTTGTTGCACTTATCCTCTGAGTGATTTTTATACTTATGTGGAAGACGTGCCAGATAATGTAAGAGTTTCAAACGCTGCTGATTGTGAGAATTGTGATGAAGATTGTATTGTAAAACACTGTATCATTACAGAGAATGAGGGCGACAAAACAGAAAAAGAAAAAAAATGTGATAATTGTTGTCCTTATTGTAGTAGCAAAAATGTTGATTGGGGTGATTCCTACTCTGTTACTGATGGGTGGTATCATCAGAGAGCTACTTGTCTGAATTGTAATAGTTGTTTTATAGAGGTTTCTGAATTAGTGTATAAAAGCACTTTATTGAATGAGGAATAAAATGAGACATAGATTTACTATAAAAGAATTAAGTGAAATGTCTGATGATGAGATATTTTGTCAGTTATGTGTAGATAGGCAAACTACATGTACTAATGTTTATGCACCTCTTTTTACTAAATTGAGTAAAATAATAAGTAAACTCGGAGAAAAAATAAATAAAAAAAGAGAAGAAATATGGAAAAAAGAAAATGAAAAACAATATCCAGAACATGATAAAATGCATCTGGTAAAAGATAAAAGTCAATTCATGGGAGAATTTTTAGAGTGGCTTCAAACAGAACAAAAGGTTACTCTTGGAGAGTATACTGATAAAAATCTTGATACTCTTTTTCCTATTCTCTATAAGTCAGTAGAGAAATGGTTAGCACTGTATTTTGATATTGATCTCAATAAAATAGAAGAAGAAAGATTCCGAATGTTGACGACATTAAGAGAGGATAATTCATAATGGAAAAAGGTAAATTGACAAATGTGGTTGGTGATGTAACAAATCCACAGAGAACACATCAAAACATTCGTGAAATAGTATTTTTACCTCATGTATGTAATGATTTAGGTGGTTGGGGTGCAGGAGTTGTTTTGGCTATTTCTAAAAAGTGGAAGGGTGCAGAGTTTATTTATCGTGCCTTTATCGCTAAACATGGAAAAGGTAAAATGCTCAGCACTACTGGTTTTTGGAACAGTAATGAAAATGATGTGAATGATGATATTGTTATATGCAATATGATAGCACAAAGTGGATATAAGAGTAAAGATAATCCACGACCTCTTAATTACAAAGCACTGGTTAAGTGTATGGAGGATGTTGCGAAACAGCTTGAATTTAATAAGCTAATATTAGAAACTATTGTAGGTAGTGAAGTGCTACACCGAATTCATTGTCCTAAATTTGGTTCTGATTTGGCTGGTGGGAATTGGGAATTCATTACTTGTTTGATAGAGGATATCTGGTTAGCAAAAGGGATAGATGTCGTAGTATATGAATATGGTGGATAATCCCGCCAGAGTGAGAAAATTATGCACTGATAAAGTGTTAATAATAATTTTTCAGGAGTGAAAAAATGAATAAGTTTGAAAAAGTTACAACTGGTTTTGTGTCTCAGAGTTTTGAAAAAGGTGATGATGGTAATTTCCATTGTAAAAGTCTGAGTTTTTGTGCGGGCGATGTTGAATATGAAGATAATTTTGGCGATGCACTTCCTCCAGAAAAACTTCAAGAAGCAACAGAAAAAGAAATATCCCATCCTTTTGAAATGGTACAACCTAACACCGAAATAGTTATTCTTGTTGAAGGTGGTCTTATTCAAAATGTACTTTTCCCATCTGGATTGAATGATGTTGCTGTTGTTGTCAAAGATTATGACACCGATGGTAGTACAGATGTAGAAAAAGATGAAAATGGTGATGAGCATGTAGAATCAAGGTGGACTAATCTTGACTGATAAAAAAGAAGAAATTTCAACGCGTTGTCCTAAATGCAGGTATCAAGGAGCTTTTACAAAAGAAAAAGGATGCAATGCCTGTGGCTATGTTGAAGATAAAGGGATAGTGTAATATAATGGAAGAAGTAAAAAAATATGATAATAGAAATAACCTAATTTATAGAAAAAATAATTATGGTTATGAGTGTTGGTGGGATTTTGATAAAAGAGGTAATTGTATTCATTCCAAAGATTCAAGAGGTTATGAAAGTTGGAAGAAATATGATGAAAATAATAAAAACATATATCATAAGAGTACTGATGGTTTTGAACATTGGTATAAATATGATGATAAGTTAAAAGTGTTAATAGTAATAACTGAAGAAGAATTTGAGCAAATCAAAAAACACGTACAAGACCACTATAATCTTATAGTTGTAGATGATATTGAGCCTGAGTTAATCGGTCCCTTTGGGGATTGGGATGAGATGGTTTCCGCTGCCGAGCAGCACAGGGATAATGATCCCGACAAAAAAGATGGAATCTATCATTTGACAGTTCCCAAAGGTATACCGATTAGCATAGATACATATAGCGGTGCAAGGGAAGTCTGAAAATCATTTTTTCATACTCCTGGAAAAATGAGAGCAATAAGGTGTGGGAACCTTGTTGCTCTTTTTTTTATCCCGCCAGAGTAAGAAAATTTTACACTAATGAAATGTTGATGATAATTTTTCAGGAGTGAAAAATGAAGTGTTTAGTAGTAATAGATATGCAGTGGTATTTTTCAGCAGCAAGACCAGATTGGCTCATAGCTAATATTGTTGAGAAAATAGAACAATATATAGTGGATAATCAAGTTATTGTTATTGTAGAATATACAGATGAAGATAATAATATTGGTATGACAGTGCCAGAAATACTTAAAGCTATAAGAGATTATGACAAAGTATATTTTGTCCATAAAAGAGGGGATGATGGTGGCAAAGAAATAGATGACCTTATTAAAGGTAAGGAACTTCACATAACAGAGTTTGAAGTGTGTGGAGTTAATCTTGGTTGTTGTGTTGCTGAGACTGTATGTTGGATGGGATATGAGTATGAAAAAACTCCAATAAATGTAATATTGGATTGTTGTAATTCTGAGGTAGATATGGAATCAGGGATTGACCATTTTTACGGGATTGTTGATTATGATGGGAAAAGACATAATGTAGAGCTTGTAGGATGTATTGATGGTGGTGGTGAGAATTAGAGATTTTTTTATCCCGCCAGAGTGAGAAAATTTTGCACCGATAAGGTGTTGATGATAACAATTTTTTAGGAGTAAAAAAATGAGTACGATATTGAAATTCAAGTGTCCTGATTGTGGTGGTGAAAAATTGATTATGATTCAAGGTGTAGTCAAGGGCTATCCAGTTGAATCTATTCTTGAGAGTATTGGTGGTTGTTGTGTAGACACTACTGGAGAAGAAGTAGATGTCCATACAAATCATGTTGATGAAATCTATAGTTATACTTGTGCTGGTTGTGGTGATGTGCTTGTAGGTGATGATGATATGCCAGTTACAGAAGATAAGGAAGTGGTTGAATGGGTTAAGAAAAATTGCCCACAAGAGTAAAGAGATTGGGAGTAGCTGGAAACCAAAACTTTGGGTAAACCAAATAGATGGTTGAACCCTGCTCTTGATTTTTTCCCGCAAAAAGTTAATTAAAAATAGGAGTAAAAAAATGTCAATTAAATTCAAGTGTCCGAGTTGTGAAGGGGATAGGTTGGAATGCTGTATGAATGGTCCTCATGTTTGTCCTGTTACTGAGATTGATGAGGAAGGTGATTTTGAATATGGGAATTACGAAAGCTCATCGGATGTTGATAGGTTTCAGTGTTTGACTTGTGGATTTGTCCTTTCGGATGATAATACTGGTGAAACCATATTACATAATAGTGAAGTAGTTGAATGGTGTCTAAAAAACTGTTCACAAGAGTAAAAAAATCTTTCAATCCCGCCAGAGTGCGATTATTTTGTGTTGATAAGGTGTTGAACGAAACTAAAATTGTTGTTTTTGTAAGGAGTATCAGAATGAAAGGTTTGATGTTGGACACACCTGAGTCAGGTAGCTGTACAAGGGCACAGGCATTTGCCAAAAATCTCATTCCACAATCAACTGTTACGTATAAGGCAGTCCCGAATGAGGAATTATTGCTGATGCTTAATGATGCAGCAAGGGAACACAGTCTTATTCTCACTGGAGAGAGTTTGGGAATGGATTGTAAGGGGAATAGACTCTTTGGGACTTACCAAATCGAGAATATGGATTTTTTCGGTGGTAGGGCGAAACTGATGATGGGATTTTGCAACTCTTATAATAAGAGTTTGAGAATTCGGGTATGTTTTGGCGGGAAAGTTTTTGTTTGCTCGAATATGTGTTTTTCTCACTGGACGGATGAGGAAACAGGTATCGGCGGAGAAGCTGGTCATTGTCATACTACTAATGTTAATAAGGGACTGTGGGGCAGGTTGAAAGATGCTCTGAATACTATTGATGTTTTCAGAGCGAGTCAAGACCGCTTTTATACTACATTGGCGGATAGGATGTTGAGTCAAGATGAGGCTTATTCGGCGATTATCAGGGCTGGTAAGGATAATGTGGTCAACAGTACTCGTATTCTCGATGTTGTCAAAGAGTGGGATAGTCAAGACCGCTTTCCAGATTCAGAGGTTGAGAATGAGAACTGGCATCCAGAGTTTAAGAGGCGTAATTGCTTCAATCTTCTCAATGCTTTCACCGAAGTAGAGAAGAAACGTCTGGAACGTAATCCGGTTACGTCGAATCTTGGGACTCTCAATTTGACGAACTTCTTTCATCGGGAATTTATTATGAACTAAACATGGTGGAAGGGGGATAACCTGGACTGGTTATCCCCCTTTTTCATCCCGCCAGAGTAAGAAAATTTTACACTGATGAAGTGTAAATGATAGTTTTGGAAGTAAGAGAATGGTAGTTGAGGCAATAATTTTTGAAGTAATACTGTTGTTATGTGAAATAGCTTTCACGGTTGCAGTCATAGTGGTTGGGGTTTATTGCATTAGTAGTTGCATGGACAGTGAAAAAAGAATTGCGAAACTTGAAAAACAGGTAAAAGAATTACTTAATGGAGACGAAAATGCTTTGTAAATGTGGAAATGATAAATTTAATGGTCGTCAGCTATGCAGAGTAGATGTCATTGTTGATGAAGATGGTAATTGGCATAGCAACACTGGCAAAAATGATACTATAATTGTCTATGATGCTGAAAATCCTTATGGTCCTTTTACTTGTACTAAATGTGGTAAAGAATATGGAGAATTGGAATGAAAGATAAGATATTACTTATGTTAGCTGTACTTGCCTGTATTGGTTCAATAACTTGTTTTGCGGTATTGACTCGCAGATGTACTAATCTGAAAGAGAAACTCAAGACAGAGCAAATAAAAAATGTTGGTGAAGTTACAACAATCCATCACAACAAAATTACAGGTGAAGTAACTATTCATATCCGTTTTCCAAGAGAAACAGTAATAGGGAAATGTGATAGAATTTTTCTTGAAAGAGTAGTTAAAGGATGGGATGGATATGGGAATACAGGGACAAGTTATAATTCATCTGAAATGGAACTTGTTCAACCAGAACTTGAGAACTGAAGTAAAAGTTTTGAGTAATCCCGCCAGAGTGAGAAAATTTTGTATTGATGAAGTGTGAGTAGTTCTTTGAAATAAAAATTGAGATTGTGGTTGTTAAGAGTGTCGCACTTTTTCCTCCGGAGATAATTGTAAAAGTGAACAGGTGAAGAATCCAGTCCTGTCAATCTCTTTTAATAAATATTAAGCCCCTGTAGTTTAATTGGTTAGAACGTCGGGGTAGCACAACGCATCCCCCTATCTATAGTACGGGACAGGTAGTTCTGGTCGGCCAGAATTGCTCTATGTATAAGATTGCGAAAGTGCAAACCCGGAAATGCGAAATGAACAGGACAATTAGAGAGTAGTCATGTTCGCGTTCATGGTAGGTTCGATTCCCGCTGGTGGCATTATTTTTTTGGAAAGTAAAATGACAGCAAAAGAAATAGCATTGAAAATATTATCATTACCAGAGGAGCAACAGAATGTTCCTCTTGTATTTGAATATTATGATGATTTTGAATCTTCTATTCCTGTTGCTGTTGAATTTGAGAGAGTTCAGTTTTACGAAGTAGGATTTCCAATTGAAGGTCCACAATTACATCTTGAAATTTAATCCCGCCAGAGTAGGAAAATTTTGTACTGATAAAGTGTAAATGGTAATTTTGCAGGAGTAAGAAAATGTCAGATAGAAAAGTAACACTGAAAATTGAGGCAGAAGTAACAATATCTGTTGATGATGGTGTAGGTATGGATGAACTTGAATTGGAAATGTTCAGTGGAAATGACAGTGTAGATGTTCTGGACTTCCAAACAACAGAAATCAAAGTTGTAGATAGTAAATAAATTGGATAGAACCGAGGTCTCGCGGGTTCTTTACTCAACTTGGCGGGAATGATACCGAATATAAACTTAGAACCTATTTTATCTTGAATTCAGTGTAGAGATAAAATATTAAAAGGAGTAAAAAAATGGAACTCAAATGTGGATATTGTGGCGGGGAACTTGTAAAAGATACAAGTGTCCAGTATTTAGGATTTATTTGTAAAGAATGTGGGAAATATAGGGATTTAGGTATGGAAAGGAATAAAAAAAATGAGTAGTTCATATAGCGAAATACCGTGTCCACAATGTGGACAAGGAGCAACAAGAGTACAAGATAATGATACACTTGATATCCATGACCGTTGTAATGTTTGTGGATGGGAAACAGGAGATGTTGTTTCTCCCCCTGAAAAAGTGGTAATTGCGTGGTCTGCGAAAGATATTGAGGTTATAAGACCTGATTGGTCGCCAGAATGCTGTCAGAAGGCTCTGGACATCATTGGTAAAAGGTTACAAGAGAGATCTGTAGAATTAGGGTGGGATGTTATTACGATTTTATTAAACGATTATAGAGAGGAAATAGAGGATGAGTGAGTTTTGGCATATTGCAATCTATAATGGATATAATGAGGTAGACCACCTTTATATTGATGGAAAAGAAAATCTTAATGCTGTCATTGAATATATGCTTTGGATTACTTATACCGAAAAAAGGTGGAATTTTGTTGATGTTAAAAAAGATGAGGTTTGTATTATTGATTATACACAAGGTGATGAAAATGAAGTTAATATCTATTGTTGTAATTTAGCTCCTGATATTACAATAGAGAAAAAGACTTTACTTATTCTCAATATGGAAATAGGAGTGAATACATTAAAAATAAGTACAAAAGGAACAATCCCGCCAGAGTAAGAAAATTATGCACTGATAAGGTGTAATGATATTTTTTGGGAGTAAGAAAATGGGAATAGATAAAAGAGTAACAGAAATGTTCTTTGAGGTATGTGGACATTTCTGTATATTTGGATTTGGATATTTTGCTTGTAAAATATTCAGTACTGAAATCCCTTTGGATGATACAGAGCTTATTACATTTGTTGCCACTATGATAGCTACAATATGTCATTTTATGAAAAGACTTGGGAAAATATTTCCTGAAAAAAAAGGGGGATAAGAAAATGCTGATACAATGGTTGAAAGATATTACACTGAATGTAGTGCTCGCAGTAGATAAAGATGAAAATGTAGAGCAATGTGATATTGAAATAAAAGCTTTGACATTTGATGAAATTGATATTGTCGATGATAGAGATATAGATACAGAAGTTGATATGCAATTTGGTGATGGCTCAATGGCTTTTGGTGTCTCTAAAGATTTTTACAAGGAGATTGAAAAATGATTTATTTTGAAGAATATAAGGCAGAGAAGTTTAATAAATTCAGTCTTGATACAGGGGTTTTGAGTTTAGCAAATTTCTGCACAGTTTTATGTATCTCTCCTATCGCTTATAGGAAAAAGCATCCTACTAAAGCGAAGATTGAAATTGAGAAAAAAGATGATGAAATGATTATTTCCATAACAAATGATTATGGGAACGGCGTAGATGTAATAAGGATAACAGGCGAAAGTATGTCTGATCCTGTTCTTCTTGCGGCGTTAGAAGAATACGAAAAGAAAACAAAGGGAATTGAAGATGAGTAATAGAGTAACAATCCAGCCAACAAAGTTTGAAAACACAAGAACTGGAGAAATCTCTGTTGGTGTAAGAGTTTTCGACAATTATGGACAGAGTTACGATAATACTTGGGAGTCTATTCCTGATGATGATATAGATGTTATTGCAAGATTGATAGAGTCAGAGGATTTTGCTATTGTGGCTATGCTTAATTGGATTCTCGAAAATTATGCTGGAATATATGTAGGCGATATATATTATACATGGAAACAAATAAAACATTTGTGGTATGAAGTTGATGAAATTTTGGAGTAAAAATGGATAGCAAAATTACGCTGAAACAAATCATCTTGGCTTTACTTATCGGTTTTATATTCATCTTTTTAGGTACAAAAGAAGGGGAAAAACAAAAAAGAATGGAAAGAATGGAAAAGGAGATAAAAAGTATGGAGGTAACAAAAGTAATTCTGCCAGAGTGAGAAAATTATCCACTGATGAAGTGGCAATGATAGTAATTCGAGATAGAAATGAAAAAGAAGAAAGTATTTATAGCTTGTGAATATTCAGGACGTGTTCGTGATGCTTTTGGCGAAAGAGGACACGAAGCATGGAGTTGTGATCTGTTACCTTGTGAAAGTGGATATAAAAGTACTAATGTCCATCACTATCAAGGCAATGTATTCGATATAATTGATAGAGGATGGGATTTAATGATTGCTCATCCACCTTGTACAAGACTTTGTAACTCTGGTGTTATGTGGTTAGAAAGACGCAATTTGTGGGATGATATGCGTAGCGGTGCTGAGTTTTTCAGGCGGTTACTTGATTCTGATATACCTGCAATATGTATGGAAAATCCTATTCCACACAAATATGCTCTTGAAATTATTGGTAGGAAGTATGATCAGATTATCCACCCTTGGCAATTTGGACATGGTGAAACTAAATCGACTTGTTTGTGGTTAAAAAACCTGCCATATTTGATACCAACAGATATAGTATCTGGACGAGAACAGCGGATACATCTGTTGCCACCGTCTAAAGACAGAGCGAAATTGCGTAGTTTAACATATCAAGGTATAGCAGATGCTATGGCTTTACAATGGGGACAATTCATCCCGCCAGAGTAGGAAAATTTTACACTAATGAAGTGTTAATAATAATTTCTTTGGAGCAGAAAAATGGAAGCTGTACAAACAGAAGAATATAGAAGATACAAAATTGGACTTTATTATGATGAGGATTCAGAAAGTCCGAGAAAATGGGATAATATTTGTGTCTTTCATATTGCACACCGTCGTTATAGTTTTGGCGATAAAAACTATAATGATGCAGAATCAATCCACAAAGCCGAGAGGCGAGCAAAAGCCAGAGGTGATATTGTATTGCCTTTGTATATGTATGATCATTCTGGAATTACAATAGCTCTTACACCGTTTTCGTGTAGGTGGGATTCCAGTCAAGTGGGGTTTGTAGCTGTGCCACGTCTTAAAATGATTGAAGAATTTGGTAAGAAAATCTTTACACCGAAACTCAAAGTCAGAGCATTGGAAATAGCAGAAGCAGAAGTCAAAGAAATGGATATGTTTTGTACTGGTCAAGTATATGGATTCAAAGTGTTTGGTCCGATGACGGGGGATGATGATGATGATGATTGCAGAGAAGAATTAGAGGCTTGTTGGGGATTTTATGGTGAAGAATATGCCATAGAAGAAGCAAAAGGAAGTATTGATTGGGCGATAGCTGCACCGAAGCGTGAGAGAGATAAATGCAGTAGTTTATATCTGTAGAAGTATTAGAAGGTTAAAGCAATCCCGCCAGAGTAAGAAAATTTTACACTGATGAAGTGTTAATGATAATTTTTTTTGGAGTAGAAAAATGCAGGTTATAACACTGACAATAGTATGCAGAAATGGAGATGAAGGGTCTATTGCCCATGAAATGATGAACTCAGATATAGCTCAATTAGGTCTTCATTCTTGGGGAACAAGTATAAGATGTGCAACACCGAAAGAAGAAAAAGAAGTAGTAGATCAAACTCCTCCAAAAATGCTTAATAAGGGGGAAACAGATGGAGAAGAATGTTTTGATTGTGGAAGAAAAATTGATATAACCACAATGGTTCCAATTCCATTAGATGATGAAGAATATGATACAGAAGATGAGTATTGTGCTTTTCTTTGTCCAGAATGTGAGGAAAAGAGGAAGCAGAAACAAAATGGTACTTAAACAAAAAGATACTATGTGGCATATAAAGACTTGGATAGAAGTTATCCAGATTTTTATCTTCATGGTGTGTTTGATAGGCTTTGTAGGAAGTTTTATCATTATGCTTGTTTCAATCCCTGTAATTTGGGAAAAACCTATATCTTATCAGCCTTTGCCGTGGCTAAATTGTGTAATGGCTTGGAGTATGGGTATTGGATTGCCTAATTTTTTGTGTATGCTTTCTTGTGATAAAGAATGGAGAAGGGACTATAGAGATGAAAAAGATGCAGAAAAATTTGATTGGGTGAAATCTTATCCCGCCAGAGTAAGAAAATTTTGCACTGATGAAGTGTAAATAATAATATTTTTGGAGTAAAAAAATGAATGCAGTGAAAACTTTTATTGGATGTGTTATAATTGGATTATTTATCTGTTTCTTTTTTGTAGCTTGTGAAGGAGATGAAGAAAGTTCCCAAAAAAGAGCAAGCAATACACTTGAAAAAAATAAACACAGAATATCAACATTGACATATATTTATGACCCAAAAGTAGATATATGTTACGCTATTTCCAGTTTTGGGTATAGACAAATAACCACTGTCCCTTATGAAAAAGTAAAAGAATATGCCTATGTAATAGAATATGGTGGTTGGGATGAAAAAAATTGGGAAGCATATCGCAACGCAAAAAAGGGAGTGTTTAAGTAGTCCCGCCAGAGTAAGAAAATTTTGCACTGATGAAGTGTAAATAATAACACCGAATTGGAGATTGAAAATGAGTGAAATGGTTACACTGAATTTGGATGATATGGATGCAGGGCGGGTACTTGATGCTCTTGAAAGTAGAGCAGAAGCGTACAGAGCAACTGAGAAATATCATAATGGAGAAGCTGTTGATGTAATGATTGAAGAGGTTACAGATGCAGATGAAGCAAGAAGTATTGCAGAGGGGTATGAAGGTATAATAACTGTTATTCAAGAACAACTTACTACACAAAAAGATAAAGGTATAAAAGGACATGATGAGTTTGTAAAGGAACTTTGGAGAATATCTGGAGTCAGCAAACAATATGCAAGTGCTATCTTTTTTACTCTTGAAGGTTGGAGACGTGATGATCCAGTAGCAGCAGCAGAATATTATAAAAGAAAATGGATTTTAGGATAAAGAAATGAAACTGTCTAAAAAAGAGAAAAAAGAGATAAAAGATGGGAATATGTATCTTTCAGTTGATGTTGGATGGTTTACATATCCAGAACATATGGATCTTCAAAAAAGATTGAGGAGATTCAAGATAATCTGTAACACTGTTCCTGGTGGAACCGCTATTCATCCAAAAACAGCGGCACAAGTGAGAAAAACCAAAAGAATATGTAGAAGAATTGGTGCTACACTGAATAGAGGGGAAACATATAGAATGAGATTCTAATCCCGCCAGAGTGAGAAAATTTTGTGTTGATGAAGTGTTGATAATAACATTTTAGGGAGCAAGAAGATGTTTGGTGCTGGAGTTACTGGTAGTCAAGAAAATATCCCACAGTGGATAATGACCTATGTTTCAGAAATTGAGTCAGAGTATGGTATCTGTTTGGATGCTGTTTATTTTAAAGAAGCAAAGAGGAATGATTATCGTGGGGGATGTTATAACATTTCAGGACGTTATGTTCAATTGTATTTTGGACGAGAGCAAACAAACCTTAGAATATGGTTAGTATTGCATGAAATGGCACATGCTATTCAACATCTTGAACTTCCTCATACTCTTACAAAAAGACCACTTGGTAGAAGAAATAGGATTGTGCATAATGCTAAGTTCTTTGAGATTGCCAGACGATTGTATATCAAGTATGGAGTATTGGAGACAGCAGCAAAACATGAATATAAAAGAGCAAGAAAGTTGATGGTTGCGTAATCCCGCCAGAGTAAGAAAATTTTATACTGATGAAGTGTAATGATAATTGAAAAGTTGAAAGTGTACAGCGGAGCGATCAAAGAGGTCTATATCTTAATCAGACCTTACTAATGTAGGCAGGCATGTCCGTTAGGATTGAGAATTTGGAAGCTCCGATAGATTGGCAGGGCTGGAACTGACTTACGAGTAGGTTGCCCGCCTTGCCCAAAGGAAGCGGTTAGCGAACCGCGATTAACAGGGGCAGTATGTCCCAAGTCATGGTGGGAACGGCAATATGCCGAATAATTCCCACACTAAGTTAGGTCTGTCGGGGAGCTACAGTGTTCCCCGGCAGGCCATATTTTGGGAGTAAGAAAATGATAGGGAAAATGATAAAAGCTGGATTTTTTATACTTTTAGCTATGGCATTTTTTGTAATGGCTTTACTTCTTGCGGGATTTTCAATTTCTTACATTATCACGGCATTTCTTACCGCATTTGCTGTGATAATTGGTGTAGTACTGTTATTCGCTGGATTGTCTCTCTTTTTATCATAAAAGTTTTTGGGAGCAAGAAAATGGCAAAATCATGTAAGACGTGTGAAATAGTAGAATGTGGAGAGTGTTATTATAGTAATAACATTATATCCTCTTTTACAAAAGCAATAGCAAAAATAATTGCAAGAGGTTGTCCCTTTTATAAGAAAAAGGAGTAAGAGAAATGAGAGTTGTCTTAAATGAAATGAGATTAACAGTAATAAAAGAGCCAGGAGATCCTATATTTTATAATGGGGAATGGGGATCTGGTGAGTCCAGATTGCTCTATCATGTCAAAAAGAAAATCATTGCAGGTGAAGTGGAAAATTGGGGAGATTTACCCACCGATATAATCAAAAAGAGAATGTGGAAAGATGGACATTTGGTAGATGATACTCAGCTTTATCTCAGAACAAGAAAACCTTATTGTGAAGATGCAGAAGGAGATAAAATATATCTCTCTATCCGTAATAGTCATTGGGCAATTACTGGTCTTAATGATGATTTTAATACAGATGGAAAATGTAATCTTCAGATGGAATTCTGTAGTATTACAAGACCTGAAGTGGGGAAAATAAGTAGAGGATAATTGCAAAAGTTTCTTTCGGAGTAAGAAAATGGCTAATGGAAAATATATTGTTGTTGGAGTAGGAGAAGCCCCGATTCTGTTTCCAAGTTTTCTCAGCCATGCCGAAATAGCAAAACTTTTTGGAGGTAAAAAAGGTGTTATTTCTGCTGGTTTTTTTGAGGTAGGAGCAGAAAAGACTGAAAAAGATCCAGATAATATCAGTGTTAGTGTATTCGGTAAAAGTGAAACACTGGATATTGGAGTAAGAGAAGAAAAAGACTCTTGGTTAATACAGAGATTGTTGAGGAATCAGGTCAAGTGGTAATCCCGCCAGAGTAAGAAAATTTTGTATTGATAAAGTGTTAATGATAATTTTGGGAATAAGAAAATGGATATGATAAACTGCACAGTTGAAGAAAACAAGATGGGACACCTTACCGTTACTTTTGCAGATTTTAGAACTATCTATCTGCAATCATGGAACGAAAGAGCACAATTTGGTGTTGCTTGTGGGATTATCAAAGCTCCTGAGAATTGGAGTGGAGTTTCGCATCATTTACCCGATGAATGGTGGGAAAAAGACTTTGAAGCAATTACACAATGTCCTGATTATTACATAAATTCTGCGGAGTAAAAATGGCAACAAAGAAAAAGAAAACAAAAGATTACTACAAAGATACAAGACCTGAATTAATACAGGTTTTTGCTTCGCACCAAATGCCGCATATGTTTGGTACAGAAGAGACTTCTATACTTATAGCTGGACCTGATGGAGCAGGGAATGACACCTATTATCGGTGGTATCCAAAGAAAGCAGCAGGGAGAGTAAAGGTGGGGAGATATGAAGATTTCAAAACTGAGGAAGGGTTGGAAGCAGGTAGATTACTGAATAAGTGGTTTATTGCTCACGGTATGGAATGGGATAAAGAAGATGAATATTTTTATGTTTTAATTCAAATCTCTTGGTGATCCCGCCAGAGTAAGAAAATTATGCACTGATAAAGTGTTGATGATAATAGTTTTTAAGGGAGCAAGAAAATGGCAGAGAAACAGGCAGCGACAAGAGGCGGATGTTATTGCAGACCGGAAAAAAAAGGTTCCGGTAGGCTTGGAAAGACAAGTCCGAGAGTGTGCCCGAAGTGCAATCTCAAAATTCGTGGGAAAAATCACGAAGATGGTGCTCATCATAAGGGAACAGTGAGAAAGTGTAAAAGAGGAAAATGGTAAAGATATAATCCCTCCGAGATCATAGATATCGGTAAAATGATAATTGGGGATAGAGAATCGGTCCTTGGGTAAGTCGATGAACTCTATCCCCTTGTTTTTTTATTCCACTGAATAAGGGAGCAGAAAAATGGATCCGTTTTTTAAGGCGTATCTCGAAGCCGCATTGTGGTCAAGCACTGATGGAAATGAAGTGCCACTGGATAGAAATTATACCATTGAAAATATAGCTATTGATACCAGAATATTAATGGCTCTTGATTGTATTAAATTTCAGGCAGTTAATAGAGCCTTTCTTGCTTTGGCTTATACTCTTTATAAGAGTGATAAATGCGAGAGTTGGACAGTTGAAGAGCAAGCGGGTCATGATTTCTGGCTTACTCGTAACGGACATGGTGTTGGTTTCTGGGATAGAGGATTAGGAAAGATTGGAGATCTTCTTACTGATGCTTGTGGGGAAATGGGAAGTTTCGATCTTTTTGTGGGTGATAGTGGGATGATCTCTCACTAATCCCGCCAGAGTAAGAAAATTTTGCACTGATGAAGTGTTAATGATGACACTGAATAAGGGAGCAGAAAAATGATGCTGATGACAAAAAAAGTGATTAAGAATCTACCTGTACTGTATAGTCAGGAAAAAGTAGCAGATCCAATTTGTAAGTTGAAATTTTTTACACCTGATGCAGATTGGACTTGGTATATTACAGAGGGAAAAGAGCAATATGATGGAGATTGACTCTTTTTTGGTAAAGTTGTGAATAGCACATGTCCAGAAGGTGAGCTTGGATATTCAACATTGAGTGAGTTGAAAAAGATTCGAGGTCGTTTAAGATTACCAATAGAAAGAGATATGCATTTCAGAGAAAGACCTCTGAGTGAATGTAAATAAATTGTATCCAGTTTTCAGGGGAAGCGGCTTATGCTGAGTCGCTTCCCCGCTCTTTAATACCGCCAGAGTGAGAAAATTGTGGACTAATATATTAGAGGTCGTTGAACCTACTTAATTTTATGTAAATATCATTTATTATAGTAGAAAGAGAGGTGCATTATGCCCTGACGCGAGACTATATAATTTTTGATAGAATATTTAATAATTGAGAATGAAATACGTTTTCCAGTATCGTTAAACTGGATGAGTTAAAGTTGGTTCTTATGTGAACTGTCCACTCTACAGGGATTGAGGGTCAACACTAACCTTTATTGGAGAATTCCAGTTTGTTGTGTAGCGTGTGAAAAAGCGATACACAACAGACCTTTTATTCGCTCTTGTGGGTTGGTGGGCAATCGAGTTAATCACTTGACATTAAACCCTCTCTTTTTTCATCCCGCCAGAGTAAGAAAATTATGTACTGATGAAGTGTAATGATAACACCGAATAAGGGAGCAAGAAAATGGGATTTACTAAGTCTGAAACAAAGGTATTGAGAGAGATTAAAAAATATGTGAAAAATTTTCTGTCTAATCTTTCCCATACAGACAAAAGATATGATTTTTGGTTTGTTTATGATGAAGATGATGCGGCGATAAGTTGGGAAGGTGGATTCAATTTGTCTTCAACCAATCAATTCAGGAATCAATATAGTATTCAGGACGGGAAAAAAGTAGTAAAGAATTGGGATTAACAAAATGACTAATACAGAACGTCTAAAATACCGTCGAGCAATGAGGGAAATGTGGGCAGAAATATACGACAAAACCTGTTCGTGGTGTGGAGCAAAACAACATTTAGGAGGTGTATTTTGTTGGCATCCATTCTGTCAGACTTGGGACAAAGATCATACAGATTGTGATCATTTTGAAAAATGGTTATCGCTTCAACCAATCCCGCCAGAGTAAGAAAATTTTGTACTGATGAAGTGTGATGATAACATTAAATCAAAGGAGCAAGACAATGGATAAAGAAAAAACAAAAGTGATATTCAGACAGTGGTGGATAGGTTGCGAAATTATCGCATTGTTTCCTGAAATAGCCACCGACACTATCGGTTATAACTGTCAGTCATATATGCACATTGGTCAACATGGTGCAGCAAGCCCAAATATCATAGTAGATACCAAACCTGCTAATCTTGAAGATGGTGCTGTTAAAAAGTTGATAAAAGAATTGACTGATATAGGTTATAATCTTGAAATCATCAAACGGTTTAGATATAGGCATCAACAGATAAGAATGGCAATGTGTAATTAAGATAAAACCGTTTTTCGTAGAAGTAAAAAATTACTTCTATAGGGAAAATAGAGTAAGAAAATGAAACTGTTAAAAAAAAATAAGAAAAAAAGGAAAAGGACACAAGAACAAAAACAAAGAGCGATAAATTGGGAGTTAATGAATCAAAAAGGTCCAATTCGTTTCTCCAAAAATATATTAACACTGTCAGAAGAGTATCTTGATGCTCTTGAAAAGGGATTGACAAAATAATGATTCATCCCGCCAGAGTAAGAAAATTTTACACTGATGAAGTGCTAATAGTGGCAAGGGAGCAAGAAAATGAGAGCTTGTACAATAAGAGAAATGAAAGAAATAATTGAGAGGCACAGAAAATCAGCACAATTAAGTGCGAGATTAGTTGGTTCTGCTCCGACGTATGAATGGACAGGATTGGCAACAGACGGATTGAAACAAGATCTCACCGCTCTTGATTATGGTTTTCACTTTTTTTATTCTGATGTAAGAGGACAGCCTTTGTACGGAAAGAAGTGTGTTGCTTTTACTGTTTTTGGGTCCATTAAAAATTGAAAATTCATTCCGCCAGTGAAAAAGGGAGATTGAAAATGTATTATATGTTTATTAAGATGTCAAGCAAATGGTACTATCAAGAGTTTTATTCTCTTAATGACAAAAAACTTCGAGAAAACATGATAGAAGCTGTATGTGGATTATGGTCAAGGGTGGGAATATGAGACTTTCGAGGGAACATACACAGAATACATGGAAAATAAGAGGGCTTATGGCAACAATTGCCCATATCCGCAGAAGTGGACACAAGGCAGAGAACCGAATCCAAAATATCAGGAATCCATCTCGCCAGAGTAAGAAAATTTTGTACTGATGAAGTGTTGATGATGACACCTAATCAAAGGAGCAAAAAATGGACTTGAATATTGATAATTTGGTGATTGAGGTTACTCGCAAATGTAATATGAAATGTGAGCATTGTTTACGGGGAGCAGCACAAAGAAAAACAATTAGCGACCAATACATTCGCAAAATGTTACAGTTTATCGACAATGTTAGTAATTTGTCAATTTCAGGCGGAGAGCCTACTCTTGTAATGAACGCTCTTGATCAAATAAGACATTGTACTATTTACGGCAATTGCAATGTAAATAGTTTCTATATGGTAACAAATGGGAAATCGATCAATGTCGCAAAGGTTGCAGCGTGGGCAGCGGCGATGTATTCCGCTTGCCGCGATAATGAAATATCTGGTATTGGTTTCTCTTTTGACCAATGGCATACAGAATATTTTAATTGGAATCAACTCAAAAAACAAGAGAGAAATTATCATGAATTGAAAGAGACATTGAATGAAGATTATGGTATTGGGGAACGTGATTGTGGTGGAGATTTTGTACAAAAACACTCTACTAAGTCTTGGAATTATAACCATTTAATCAAAGAAGGAAGGGCAAAAAATTGTGGAGTAAGAGATAATAGTGTTTATTTCTTTGAAGAGGAAGAATGGGAAGATACTTTGTATTTTAACGGAACAGACTTATACTTGTCTTCTAATGGCAATATTGTTGCTGGTTGTGATTGGTCTTATCATAGTACCGACACCAGAAAAGATATTAGGATTGCTCATATAGACGATATAAATTGTACTGATGACTTGATTGCAGCAATAAGAGAATACAATAAAAAAGTACAACAACAGGCAGAATTGCAGTCTGCTTAATCCCGCCAGAGTGTGAAAATTTTGTATCAATGAAGTGCCAATAGTGGCAAGGGAGTTTGAAAATGATGGATGCAAGAGAAAAACAAATCGATGAAGTGGTCAGAAAAAGTCTTGGAATCGCCCCAAAAAACAGTGATGTTATCGGTTCGGCTCCAAACAACGAGAAGAAAAACACTAACGGGATGGATGACATCGACAATTGGGCTGCTAGCATTGGCAAGGCGGAACGAACTTCAAGGAGTTTCCGACCCAAAACGCCTCATAAGTCAATGGGTGTTCAGAGAATTAGGACATAGAAACGGTAGTTGAGCGGCGGGATTGAGGATCTCGCCGCTCTTGTTCTTTGGGAAAAAAATGAAACTTATTAAACAAAATAAAGATACAAATTGTGCACAAACTTGTATAGCAATGATTACAGGTAAAGATATTCAGTTTATTGAATTATTAGCTGGTAGTGATAAAGGTTTATTTGTGAAAAGAATCATTCCTATTTGTAAATGGCTTAATATAAAAATAGGAAAGGAATGGATAACAATAAAATGGATAGGTAAATATTTATTACCTCTAAATTGTTTTGTTCTTGTTGAATTCAAAAATGAAAAAATGGGGCATTTGATTATAAGGAATAAAGGAAAGTTTTTAGATCCTAATGGTACACAATATTATCTCTTGCCAAAAAGATATAAAGTAAAAGCATATCTTAAAATAAAATAATCTTCCCGCCAGAGTGGGAAAATTTTGTACTGATAAAGTGGCGAGTGGTACGGCGGGGTCTGGTCTTATTTTTTTTTAGCGGATCAAGTTTCTCCACAATCCAATCCCGCCAGAGTGAGAAAATTTTGTACCAATGAAGTGCCGATTGTGGCATTGGATACAAAAAAATGGAGACTGGAAACATCGTAATTCCGAATGGTTGTTTTACGATAAATAACATCGACAAATCAACTCATAGGACGGTTAAGATTCATACGGCTCAACGCGGTAATCTGGAGGGAAAACGTATCATTTCTTTGCTGGTTGGACCTGATAACAATTCCAATTATTCTGGATTCGGTTTCGTCAATGACGATGGAAAGATTAGCGTCTGGAGGAAACATAACGGGTCCAGAACTATGGTTTGGATTGCTCAATTTATTGCCGCGAAATTCAGCGGGCAAGAATTCGACCATCCAGGTCTTGAATTACTTGTTGAGCAACGCTGTCTCAGGTGCAATAGAAGATTAACAACTCCAGAAAGTATTAAAGCTGGTATCGGTCCAGAATGTATTAAGAAAGTTTGAAAAGGAGTAAAGAAGATGACAAAAGATGAGAATTACATCAAGTCTAAAGAGGCTCGTTTGCCGGTTGTTGGTTTCAGCGACGAAGCGAAGAAACTGTATCGTAATTGCAGAGAATTGAGTTCAATTACTCAAACACATTTACAAGATCTGGCTCATCGGGTTTGTGGAGCGTTTGGAATAGCGATGATTAAGGTCGTGTTTGACGGAGTTCAGCCTTCCAGTAATGATGGACGTAAAATGACTGTAAAGACTCAGGGTGTATTTCGCAGGAGTTTTTGTGGGTCGAATATCCAGATTTATCGCTGGACTGCGGCAAGGCGACAACAAAGGTCGCCAAAGGGTGCAATTGCGACATTATTGCATGAGCTTGTCCATTATTTGGATATGGAAATAATCGGTCTGGATAAGTCAATTCATACTGGCGGATTCAAGTGGAGAACAAGTCAATTAACAGAGATGTTGTCCTGAATTCAATCCCGCCAGAGTACGAAAATTTTGCACTGATAAAGTGTAAGGAATTATCCTTACAAGGTTGAAAGGAACCGAGTTATGAATGAAAAAGGTACAGTTTTAACGGTATCGGGCAAAACCGTCGTAAAGCCTATCCCCACTATCCTTTTTAGCGACATTTCTCTGATTGAGACTTGTATGCTCCAAAAAGGTACAACTTTTGCGGAAGTTCATTCTGTAACTGACCCACGAATGAACAAGACCGGAAATCGCTTTTTAGGCAGCGTCGAAAAGCTCGGTCGAATGAATGTCTGTTTTGGCGATAATTATGAAGCGGGTGTTCAGCGGAAAGCCGATAAGGAAGGTCTTGATACGGAGTTCAAGGCTCAACCTCTCAAATGGGGTCAGCATTATCGTGATTCTGCTTTTGTGATTGAACACAAAGGTAAATTCTATCTTCAGTGTCGTGTTCTCCAGAGCCATGAAGTAGAATACCGATGGATTGAGTCGGGAAAGCCTTTAAGTGAAGCTGATGTTGCGGAAATGAAGACCTTTTTCCCCCCGAAAAGAGAGGGTTCGCGGCAACCCGCTGAGGACAAGGTGATATATCGCACCGTCAAAGTCGAGAACATCAAGCAAATTCAGATGTACGGTGTCCGGTTCTTGCGAGCGAGCATCGAGTAGTATTGGATAGAATGGGTCGGGTTCATAGCCCGACCTTTTCTATTGTATTGGTTGAGGATATATTTAGTATTAAATACTTCAGCATCTTGAGCACTATAGTGTCCTGAATATTATTATATTAAATATATTATTTATTTATAACATAAACGATATATAGGATAGAAAATATCGTAAAAACGATACCTCCCACCTCATCCCCCTCGGAGATCCTACCTCCCCTATCTCATATAACATATTTATGGGACCCGCCTTTTTACCACCAAGAAATTTTTACAACCAAAAAAATAATAAAATTTATATTTATTATATTCTAATTGAAGAGTCTCTATCAAATATGTCGATATATAAAATGCAACGAAGATAGATCTTCCACTCTAATTTTTCATCACATAGATCACAAAAAAACAGAATAAGTAAATCAACTCTATCAACTCTATCAACTCTATCAACTCTATCAACTCTATCAACTCTATCAACTCTATCAACTCTATCAACTCTATCAACTCTATCAACTCTATCAACTCTATCAACTCTATCAAC
>SDBV01003011.1_pt1 | contig 25107 bp, 24 predicted proteins | sample 2277081 | NCBI WGS metagenome assembly SDBV01 (sample SAMN10402039, study PRJNA504765) | marine sediment metagenome | isolation source: marine sediment core GS10_PC15, 223 cmbsf | place: Arctic Ocean: Southern Knipovich Ridge | collected 2010 | reverse complement strand
ACTTCCATTACTTCTTCTTCTTTATGTACAACAGTCTCGTCGACCTTTTTTATAAATGAATCGGTTGTATTCTGAACTTCTTCCAGTGCACGCTTTGTATCGTCTTCACTTAAATGCTCTTCTTTTTCAAGCTTCTTCATCTCATCGTTTCCGTCCCGCCGGATATTCCTGAGTGAGATCTTTGCATCTTCGCCTCTTTTATGGACCTGTTTTACAATTTCCTTCCTGCGCTCTTCGGTCAGGGCAGGGATGGCTATTCTGATTATCTTACCGTCATTGCCGGGATTAATACCAAGGTCTGATTTCTGGATGGCCCTTTCAATGTCGGATATTACTTTTGGGTCCCACGGCTGAATTGTGATGAGTCTGCTTTCAGGCACACTTAAAGTTGCAACATGGCTGAGTGGAGTAGGGGTGCCGAAGTAATCAACCATTATACCGTCAAAAATAGAGAGTGATGCACGGCCTGTCCTTATGCTTCCAAGGTCTTTTTTTAAGGCATCTATTGCCTTTTCCATTTTATCAGTCAGTTTCTTCTTGACTTCTTTTTGCATAAGACCCCCCTTAAGTTACAAGTGTACCTATTTTTTCCCCTTGAAAAACTCTTTTGATATTGCCTTTTTTCATAAGGCTGAAGACCATCATGGGCAGGTTGTTATCCATGCAGAGTGACGTTGCAGTAGAGTCCATTATCTTAAGCCCCTTTTTGAGAACATCCATATAAGCGATTTTGGGATATTTTTTTGCTTTGGGGTTTTTCATCGGATCGCTGCTGTATACACCGTCGACTTTTGTGGCCTTCAGGATAATATCTGCTCCTATCTCAACAGCCCTTAAGGCTGCAGCAGTATCAGTAGTAAAATAGGGATTTCCCGTGCCGGCTGCAAATATCACAAACCTCCCTTTTTCAAGGTGCCTCACAGCCCTTCTTCTTATATAAGGTTCCGCCAGTTCCTGCATTTCTATTGCTGATTGTACCCTTGTAGGCATCCCGTTTACTTCAAGTGCATTCTGCAGGGCCAGGGAATTCTGCACTGTTGCCAGCATTCCCATATAATCAGCAGATGTGCGCTCCATGCCCTCGGCGCTTGCCTCAAGTCCGCGGAAAATATTGCCTCCGCCTATGACTATTGCAACCTGGACCCCCATTTTCGAAATCCCTTTAAGCTCAGCAGCAATATACTCCACGATCTTCTGATCGATCCCGAAGCTTTTGTCACCCATAAGGGCTTCGCCGCTCAGCTTTAAAAGTACCCTCTTAAATTTGGATTTCTGGGTCTTCATGCAAGTTAATTAATTGATTTTCTCACCAAGCTGAAATCTGGCAAAACGTTTAATCTGGATGTTTTCACCGAGCTTGGCTACTCTTTCAACAATCAAGTCCCTGATTTTTTTCTTTTGATCAGTGTCTTTTACAAAAACCTGGTCCACCAGGCATGTGTCGGAAAAGAATTTTTCGAGTTTCCCCGCGATAATCTTTTCAACGACCTGCGGCGGTTTGTTTGTTACCTGGGACGCATAGATTTCCTTTTCTTTTTCTATCACATCGGAAGGAATATCTTCTCTTTTGACATATACAGGATTGGCTGCAGCAACATGCATGGCAATATCCTTCACCAGTTCCTGATAGTCATCTGTCTTTGCTACGAAATCCGTCTCACAATTTACTTCCACGAGAACACCGATTTTACCACCCATATGTATATAGGAATCGACCAGTCCCTCGGAAGCTTCCCTGGAGGCCTTTTTTGAGGCCATCGCAAGGCCCTTCTGCCTCAGCAGGTCCAATGCCTTCTCAATGTCTCCGGCTGCTTCGGTAAGCGCTCTCTTGCAGTCCATCATACCGACTCCGGTCTTGTCCCTTAACTCTTTTATATTACTTGCAGATATACTCATTCTTTGGTTTCCTCCTTTTTCTGTTCCTGTCCCTGCTCCTGCTTCTGCTCCTTTTTCTGTTCCTGCTTCTGTTCCTGCTCCTGCTTTTCTTCTTCAGCTTTTTTCTCTTCAATCGCTTTCTTTTCAGCAGCCTCTTCAACGGTCTTGTTCAGAATGTTCTTGCCTTCGGCAACAGCTTCAGATATTTTTCCGGTCAGAAGTTTTATTGATCTTATTGCATCGTCATTACCGGGGATGACATAATCGATGTCATCAGGGTCACAATTGGTGTCAACGAGAGAAACTATTGGGATTGCCAGTTTTTTTGCTTCGGCAATCGCGATAGATTCTTTTTTAGGGTCAACGATAAAGATAGCGCCGGGCAGAGAATTCATATCTTTAACTCCGCTCAGGTTTTTCATAAGGCGCGCTCTCTCTGTTTCGAACTTTGCCACTTCTTTTTTGGTCAGGAGATCATAAGTCCCGTCCTCTTTCATCTTTTCAATTTTCTTGAGTTTTTCGATCCCCTGCTTGATTGTTTTGAAGTTTGTAAGCATGCCTCCAAGCCAGCGCTGGTTTATGAAAAAAGACTGTGATTTTTGAGATTCCTCAATTATCACATCCTGTGCCTGTTTTTTTGTGCCGACAAAGAGAACGGTCTTTCCTTTGCTGGAAAGGTCCCTGACAAAATTGTAGGCTACCTCGAACATCTTGACTGTTTTTTGAAGGTCAATAATATAGATACCGTTACGCTGCCCGAAAATATATTTTTTCATTTTTGGGTTCCAGCGCTTGACCTGGTGTCCGAAATGGACGCCGGCTTCCAGAAGTTCCTTCATTGTTACTACCATTTAATACCTCCTAAGTTTTTCCTCCGTCCTTTCTCTCTGAATTCCGGCATCCGGAACACTCACAGAGAGAAGATTAGATGGACGTGTGTGATAAGAAGAAATAATCTTCCAAATTCAAGTAACAATAAGATTATCATATATATAGGTGTCTTTTCAATAGAAAAGACAGGGGTCAAGGGTCCGAGGGGTCAAGGGGTCAAGGGGAAACAGCAGAAAAAAAGGGATCGAGGGGAAACAGCAGGGTCCAGGGTGAAGGTTTCAGGGGATAATATGAGGCCGTATTTCTAGATTATTAGCCTTTTTTGTTTCTTTTCCCTCGGCCCCTTGACCCCTCGACCCCTCGGCCCCTGTCTTTACAGGACTTGACCAGTCAGATAAAAGTTGTATAATATTTAGAATCTAGCAAGAAAGGCGGATATGAAAGGCATTACGGTGAAAATTCTGCTCCTGTCTCTATTAATCTGTACCCTGGTTCTCTTATCTTCATGCAGTGCGGAAAATGCCAAAGAACTATATAAAACCGCGGAGTTTGAGGAACTGCAGAATAATCGGGACCATGCAAATAAGTTGTATAATGAGATAGTAAATAAGTACCCTGAAAGCGAATATGCCGAAAAAGCCAGGAATAAGCTGTCGGAATGAAGACAGGTTATAGGAAAAAATGTCTTGATTCAAGATTGGATCAGTTTGTTCCGATGATACATGTAAACCATTAAGATTTGGAGGATGCTATGTTCAAAAAGTGGGGAGTTGATTCAGAGGAAAATGGAATGAATGATTTTAAGAATAAACCCATGGATAATTTTGAAAATAAACCCAAGGAGAAGATTATGGAAAACATCGGCGGCAATAAAGTCTTAGATAGAAAAATAGACAACGGAAACGTTAACACTATTTTAAAGGGAAGCAAATTAAGCGGGGACATTCATGTTACCTGTGATCTTGAACTGAGCGGAGATGTAGAAGGCAACATAACTTCCGAGCAGGACTCCAACATAGTCATAAAAGGGACCTGTAAGGGAAACATAAAGACCAAGGGCGGCAATGTTGTTATTGAGGGAGATCTGCTGGACGGAAATATTACTGCGGGTAATGATGTGCGGATACTGGGAAAATTCAACGGTGGAGAAGTAAAGGCCGCAGGCAAGATATATGTAAACGGCGGATTTAACGGTAAGCTGGAAGCTAATGAGATCGAGATAGGTTCAAATGCACAGGGAAAAGGAGAATTATTTTATAAAGAGACAATCTCCATAGCCAAAGGGGCCAAGATTGAAGCACAGATCAGCCAGACCCAGCAGGAACTCAAACTTGTAAAGGATAATTTAGAGAAAAAGCCGGGGGAAATTAAGATGCCTCCCAAAGAAATGAAACCAATGAACGAAGTACAACACGCAAAATAAGCTGTTTAAAAAATATAGCAATATAAAATGTCATTCCCCGGCCGGGTCAGGGAATGACATTTTTTTTTATTCCACTTGTTCTTTTTCTTTGCTTGCTGATATCTCGCCAAAAGAGACATGTTCTCTCATGGCAAAAATTGCTCCGACAGCGACAACGAAGCCCAGTGATACAATCCAGGCGACTATTCCAAAGCTCAAGGCTGTTGCTTTATCAATGCCAAAAACTCCATGCAGTGCAGCTACACATGCCAGATGAAATGAACCGAGAAATCCGGGGGTAGGGAAAATAGTAATAAAGATTGCAATGAATAAGCTGATTACTATAATCGAAGATATTACAGGCAGCTGATTTTCTATTCCGAAAGCGAGAATAAGGGGGTAATTTGTAAGAACAATTCCTGCCCACACCAGAAAAGACAGGATAACAGTAGATATGAAACCCCGCACATCTCTCAGGATTTTAAGGCCTTCCGTAAATGAGTGTACTATTTCTACAATCTTATCTTTCCATTTTGGGGGGAATGGTTTAATGCAGAAATTCACTATTTTCATAGCCAGGTCATTCTTGAATTGCAGCAGGACAGAAAAAATAAGTATAAGTAAGAAAATTGAAAGGCTGATTTTTCCGAAGTAATTGATATAATCAATCATTTGACCGGTTCCTTCTGCATCACCTGATGTGAAGACCTCTGGAATGAAAAGCAATGCCACCAGCAGCAAAAGCAATACGAATGCAAGATCAAAAAGTCTTTCTATAACAATAGTTGCAGTTGAGGAGCTGAAGCTGATATTCTCTTTTTTACTGAGAAGATAAATCCTGATGAATTCACCTGCTCTTGCCGGCAGCATATTGCCCATGAAACCCACCATTAATGGAGAAAAGAGGTCAGTTGTTTTTACCTCTTTCACAGAGCGAATAAGAATACGCCAGCGCATTGCCCTGAACAGGAAAGTAATTGCAACAATAAAAATAGCGGGGAGAAGGTAAGCATAGTTTGCCTGCATAAGGGCGCTCTTCAATTCAGAAATCTCAACGCCCCTGAATGCATAAAACAGAGATAAAGCAATTATAACGATGCCTATTAATAGATGAATATGTTTTTTGTTCATGAAATTTCCGTGAACCAATAGTATAACTGTAAAATTAGTTAATAATCAAGGGGTTTGGGGGGATAAAAGACGGGGATCAAGGGATCCCTATTTCAAACAGACAGCCCTATTCAAGTAGTCTCATACGAATAAGTTTTTTTGCCAACTCATAAATATCGCCCTTATTACCCGCTTTACGTATGCCGGCTGTCACTATAACTACGACGATCTGTTTCTTCCTGACATTATAAATTATTCGGTATCTCTGGCCGACCGCCCTAATGCTCCTGAGCCCGGTAAGCTCTCCGACAAGGTGCTTACCCTGTTTTTCGGGATCAACGCTGAGACGGTCAATAACGTCTGCGATTTTTTCCCGGATTCTTCTGTCCGGGATGTTTTTGATCATTTTCAGGGCAGCAGGGGTAATAACAATCTGCCACTTCAGATGCCCAGGTCCTTTTTTGCTTTGTCCCATTGAATTACCTTGCCTGCCTTCATCTCTTTTATACTCTTTCGAAGTTCTCCGGTCAGCTTTTCGTCACCCAGCACTTCAAGTGTTTCAATGACTGCTTCGTATAGGTCCCACGGCATAACGGCCAGCACAGGCACTCCCCGCCTTGTTACGGCAACAACATCAGATTCTTCGTCATGTTCAAGGTCCTCCGGCAAAGATGTCAGTTTCTTCCGGGCCTCAATAATCGGCATTGTCCTGGTCATAAATCAACACCTCCTTTAACGTACATGTTAATGTACCATGATGAGTACGCTTGAGTCAATGTAATTTAATAAGAGCGAGATTTGCCATGAAAGATAACCATTGATATAATCCATAAATAATACTATAATTATTATGTACATATTTTATGGAGGTTAATTATGTCACGCATAACCATAACATTGCCTAATTCCCTGATTGATGAACTGCTGACTGTGGTAGACGCCAGGAGCAAAACTGAAGCGGTTATTAAGGCGATCAAGGGTGAGATCAGGATAAAGAAAAAGAAAAAGATTCTTGAAATGGCAGGGGAAATGGAATTTAATAAATCAGCAGCTGATTTAAGACATAAGGACAAGCGGCTTGGATAACATTATGGACAGTGTTCTTGTAGATACATCAGCCTGGATCGAATTTTTTCGTAAAAAGGAACCATACTTCACTATTGTGTCGGACCTGATTAATGATGATCGCGTAAGCTGTATCGGGCTCATACTTGCTGAATTATTACAGGGCGCAAAATCGAAAAAGGAATTAGACGTCCTCAAAGAGTTTCTGCATGTCTTCGACTTTTTGCCGGAGTCTTCAGAGTTGTGGCAGGAAGCAGGAGAACTCTCATTTGTTTTGCAGCGCAAAGGGCGTAAGGTTGGTTTGTCAGACTGCTACATAGCTGTAATGACAAAAACCCATGACACAGGGCTTCTTACACTGGATAAACATTTCAAAGAAATCAAAAAAGTTTTCCCCTTCACCCTAACCCCTAGACCCTAGACCCTGTCTTTACACCCTGCGGTTAACATGCATCCCCTTTGAATCAAAATGCCGGACGATCTTGCCTCTGCGGTTATAGGTAGTATATGACATGGCAGGGTCTGCCAGCCTTTCTATGAAACGGGGTTTATCTAAATTTATTTCAATATCTTCATCATCATCCAGGACCCTGCTCTGCGCGGTTACATCAATGGTCCGTTCTTCCCTGGGAGAATGGTTCTGTTTCTTATCTGAAGAACGGTTCTTAAATCCGAAGTCTCCGAATATTGAATCCGGATTAAGCCCGAAGAAGTTGTAGTTTATTACTGTTGTCATAATTGTTCGACACTATTTAACCAGGCAATAAGGAATTAGCTGTTATGACCAGAATCCGGAAGGGATCGAGAGATGAGTCTTAATATCCTCAGCGGCAGGAGCCAGGTTGTTTTTTTCGTTTGAGGCCAAAAATACCCCTAACATTATAATGTCTTTCAGGTTAACGGTTATTTTTACTACCGTAAAATGAACTTCTATATTATAACAACTTGGTGGGAGAATGGGAATAGGGGGATTTCTTACCTTATTTGGGGGTAACTTTACTGTTTTTTAACGAATAATTGAATTATTGATTCATTGGAAATGGGGCAGAGCCCCATTATAATGAAAATCGGTATTTCCAATTAAAAATAATAACTATTACACAAACCCCGCTTATTGCCATATAATGTATAATCAGCCATTCCGAAAAATGGAAAATAATAAAGTAGTACAAAGAATATACTCAAAAATTGAGGAGATCCCCACTCTCTCTCCCCTGCTCCAGAAGATTGTCGGTCTGATAGAGAGCAGAAAAGCGGATGCCCATGATGTGACTGAGGTTATTTCTCATGACCCGTCCCTTACTTCCAAGGTCCTGAAGGTTGCAAACTCCGCTTACTATGGATTCCCGAAGAAGATCGACAGCCTGGACAGGGCTGTTGTTCTGCTCGGTTTTAATATGATCAGGAGCCTGGCCATGTCTATCGGGTTTATAAAAACTTTTTCATCAGGGAAAAAATCGGGCCGGTTTTCGAGGGAAAGATTGTGGATACACAACCTGGCTGTTGCAACGGTCATAAAAGAACTTGCTATGAAATACGGCAGACAGGATGAGAGTGAGTCCCTGTTTATAACAGGTCTTTTACATGATATCGGTAAAATGGTCCTCGACCAGTTCTTTACTGAAGAGTATCAGCAGGCGCTGGATGAGGCCGGCTGCCTGGAAAGCGCATCTGTCTGTGATGCTGAAAACAGGTTTTTCGGCATGGACCATGGTGAAGTGGGAAAGATTCTTCTTAAACGATGGAATTTCCCCGCGGCCATCTGCAGCCTTGTGGCAATGGACCATAAAACAGACGTACCCGAAGGCGTGAATGCCGCTGATGTGGCAATGCTCCATATCGCGGACATCCTGACCAAGGAGGCCGGGATGGGGGTCAGTGAGAGCATCACTCCATCCGAAATCCGGAAGGCTGACCTGGATGCCCTGGGAATCAGCGGTAATGAAATCGAGGATCTAAGGGCTTTTCTGTCTGAGGCAAAAGAAAGTATATATGAATTTTACGGTACTGTCCGTTAACCGTCCACTGGCTCAAGCCAGATGATGTCATAAGGGTACATGTTTATATAAAGTACTCCTTCATCACTCATCCACTCAACTCCGCTCACAATGTCATACCAGTGGGTCTCGTCTGAGCCAAGCTGCGTCAGTGGTATCTCAAGATGACAGACTTTGCCGCTTATATTTATCAATGCCAGGATTTTTTCCTTGCCGTCAGGTGAGGTCCTTAAAAGTGCAAAGATTTCCGGGGCAATGTCCAGTATCTCCTGACTGCCAAAGGGGTGGAAGGCACTTTTTTGAGTGCGGATTGTAATAAGCCTGCCCAGTTCCCTGTTGATGCGTGAGACTTTGGAAAGGGGGTCCTCCAACGCTTCGGTAATTGCATTGCTGTCGATTACAGCCCTGTTAATGTCCCTCTTTGAATCAGTTGCCAGTACTGCTTCGACATCATTCCGCGTGCCTATTAATGAATGAAGGTAAATCCCGGGTACTCCCTTAAGGACCATAGAGATGATCCTTGACGCTACAAATCGCTTCACCTGAAACGCCAGGTCCTCATTGTGATCGTGATTAAGTGCGCTGAACCAGGTTATGTTGATTTCATAGGGTACCTCGCCGCCGTCCGGCCCTGCCTTATAAGAGACGTACCCCCCGTACTGCTTTGCCCTCTTGATTATAAAATTGATTTCTTCTTCATCAAGAATGTCTTTTACACCCATCAGGCCGATCCCGTCGTGGGAATCCAGAAAGTTAAAGAAGCATGTATTCGGGACATGCTCCATTTTGCGGGCCCAGTCTGAGATGGCCCCGGCATTTTCAGTATAGAATGTATGAAGGACAAGCGGGGGGAGGGCGAAGTTATATACCATCTGAGCCTCATCTCCGCCGTTGCCGAAGTAGGATATGTTTTCTTTGTGCGGCACGTTCGTCTCGGTTATCAGGGACACTTCAGGCGCGGCAATATCCATAACACTCCTGAAGAGCCTGATAATTTCATGGGTCTCCTCCAGGCTTGCGCAGCAGGTCCCCGGCTCAGCCCAGAGATAAGTCACGGCATCGAGCCTGATAATGTCAGCGCCGTGGCGTATGTACAGGAGCATTAAGCTGATGACACGCATGAGTACTCTGTAGTTTTTGTAGTTAAGATCGATCTGGTCTCTCGAGAATGTTGTCCAGACATATATTGGCTTATCCATTGCCCTGAATTCACTCAGGATATCGGATGTACGTGGACGGACAATGATCCTGCGCTGCTCTTCGGTCAGGTCATCAGGTGAGTCATATGCAATAAAAAAATCTTCATATAAAGGGTTCCTGTTTAAAAACTCGTGAAACCACCTGTTCTGGGAAGAGACGTGGTTGAAGACACCGTCAAACATTAATTTATAAGATTTACTCAGCTCTTCTATGTCCTGCCAGGTGCCGAGATTGGGGTCAACCGACCGGAAGTCGATTACTGCAAACCCCCTGTCTGATGAATAGGGGAAAAACGGCAGGAGATGGAGGGTGTTAATATTTCCTTCTAGATAGCTTTTGCAGAAGCGGGCCAGGGCAGTGAGCGGAGAAATTTGTTCACTCTGGATCAGGTCTCCGTATGTGATGAGGATAATATCTTTTTCAGTAAAGCGTTTTTCTGCATCAAACTGCATTTCACGTTCGATTATTTCCCGTGGCTTATGGGCATGATGGACCATGAGAATACGTTCCAGCTCGGAGATGCATTCCTTTGCGGTCTTTTCACCATAGAGTGATTCCAGTCTCTGAATCAGCTCCTTATGTAAGTTGTCGGGAATTCTTAATTGAGGCCTGCCATAGTCAGGATTATGGTCATATAGAGTCCTGTCTCCGGAAGATGTTTTGCGCTTTTCTTCTTCAGTAGATTCTTTTGGAAGGCCTTGCTGCATAACTGTTTATCCCTTTGTTCTTATTGGGTTTTTAATGATATCCGGAGTGCAGTGCACTACTGTTATCATATTTTTTATTCGTCTTAATTCCGGCAAATCTTTAGAGGTGAAAATTATATGCAAATGTTATAAACTTGAAAGGGTGTAAAAACTATACCGCTGTACGATAAATAGAAAATCAATCAGGACAAAAGAATACTCTCTGATTCGGGATAATAATAAACACATAAAACAAAAAGGAGATGAGCGCTATGGTTAGTTACAGGGATTTAGGACTTGTTAACACTAAAGATATGTTTAAGAAAGCAATGGAAGGCAAATTTGCTGTTCCTGCATATAACTTCAATAATATGGAGCAGCTCCAGGCAATTATACAGGCATGTGTTGAGACGAAATCACCCGTGATAATACAGGTCTCATCAGGGGCCCGAAAGTATGCGAATTCCACTCTTCTCAGGAATATGGCAAAGGGCGCTGTTGAGTATGCCAAAGAACTCGGATGTGAGATCCCCATTTGCCTTCATCTTGATCATGGCGACACCTTTGAGCTCTGCAAAGATTGTGTTGAGAACGGGTTCTCCTCTGTCATGATTGACGGTTCCCATCATTCATATGAGGATAATATAGCACTGACCAAAAAAGTTGTTGAGTATGCGCATCAGCATGATGTTACGGTTGAGGGTGAGCTGGGTGTTTTGGCGGGTGTTGAAGATGATGTGTCTGCAGAAAAATCAACATATACAAAACCCGAAGAGGTCATTGATTTTGTGAACAGGACAGGTGTTGACAGCCTTGCCATTTCAATCGGCACCTCGCATGGTGCAAATAAATTCAGGCCTGAACAGTGCACAAAAAACGAAGACGGTACCCTTGTCCCGCCGCCCCTGAGATTCGATATCCTTGAGGAGATTGAGAAGCAGCTCCCGGGTTTCCCGATTGTACTGCATGGATCCTCTTCTGTTCCGCAGGACATGATTAAGATGATTAACTCCCATGGCGGCAATCTGAAGGATGCTGTCGGCATTCCTGAAGAGCAGCTTAGAAAAGCCGCTAAATCGGCAGTCTGTAAAATAAACATTGACTCGGACGGAAGGCTGGTTGTTACCGCCCTTGTCAGAAAAGTTCTCGCGGAAAAGCCGGCTGAATTTGACCCGAGAAAGTATCTTGGCCCTGCAAGGGACGCGCTCAGAGAGCTTCTTAAACATAAGAATATTAATGTGCTGGGCTCTGCAGAGCAGGCGTGAAAGACAATTAGCAATTGTCAATTAACAATTTTTTAGCTCCCCTTCGGGGGAGCTTTATTTTATTATGAAAAGCGGTTCTGTTATGGACTCCCCGCGGCATACAGGACATTTACCGGGTTTTTTATACCGTTCTCTTTTTTTGAATGAGAACCCGCACTTCCTGCATTCAGAAGGGGTAACTATCAGCCTTTGACCTCCCTTGCTGATTGTCTTCTCGATATGCCCGAGATGTTCGTACACTTCTTTTTCCGGAATACTTACAGCCTTGGAAATATCCTTGGCGGTATGCGTCTGTTCGACAAGGGCGGAAATAATGTCCTGCCGGACCGTCTCCTGCCTGCCCGCCGGTATAAAAGGTTTTTTAGGTTTGTTTTTCATGGTCTTTATTTAAGTATGTTATTATAATATTTATCATGAAAAGAGAAAGCTGGATACTCCTTTTTGCAGTTGGTGTCATTCTTTTTGGCTGGCCGATTATCAGTATATTCAAATATAATCTGTTGAAATATCTTTTTATAGCGTGGTTTATTTTTATTGCGCTCATTTTTCTTGCAACCTCATACGAAAAAAAGGGAAACAACGGAGGATAAGTGTTTTCCCCAACTTTTTTATTTTCCATTATCTTTGCGTATCTTGTACTGCTCTTTCTTGTTGCCCTCTTTGCTGAAAAGATGGAGCGGAAAGGGAGTAACCTGGTATCAAACCCTTATGTCTATTCCCTTTCCCTTGCGGTTTACTGCACATCATGGACTTTTTACGGGAGTGTTGGAAAGGCGGCGAATGCCGGCCTCAGCTTTCTCACGATATATTTAGGGCCTACTCTAATGGTCGCCTTATGGTGGATAGTCCTCAGAAAGATAGTCTATATCTGCAAAGAAAACAGGATCACCACAATATCGGACTTTATTGCAACACGTTATGGGAATTCTCTTTTTCTCTCGGCCCTGGTAACAATGGTTGCGGTAATCGGGATAACTCCTTACCTCGGCCTGCAGCTCAAGGCCATCATGCAGACCTTTTCGATACTTACCGGACAACCCGGGGGCTCCCACTTTGCAGGATGGGTAATTGCCATTGTGCTCGGGGTTTTTGCGGTTTTTTTCGGCGCCAGAAAGATCGATGTTTCTGAGCGTCACAGCGGCCTGGTATTTGCTATTGCCTTTGAGTCTGCCATAAAACTTATCGCTTTTATATCTGTAGGTATTTTTGTTACGTACGGACTTTTTAACGGGTTCGACGATATCTTCGAAAAGTTCAAGGTAACGGAACATGCGGCAAACATGCTGATTGGTGAGGAATCAAATGTAAGTTTCATGGAATGGACCTCCCTGACATTTCTTTCAATGATGGCAATTATGTTTCTTCCGCGCCAGTTCCAGGTAATGGTTGTTGAGAACTCCTCGGATGACCATATTAAAAAGGCCATGTGGCTGTTTCCCCTTTATCTTTTCCTCATAAATATCTTTGTTCTGCCGATCGCATACGGCGGACTTCTCCTCGGCGAACCACAGCAGAACGCCGACTATTTTGTTCTCAGTATCCCCCTCAATAAGGGCATTCCCATGCTGGCCCTTTTTGCCTTTATCGGAGGATTTTCCGCTGCCACTGCAATGATCATTGTTTCATCTCTGGCGCTGAGCACTATGGTCATGAACAGTTTTGTCATGCCTGCAATCTGGAGGATGAAGGCAATGAAGAGCTTTTATGTGATGATACTGAATACGAGAAGAATAGTGATTATGGGACTCGTCTTTCTCGGATATATCTTTGCCATATATATCGGTGAATTTTACAGCCTTGTTAATATTGGGCTGAAATCCTTTGAAGCAGTTACCATCTTTGCCCCGTCTTTTTTGCTGGGACTCTACTGGAAGGGCGGGAATAAAAACGGGGCCATTGCGGGTATCATTGCGGGGTTCAGTATCTGGATGTATACGCTTATCATCCCGGCCCTGTTAAAGGCGGGCATTATTGCAGAAGGGGGTGCGCTGGGTTATATATTCAGTTCGACATTTCTTAATCCTACGGCCCTTTTTGGACTTGAAGGACTTGATCGATGGAGCCATTCCCTTTTCTGGGGACTGCTGCTGAACCTGTTTTTCTATGTAGCAGTCTCAATTTTCACAAAACAGTCAGAGGCTGAGACGAGGCAGACAATTATATTTGTAGATTCATATTCTCCTCTCGATATTGGTCTCTCAAAAAGACCAAAGAGTGTTGATGAGATAGAGAAGATTCTGGCCGAATACGTAGGGTCTACAGGGGCCCATGAAACAGTCAGGAGATTTTTGGAAAGAAACAGGATCACCAGGGATTCCATTAATGATGAATGGTTAATAAGACTGAGAAGCGAGGCAGAGATAATACTTTCAGGAGCGCTCGGCCCATCTATCAGCAACCTTATTTTTCAGGAAGAGGCATATCTGACTCATGATGAAAAAGTCCAGTTATCAGATTCTGTCAAAAGAATTTCGAGCAGTTTAATGCTGTCCAGACAGGAGCTTGCCGAAAAAAACAGACAGCTGGCGATGCTGAAAGAATTCAGTGAGAATATCATCGAGAGTATTCCCCTTGGAGTTGCCACACTTGATGAGTCATTGAAGGTCAAATACTGGAACAAGGCGATGAAAAATATTATTGGGATTGATCGGGCAGATGCCCTTAACATCGAAGCCGGCCTCCTGCTGAAATGTCTTGAGCCGGACCTGTTTATACCTGTTATCAGGGAAGGGGAAGTTACATGTAAAAGAAATCCCGGGAGTGAACATCAAATGATCCTTAAAGTCAATCTCAGCAGTCTGACCGGAGACCAGGCAGGATATGTCCTTGTGATCGAGGACATAACTGAAAAGAAAAAAATTGAGGAAGACCTCTTCAGGACGACAAAACATGCCAGTATCGGCAGGCTTGCTGCCGGGGTATCTCATGAAATCGGCAACCCCCTTGCGTCCATTTCCTCACTCGTACAGGAACTTCTTTTAGAGGAGCAGTCGTCATTCGGATTAAGTTCTTTAGGCACAATTAATATGCATATAGACAGGATTGCCAGGATAGTCCGGAACCTGGGTGATTTCGCAAGACTGCATCCGAGACAGAAGGTATCAACAAACCTTAGAGATATACTGGAAGGCACCTTAAATCTTGTCAAATATGATAAGAATTTTAAAAAGATTGATATCAATACGGACGTACAGGAGACCCCTGAATTTAAAATTGACCCTGATCAGATGCAGCAGGTATTTTTGAACCTTATGCTCAATGCGAGGGACGCAATGCCGGACGGAGGTGAGCTCTCTATATCGATAAAGCATGATGACGGTTATGTAGAGACTGTTTTTTCAGACACAGGGGAAGGGGTTGATTATGATACCAAAGACAAACTCTTCGATCCTTTTTTTACTACCAAGGGAACAAAAGGCACCGGCCTGGGGCTGAGCATCTGCTACAGTATCATTAAAGATCACGGCGGAACCATTGAAATAGAATCAGAAAAAGACCGCGGCACAAGTTTTATAATTAAATTACCTCTAAAAAGGGAGCTGCAGGAATAAATAGAAGGTTAATGATATACTCGGCACTGCGTACTTTATATAACCATGCCAAAAAGCATACTGATAGTAGAAGACGAAGAGACATTAAGGGAATCACTGAAGCGAATTTTTGTTAAGGACGGGTTCACAGTTGATTCAGCAGACTCCGCTGAAAACGGACTCGCCTTTCTGGAGACAAATATCTATGATGTCATTATTTCCGACATCATCCTTCCCGGAATAGACGGCATTGAAATGTTATCTAAAATCCGGCTGGAACTTCCTGACCAGATATGTATTGTCATGACTGCGTATGCCTCGATAGAAACGGCCATCAAGGCCCTCAGGGCAGGGGCCTATGATTATATTATGAAGCCTGTTATGCATGAAGAAATAAAACAGGTTGTCAAAAACGCGCTCAGGCAGAGACATCTTCAGATTGAAAATATCCTCCTGAAGAGGGAGATCGGGAAGAACTATGACTTCAGCAGTATCATAGGGAAAAGTCCTTCCCTGAAAATGATTATAGATGAAGTCAAAAAAATTGCCGATACCAGGAGCAATGTCCTTCTGCTGGGAGAAACCGGTACAGGCAAAGAGCTTTTTGCCAGGGTTATCCACCACAACAGTTCACGAAGGGACATGCCTGTGGTGCCTATAAACTGTTCGGTCATTCCTGAAAACCTCATTGAAAGCGAGCTTTTCGGACATATCAAGGGTTCTTTTACGGGTGCGGTCTCATCAAAAAAAGGCCTGTTTGAAGAGACTGACGGAGGGACAATATTCCTCGATGAGATCGGAGATATCAGCCCCTATTTCCAGATAAAACTTCTCAGGGTCCTTGAAGACCAGATGATCAGGCCCGTAGGAAGTACAAAGTCCCTTAAGGTTGATCTCAGGATTGTGGCTGCAACGAATAGAGACCTGGAAGTTGCAGTTAAAGAAGGAGATTTTCGTGAAGACCTTTTTTACCGGATAAACACTATCACACTGCGCATTCCTCCGTTAAGGGAGAGGAAAGAAGACATCCCTCTTCTTATAAGACGGTTTCTTGTGAAATACTCTGAAGACCTTCAAAAACATATTTCGGAGATTGAAGATGAGGCCATTTCCCTCATGATAAACTATCACTGGCCGGGAAATATCAGGGAACTCCAGAATGTTATTGAAAGGGCAATACTGATTGCCGACAAAGAAACGATAACAGCAGAAAACCTGCCGGAGGCAATTAAGGGAGGGGGAACATTTCAGGAGGCATCCCTTGAAAAGAAACTTTCTATCGAAGATTATACCAAGGCCTTCATAATGAAATATCAGACCTTTCATAATGAACAGCAGATTGCCGCCATGCTTGGAATCACAAGAAAATCCCTATGGGAGAAACGGAAGAAGTGGGGGATTGAAAAGGCGTGAAACGCGGGAAAAGCTAGAAAGGCGCGAAAAGCGAGAAAGGCCAAAAAAGATCTCCTTTTCCCGCCTTACATCCTTTCCCGCGCTTCTCGCGCATTGCATTACTTTTCGTAACCAAAATCAGCACTTAATGTTACTTATTGTTACGGCGTTATAAGAATAATTTATACCGCATTTTGCAACTCCTTGTTTTATCCATTCTTTCTTATATATTTATTACTGGCATTCTAATTGCATTATCTCTTTAGTCTATAAATATATTATCCATTTTTTGTACACATATTTTTCAGAGGTTTCTGTATTTTCTGCATGCAGACAGCGTGCATATTTTAAGTGACTTACTGGATATCGGCAGAGCAGAAAAGATTCTGTCTGAAAGGGAGGTGATAGAAAGTTCTAAAACTGTTTTAAACCTTTTTTTGCAGAAACTTTTTCAGGAAGGAGGAAATTTATATGGAAGCAAAAATAGTATGGTTATTTCTTTTTGTTGCTGTGTACTGGGCCTATTGTATTTTCTGGGGCATCAAAGGCGCAAAGATGGCAAAGAGTGCTTCGGACTATTTTATTGCAGGCCGTTCTATCCCTATCTGGGTCTTTGTTCTTGCTGCTACTGCAACGTCCTTCTCCGGGTGGACCTTCATGGGGCATCCGGGACTGCTTTACCGTGATGGATTTCAATATGCATACGCATCTTTTTATGCCATCACAATCCCGTTTACCGGGGTCGTATTCCTTAAGAGACAGTGGATCCTCGGGAAGCGCTATGGATATGTTACTCCGGGGGAGATGTTCTCAGACTATTTTAAATCAGACGCTATCAGGGTTTTGACGGTTGTTGTTGCCCTGGTTTTTTCAATTCCTTATCTCGGTGTTCAGTTGAGGGCATCGGGATTTCTTTTTAACGTCCTTACTGACGGTATGCTTGGTGTTGAAACAGGCATGTGGATGTTGTCAGCCGTTGTTTTCATTTATGTTGCGTCAGGCGGATTGAGGGCTGTGGCGTATGTTGATACTGTGCAATGTGTACTTCTTGCCGGCGGTATAATCGCAATCGGCTTTATTGCTCTTAACGCTGCAGGCGGCTGGACTGCCCTGAACACGGGTATTGCCAATCTGACTTCACCTGATGCCGTAGCTGCTCTGGGCGGGGAGGTGATGGACAAGAAGCGAACCATGGACGGGTTTAGCCATTACATTGCCGTTCCCGGTGTTATTCAGTTTATTCCAACGGGAACCAAGGCAGTGGGTGGCGCATGGACCGGAATTATGATCCTCTCTTATGCATTCGCACTCATGGGAATTCATTCTTCACCTGCATTCTCAATGTGGTCATTTGCAAACAAGAACCCGAAACCCTTTGCACCCCAGCAGGTATGGGCGTCTTCTTTGGGTATCGGTGGAATACTGATTTTCTTTACAGCCATGCAGGGACTCGGCGGTCACCTTATCGGTGCTGACCCCAGGATGCTGGAAGCAGGTTACGCAACAGACGTTATGAAACTGGGCAAGGACCTTATGGCTATGCCGGGTAAACAGGGCATGATCGTTCCCGCCCTGATTAACCTCCTGGCTGATACCGCTCCCTGGGCGGTCGGCCTTCTGAGTGTATGTGCACTTGCAGCTATGCAGTCAACCGGTGCAGCATACATGTCAACAGCAGGCGGTATGCTTACAAGAGACCTTTACAAGCACTTTATTAAACCGGATGCATCTCATGCAACCCAGAAAATGTTTGGAAGAATCGGTGTTGGAATCATCGTTCTCTCCGCTCTTGTTGTTGCTACAACTTCCAAGGATGCACTCGTTCTCCTCGGTGGTCTCGCTGTTGCCTATGGCTTCCAGATGTGGCCTGCCCTGATCGGTATCTGCTACTGGCCGTTTCTCACCAGAAGGGGTATCACTGTCGGATTGATTTTAGGTCTCCTCGCAGTTACATGTACCGAGACGATCGGGACAAAGTGGTTTGGAATAACATCATGGGGCCGCTGGCCCTTGACAATCCACTCCGCAGGGTGGGGCATTATCTTCAACCTCGGATCAGCGATTCTCGTATCCGCGTTTACACAGGACACCGAATCCCGCGCTCACAGGCAGAAATACCATGACTTCCTGAAAGAGCACGCAGGCCTTCCTGAAGAGAAAAAGGGTCTTGTTCCTCTTGCATGGATTATTGTAGTTGTATGGTTCATGTTTGCACAGGGTCCTGGAGTTGTTATTGGTAATACACTTTTCGGTAACCCCAATGACGCTGCAACCTGGATATTCGGTATACCTTCAATCTGGGCATGGCAGATTATCTGGTGGGCGCTTGGTGTCGGCATGATGTGGTTCCTCGCATACAAGATGCAGATGTCGACAATTCCTGATAAAGAGATCGAAGTCCTGGTAGAGGACATCGGTGATATTACAAAGGCGCGTCTCGATACAGACAAACCTTAACTGTGAATTAATTGTCTCTCGACAGGGGGGAGTCCTCTCCCCCCTGTTTTTTTTCAAACAATCCTGTAAAGTAAATTCTGTTATACATTAGTAGACAGCCGTTAAGTTAGATATTAGTTTAACGATCACTAAAATGGAGGCTGTAAATCTTGGATCCCTATAAAGTCTGGTACTGGGTTTCATCAATTTTTCTTGCTGTCCTGATCTTCCGGCCGACAAAAAAGTTTATTTTTGTCCAGAGGGTGAGGAAGGCCGAGAAAAAACTTAAGAGAGACCTTACTGAAGAAGAGAGAAAGAACCTTGAAAAAAGGACCATCCCGATGACGGCATTTATCGTCATCACTTTTGCGCTTCTGTTCAACGGTATCATTATGGATAAATATTACAAATGAATATAAATAAGAGCTTTGTTACACCATTTATTGTCCTCATTGGCATAATAATCTTCGCATACTTTTATTTTCAGTATAATGTACAGGAAAACGTTCCCGGAGAAAATAAATTCCGGCTTGCGAACAAGTTCCTTGAAGACGGTAATCACGATGAAGCGCTGGTCACATTTGATAAAGTCCTGTCTAAGTATCCCGAATACAAGGAAGCCCATATGGGCAGGGCAATAACCCTTATGCAGTTGGGCAGGCACGATGAATCGGGTGCAGCTTTTGACATGGCCATTTCCCTTGATGAGAAGTTTGCTGCTGCATACGCGAACAGGGGCATCCTGAATGACAGGACCGGAAGATTTAAAGATGCGGTCAAAGACTACCGGAAGGCGGTTGAACTGGACCCTGAACTGGCAGAAGGCCCTGGCTGGATATGGAGGTTCCTCCGCAATATTTATGACAAACCCCCGTCGATTGCAGACAGGGCGGACTATATCGAGGATGAATTAAAAAAGCCTGCAGGACAACGCCTTCTCAGGGTGTCTGAGATTGACGCAGAGCAGAGAATGTATAAAAAGTAAAAGACGCTAACCGGACACGGTTCACGTCTTTTACTTTTCTTCATCCTTCTCGTCGTCTTTTCCGAATTGCTCTTTATACCATTTCCCATGATGGTGTTTCACGAATTGACGGTCTACAAATCCTGTGATCATCCCGGAAAGTGCAACACGGGTCTCCGGGTTAAGCATTGCCATGAAGAGATGACCGAACAGTAAAGGGGTGGCGATGATGGCCATGCCGAAGTGAATGAGCCAGGAGAGGAGGGCCTTGTTTGTTATCCATATTATGGTCCCCGTTACAAGGTAAAGGGGGTACGTGGACATAAGCAGCATGAAATTTAATTTTTCAGCTGCATTGAATTTGCCCTGCTCCGGCAGTTTGATCTTCTTGAATACGGGCGCCAGGCCCATGAGGCATAAAAATTTAAAATCTTCTATGCCCCAGACCCAGGCCTGCTTGATGTTGTAAAAATAGATTTTAAGGTCATGCCTGCTCCTGAATATTACGAACATCGGGAGAATAAAAAGGCAGACCCCGGATATCCTGTGAATCCATGAGAAGACTTCCCTGAAAGGCCATGAAGGATTCGGCGTATAAACTACGACGAGAACCAGGGCTGTTGCATAGCAGACCATAAACGGGATTGATATTGCCCAGTGTACATGTCTTTCAGAACGCCGGAAGCGTAATACCTTCCCTGGAGGAATACTTTTCTTATTCTTTATTGGTTTCATATTAAAAAAAGGCAAATCACAAGTTATAAAATATCGGCTTTAATAATACTTGATAATGTATATTTATTATAACGAAAAAAAACGTGAACCGTGTCCGTTATCTGTGATTCGTTTTTTTTATGGACACGTTAACCGGACACGGTTCACGTTTTTTAGAGTATTAACTCCCCGAACTCGCTTCCTACCAGGCCCTGCAGATCTGAAATAGCCTTAAATGCCTCTTTTAATATTTCCTGGTTTCTGTCTGAAAGCTTGCGCGGTGACAGGTAGTAATCATTTGTGGATTTTTCGAGATAGTTCTCGACCTGTGCGTTTAAGGTATGGTACAGAATTACCCTGTAGGCATTATCAAAGTACTCGGAATCATCCAGTTGTATAACGCCTTTTTCCACGAGGGCCTGGATCCTGCCGAGTGTCTGGGTCTCTCTGATGCCGTGTTTAAGCGCAAGGATACGGGCAGACTCTATTAGGAATATCAGCCCGCTTCTCTTCATGTCGATCTCTCCCTTGTGTTCCCTGTTCTTTTCTGTAATAAATGTATTGAATATGCCGAGAGGCACTTTATGCATCCCTTCTTCTTCTGAGTGCATCTGCCTCAGGATATTATGGTTTTGGGACATTTCACTGAATGCATGATTTATATATCTCTCAAACAGTGAGCGGCTGCCGAACAGGAAGGCGGAATCAAAGATAAGGGTCATATATCTTACTGTGCGGGGGCCTGTTACCCGGAAGATTCCGGATACATAATTCAGCCATTCTGAAATTCTCTTTCTCCATTCCGGGTTTTGTCCCATTATATTTCCTGTACAGTAAGGGAACCCCACTTCATTTAAATGTTCTGAAAACCTGCTCGAAACTTCATGAAAATAATTGTCATACTCTTTATGCCTGTTGTCAGGGTAGTCGTCGATAATTACGCAAAAGTCCTGGTCAGGAAACAGCAGGTTTTCCATTCTTCCATGGCTGCCGGTCACAAAAAAACAGAAATCAACCGGCGGGGGAGTCCCGATATCCTCAATGGTCTTTTTAAGTAATCGTTTGTGAATACCCGAATTTACCAGCGACAGCATTGTAACTATGTCAACGGGATCAGTATTTGCTGCCAGTTTTTCTTTTGCAAGGTAGATCAGATTGTCTTTTAAATTTTTATAATCAGCAATTAATTCCGCCTTTTCAAGCTGTCCGATAATGACCATAGGATCGGAATAGCGGATCTTTGTTATCTTTCTCAGTGTGATTATGCCGACAACTCTGTCTGAATGAACAATTGGAAGGTGATTTATTGTGTATCTCGAAAGCATTGAAAGGGCATCAAACAGGGTGCTTTCAGGTGGAAGGCATACAGGATTTGGTGTCATGATTTCGGATATCATTCTGCCGAACTTGCTGTGTTCACTGTCCGCTACCACCTTCCTGACCATATCGCGTTCCGTAACAATACCGACGGGCTTGAGCTTCTCATCAGTGATGATTACTGATGAGATTCTCCTCTTTGCCATCTCTTTGGCAACAGAATGTATCTCGTCATCGGGACGGCAGCAATAAACATCCCTTTCCATGATGTTCTGCAATGTCTCATGATACTGGAATGCGGAGATCCTGTATACAGCTTCACTGCTTTGAAGGATGTTGTTTTCGTCAGGAATTATATCTTCTTTCTTTTCCATAGATGCCTTATTAGAAAGTATTTGAATTTATTTTACCTTAACTTTATTTTTTCATTATACAACAAACTCCACCCGTCACTGAATGCTTACTTTTCTGCATTTATTTTTCTTGATTTAAACCTGAAATTCTGCTACTTTATGAAATACAAATCTTCATGGAGTTACAATAAGTAACGCTCCATTGAACAATTCAGAAGCTGAGCCAGACCAAAAAATTTTTAACTGATTGATTTTAAAAGTTAATTTACTCACAGATGAGATCTCCGTCATCAGGCATAATTTTTGCATTATCCAATAATTGTTCTACTTGTCTAATTAATAAACCAATATAAATTTTAAAGGAGGTATGCGGAATGCCAGAAAAAGATTCTATTCAGGTTTTAATGTCAGAAAAGAGAACCTTTCCCCCGTCCAAAGAGATGAGAGAGAAGGCACACATTGGAAGCATCGAAGAATATGAGAAGATGTATAAGCAGTCGATAGATGACCCTGAAGGATTCTGGGCGGAGATAGCGGAAAAGAATATTACCTGGTCCAAAAAGTGGGACAAGGTCCTTGAGTATGATTTTAACAAGCCTGAGATCAAGTGGTTTGTCGGCGGTAAGCTTAATGCTTCGGTCAACTGTCTTGACCGTCACCTCAAGGCAGGCAGGAGGAACAAGGCGGCAATTATCTGGGAAGCTGATGACGGCTCTTACAAAACATATACTTACGGGCAGCTCCACCTGGAGGTCAACCGTTTTGCCAATGTGATGAAGAAAAACGGTGTGGGCAAGGGCGACAGGGTAGTAATTTATATGCCGATGATACCCGAGCTTGCCATGGCAATGCTGGCCTGCGCGCGTATCGGGGCTATTCACTGTATCGTCTTCGGCGGTTTCAGCGCCCAGGCGCTCCGGGACAGGATACAGGACTGCGGGGCAAATATGGTCATTACCTCTGACAAAGGTGTCAGGGGCGGCAAACTGGTCCCCCTGAAGACCAATGCAGATAATGCTGTTGAAGAATGCCCTACAGTTAAAAAAATGATAGTTGTCCGGAGGGCCGGTGATATTGAGATGAAGGCCGGACGGGACCTCTGGTGGCATGAGGAGATGGCTGCGGAAGACATCTCTAACTTCTGTGAACCTGAAGAGATGGATGCAGAAGACCCTCTCTTCATCCTGTATACTTCAGGGTCAACAGGCAAGCCCAAAGGTGTGCTCCATACAACCGGCGGTTATATGGTCTATACACAGCTTACCTTTAAATATATTTTTGATTATCATGAAGAAGATACCTGGTTCTGCACAGCAGATATCGGCTGGGTCACAGGGCATAGCTACATCGTTTACGGCCCTCTGGCAGAAGGGGCAACGAGCATTATGTTCGAAGGTGTCCCGACATACCCTAATCCCGGAAGGTTCTGGGAAATGTGCGACAGGCACCAGGTCAACCAGATATACACAGCACCGACTGTTATCAGGGCACTTATGAGATCAGGCGAAGAATGGCCCGCTAAATATGACCTTTCTTCCCTCAGGCTGCTCGGTTCGGTCGGCGAGCCGATTAACCCGGAAGCATGGATGTGGTACCACAGGAATATCGGCAAGGGCAAACTTCCTATAGTCGACACCTGGTGGCAGACCGAGACCGGCGGTATTCTCATAACCCCGCTGCCGGGAGCGATGACGCTCAAGCCGGGGTCCGCAAACAGGCCGTTCTTTGGAGTTGTGCCCAAGATCGTAAAGCAGGACGGTTCTGAAACCGGTGTTAACGAAGGAGGTTATCTGCTTATCGATAAACCGTGGCCCGGCATGATAAGGGGCACATACGGAGATCCTGAACAGAAGCGGGTTAAGGAAGTATATTTCTCACAATTCCCCGGTGCGTATATGTCCGGTGACGGAGCGAGAATTGACGAGGATGGCGACTACTGGCTTATGGGAAGGATCGATGATGTCATTAATATCTCCGGCCACAGGCTCGGCACTGCCGAAGTTGAATCAGCGCTTGTCAGCCATCCAACTGTTGCTGAAGCAGCTGTAGTGGGATACCCGCATGATATAAAAGGTGAAGGCATTTATGTCTATGTTACCCTGAAAGAGGGGATAGAACCTTCCGATGACCTCAAAAAGACACTCGTAGGACATATCAGAAAAGAAATAGGTCCTATCGCAACTCCGGATAAAATGCAGTTTGCCCCGGGCCTTCCGAAGACCAGAAGCGGAAAGATCATGAGACGGATTCTAAGAAAGATCGCACAGGGTGCGGTTGATGAACTCGGTGATACTTCAACGCTTGCTGATCCTTCAGTTGTTGATAATCTTGTAAAGGAAAGACAATAATTTTTTAGCAGCTTAAGATGCTGCGCATACACATCATCCCTTGCTGCGGGCATTGCCTGCAGTAAGGGATGAACCCTTAAATGGAAAAATTTATCTTAGATAAAAACAACGCTGTTCTCGTAGTTGTAGATATACAGGAAAGACTCGTTCCGGCAATGAGCGAAAAGCAGAGAGTTAAAGTTACGGACAACTGTATTCACCTCATCGAAGCTGCGAAACTTTTGAATATCCCAATTGTTGTTACCGAGCAGTATTCCAAGGGTCTCGGTCCTACGATCAGCGAGATTAAAGATGTTATTCCTGATTACGATCCGCTTGAGAAAGTGGCTTTTGACTGCTGCAGGGGAGAAGGCTTCCTCGAAAAAATGGCTTCCCTGAATAAAAAACAGATTATACTGACGGGAATGGAGACACACGTTTGTGTCCTCCAAACCTGCCTGAGCCTCCTGAAAGAAGGTTATACCGTACACCTGGTAAGTAACGCTGTCTGTTCCAGGAAGAAAGAAGATTATCTTGCAGGCAGGGAAATGATGCGTGATGCAGGAGCTGTTATTAACTGCACGGAAACAGTCCTGTTCCAGCTGCTCGAAATTGCAGGAACCCCGGAATTCAAGGCAATCTC
>SDBV01003010.1_pt1 | contig 25116 bp, 31 predicted proteins | sample 2277081 | NCBI WGS metagenome assembly SDBV01 (sample SAMN10402039, study PRJNA504765) | marine sediment metagenome | isolation source: marine sediment core GS10_PC15, 223 cmbsf | place: Arctic Ocean: Southern Knipovich Ridge | collected 2010 | reverse complement strand
ACTCCATCGGCCAGGTCAAGCTCCTTGGCGTCTATCATGGGCTTGAGTGCCCGTTCTATAACACCCTTGACCTTCTCAGTCAACCCTACCAGTGCCTTCTGTTTGGTCTCCAGCTCAGCCGTTTCCTTGGACTTCTGGACTTTGGCAATTTCAGTGGCAACCTTGGCAACTGCCTTATAATCACCGCTTTTGATTGCCTTGTCCATCTGTCCCATGAGTTCGGCTTCAGTTGGGACCTTGACCTCAGTTGGTGCTTCCTGTGTCATCTTGACACCTCCATATAGAATAGCGTTTGTATTGTTGCAACCTCCAGTGGAGGGACTAACCCTCCATCTTGCTGTGCTTGCGGAGCAGTACCAATCTGATTGCATATCTGGCACTGTTGTTGTAGGGCTGGCAGTCCCAAAGTCCTTGGTATGTCAATCCCAGTCCCTTGATACGCAGGTGACCGTATAGCTCCAGTAACTTGGTAATGTGCATTGCTACCTCCCTTTAGCTAATCCTGCCACTGGAGGCCACAACCCACTATTCATTTGTTAATGTGCTGGCTGGACTGTTACCACTGCCCTGTCCAGCTGATATAATCTATTCTACCACATAGTCGGGGCAAATGTCAACCTTACTGGGCAGTACTAGGGTACTGTTTGCTTATGGTACTTTGGTCATTCTTGATGCAGTCAGTACAGGTAGTTTTACCCTTGTATGTTTTGACCTGATGCCACGGTACTTGCTTGTCGCATACCTTGCAAGTTCTATATCCCCGTCCAGATTTCATTACAACCTCCCATATTCAATTACATATAACATACCAGAATCAGAACCAGTTGTCAATGGTACTATAGTCCTGGTACATTTGTATCAATAACATGACCTGAGCTGAGAACATCATTTGCAATGGCCTGAGCTGGCCTGGGGGGCTATAGGCCAAAGAATATTCACTGGGGGGTACGGTCTGGCAAGTTTGATATGCTGCCTTGTTTTCTATTGGAAGAAGGAGAATTCTCAAATAGCAAAACTCTTACTTAACTACTTTTGAATACTCTAGTACTGGGCCTGTGAATATGTAGTCTAGCTTCTTGAAAGCATGAACTACATTATCAGTACTATCGTCTTCCAGTATAATCTCATAGTCTGGCAACTTAATATGTTCATCAGGGTAAGGATGAATCTTTATAGTTATCTTCATCTACATCTCCTTCCTTAACTACTACTAAAAGGCCCAACTAGCCCGCCACCAGGCTCTCTGGCATCCCTGCGCCGCTGTGCTCTGTTAGGCGGTATAAGAGGCTGAGCAGGAGGTAGGCTCTTCTTAACATCCAACCGAGTGAGGTCTATAGCATATATGCAGCCACAGTCCATGCAGATGTCAGTTATAAATCCGTAGCTAGGCAACTCAGAACCAATAGGGATAGCAGCTTCCTTTGTTTGGTCTATGACAACTCCTTGCTTGACATCCATATGAAAGTTCCACTCTTGTCTGGCCAAACCTCTTTCCTTCAACTCATCTCCTAGCTGCTCTAAGAACCTATTCTCAGACTCACAGCAGGGGCATTTAGTGAATGTTCTATGAAAGTCCTTGTCCATTAGACTCCTCCTCTATTAGCGACTCCATAAGGTCACTATAGAATCCAAATTTGGTTATCACTATACCTTGAGAGTGGAGTTGAGCAACTGCTTGCCTAGCCATTTCATTAGTATTACAGGTTCGCTTACTTAATCCTGCGTTATAAGCTATCTCTAAACGAGCTGCTATCCCTTCCCTTATCTCTTCCTGTTTACTCATTCTGCTCCTCCTTCCTATATTCTCTATCCTTCATCACTGCCTTGACTATCTCCACAAAAGTCCCATCATCAATTACCTCCTTCCTCACATACCACAGGTCCTCCAGCTTAATCATCAGTGCTAAGGCAGCAGGGTATCTGAGGAGTATCTTATTATAAGCCACTTCCTCCCCAAGGTCTTTTATCATATCTGAGTACCTATCAACAGTACTCCATCCTAATGGATACCATCTATGCCGATGGCAGTATAAGCATCGGAATACTACACCAGAGTCTATACTATCAACCTTGGTGAAGTAGTGTGCTCTGGTGGGCGACTTCTTACATCTCCAGTCAAACCAAGTTACCATGACTGAGGAATACCTCCCAGGGGCTCTATCTCTGTCTTTATCTCATCAAACACTGCCCCTATCTTGATAGCCTCATCTATATCTCTTTGCCCAGTTGGTACTGATAATAGATGCTTCAACCTCTGCATCTGCCTAGCACGCTTACGAAGAAGATACAGCCTCCGCTCACGATGTTCCTTTGGCAGTACTATCCTCTTCCTGCCTCTAGTCTCAACATAGGTTACTGTGGCTAACTTATCCAACTCCTGCGCCAACCAGCAGCACTGCCCATCAGAGGCTCTTTTACCATGCCAGCGGAAGTTCATTATCCATCTCTTGACTATGCCTTCTGACTCTGAGCGCTTCTGCCATACTCTACCTCGCACTACAGGCTCACCAACAGTGATGTCCTGATTGCAGTAGGAGCAGCGGGCGGTCTTACGGCAGATAGCTAGGCGGATGTCCATTCAGTACCATTCCAGACTTTGCTATACTTCTCCTTCATCACAAACGCTAACCAGAGTTGTTCCATTGAGGTGAGTTGCCTGATGTACTTGTCTTTATTTTCAGCAGCTATTACCGAGCGATGGTGTGGCATTATACCTAAGTCATCAAGAGGAAAGCAGAAGTTGTTAAAATCTGTTAGTAAATCTAGGTCGGAACTGTAGCCAACCCCAGTAACATGCCAAGCCATCTCCTGTAACTGGTCTTGTCGGGGTAGCCAGATAATTTTACTGTGCAGATAATCCCATTGGTCAGGATGCTCTTCTGTATAATCATCCACTTGGGAAGTGTACGAAATGTACCAATCACCTATTTCTTCAGAGGGAAGTTTTCTGAAGTAGAAATCACCATCATCAATTTTGTGTCCATCCTGTATCTCAGGACAGTCACACATCTTTATGTATTGCTCTGAAGTATCCATATCTACCTCCTTTATATCATTATCCTAGTATACCATATAGTCCATCCCATTGTCAACCTCACTATTGCACTTTGTATAAAATATGGCACAATTTATTTAATATCCTTGACATGGGTGGGTGTGTATGATATACTATACTTAGGAGGTCTATATGGCAGATGAAGAGTTCACTCCTGTTAGAGGCACCTCACTAGAACCTATCCCCAAAGAAGTAGCAATAGCCAATACTCTTATCCCCTATCCTAGAGATGATGCAAGGTGCAGATATCTAGGCTACATGGCTTGCGGATTTAGCATCAGAGAAGCACTCAAGATGATAGACCACAGCAAGCAGTGGCTATCCTGGTGCAGAAGGGATGAGCAGTTTGTAGCATTAGAGAACAACATCCCTAACTATAGGAAAGAACTTAGCAAAGAATATGTAGAGATAGAGTTCTTCCGTAACTTCCGCTATGCACTAGAGAAAGACTATAGAGTCCTCAAGGCATCCCTTGTGACTGATAACTTCGGTAACTCTGAGCAGATGAGTAAGCAAGACCATGACTATTTGCTGAAGTTGCGCTCTCAATATACTCCACAGCAGTTACAGATACTGGAGGCAATAGTCTCAGGTACTGATGGAGGCTTTAATTTTGCTAAATTCGTGGCAGAGAATCAAGAGGTAATCCAGATGAGTAGGACTGACACAGTAACCATGCAGAGGCCCTCCAATGCCGAATAGACTTCCTACTGCTCTTACTGCCAAAAAGATAAATGCAGCAAGGAGAAACATCCGTAGAGCGCAGCTGAGCAGGATAGGGATAAGGGAGCCTCGTAGTCCTGGCAGAGTCATGAGAAAGAGACTATATGCGATAGGTAGAGTGCAGAGGGTAGCAAGAACTAGAAGGAGATAACTATGCCAGACAAGACTCAGAAGCAAATGATACAGGAAATCCACGATGCTACTATTCAGCTAAAGACTATCCTCCTAGGCATACCTGGTACTGAGAATGGTGGTCTAGTAGCTGAGGTGAAAGAACTCAGTGGGTCTCACTATAAGTTGAAGAAGGGCTTCTGGATACTTATTGGTATTCTAATAGGTAGTGGTATTCTGGGCGCAGGAGTGTATAACATACTAGGAGGTTAGGCAAATGCCAAACGGATTTCATAGATTTCTGAAGAAGATAGGACTAGCAGCAGAAAGACGTACTGGAGTCAAAAGACCTAGAAAGACCAGTGCTAGAAGACCAGCAAGGGCTACTCCAAGAGCTATGTTCCTTACAGGCAGAGGTGCTGCTCCTGGCAGACCTGGATTTTACAATCCTGCTATTAAGGCGAGGAAGGCAAGAAGGGCTAGATAATGGCTATTACATCTGTAACTAAGGATGGTGGTTACTTAGTTATAGTAGAAGATGGAGTTACCAAGAGACGCTCCATTGTCTATGAAGATGCAGTATGTTCGCTTCCTCCAACTGGCTATACTGAGGTTGGGGTTGTCTATATAGACGAGGCTAACAATACACTGATTGTGCAGTACAATGGCTCATCTGTGGCAATAGAACTTGATGCTGCCAGTGGGTTATACTTGCCCCTTGTTGGGGGCGCTATGGCAGGTGCTATCGCTATGGGGGCAAATAAGATTACTGGACTAGCTGACCCAACTGCCGCTCAGGATGCTGCTACCAGAGCTTATGTTTTGGCTAGGACTGGACTCTATCTACCTCTTACTGGAGGAGCTCTTACTGGAGACTTGACTATTGGAGCTAACTTACTAAAAACAACCAACCTGGCTATTAAAGAGCTTAACTCCAGCACTTTAGCAATTAGAAATGCTGCTGATAGTGCATATAAGAACTTAATACTTGACCAACTTCAATTCTCTGCCTTAACTGGAAACGGTATTGGAAGCACAGTTACTATTCAAACCAGAGCAGTGGATAGCACCTCAATACTTTTCAAAGCAAGAGACAACGATGGGGATGTTTATGCAGAAGTGGCTCGCCTGCAAAGTGCTAACGACCCTTACTTCCAACTTACTCTACCTTGCAGGCTAAACCCTTCTAGCGCGCCAGGGACTCTAGTTGAGGGGCACTTCTGGTATGATGCTACAGCAGATAAGCTAAAGTACAGAGATGCTTCTGGTACTAGAACTCTTGCTATAGTCGCAGACATGACTACCCATGAAGGTGCTGCTGACCCTCATACTGGCTATCAGAAGGAGTCTGAGAAGGGTGCGGCTTCTGGCTATGCTTCTCTTAGCGCTGCTACTAAAGTTGTAGAGCAGCCAGCATCCATCACTGACCATCTGGATGGTTCGCCTGATGAAGATGATGCTACCAAGGCTCCTACATCCGAGTGGGCTTTTGACCATAATGCTAATACTGACACTCATCACTCTCAGGCTCATCTCTTGGATGGGCATACTAATCCTACAGGTTCAGTTGAGTTCAATCAGCAGCAGGCACTTCAATTTGTCATAGAGAATAGAACAAGTGACCCAGGCAGTCCTGTAGAGGGACAGACTTGGATAAGGACAGACTTAGATTAATGGAAAAAGTAACTGTACCTGATAAGATAGTAACTGACGAAATAGTTCTGAGAGAACTGGCTCGTCAAGGCATAGATAAAGACTATGTTGAGTTCACTGACTACGGGGCAGGGAAACAAGGCATAAGCCCTTATATGAAGGGTTATAAGGACCTGAAATCTGGGCTACGGATTGGTGTTGCCTCTGGCTTACCTATGTGTGACAGGTATGGGCATAGGGTAGAGCTGCCTTGGGTACAAAGCAATGGAACCTTCCGTATCCAGTATAACTTATTTGATGCTAAGGTAGAAGGCACTGGTGTTACACTAGTTTGCCTTGCTGACCAGCCTGACCGTACCAGACTGTATGACCAAGTTATCTGGCATCCACAGTTATTCATCGGTGGCTCAGAAGTCCACCCAATTAAGGATGTTGCCAAGCTGCTTGAAGTTGACCCTATTAATCCAGATCTCTTACTGAATACATTGGAGTGGGATTATGGGGTTTGTAAAAGACGGATAAGAGTCATTCAGGGTAGGTTCAGGGAGCGATGGGTATTCTCTACCAACCCCAATACGGATGTCAGGATTAAACACAACCTCGCTGGTAGCCTCAAGATGAAACTTGGCTATGCCCAAGATGCTGAACTTAATTCACTTAAAGTCACTATAATTGGTGATGAAGAAATTATAGAAGCCAGTGAGTTTGATAATAAGGTTTTTCCTGTTGAAATAGAAGCAAGCCTAACTGTCAATCCCTCAGCGGGGCAAGTCTCACCTGTTGATGGCGCTATGGAGCGATTTGTAGGTGGTAGTGAAACATGGGCAGAGATTATCTCACGAGATGCTACAACTGTATACCCAAGCACAGCAAACACCTTTTGTGTTCTGGTCAGATGCGATAATGTGGATTCCAATAAGTATGACAGGTTATACAGGTCGGATTATCTATACGATACTTCACCCTTGGGGGCTGCTGCCGTTATATCGGATGTCGTGCATTCTATCCGTGCTTCTTCAAAGGCCGATTCGGGTAGCTTTGCTCCTGAATATAACATATACGCATCAAACCCAGCTAACGATAACGACTTAGTTTTAACTGATATGACACTGGTGAGTTCAACCCCATTTACGACAGCCGTTCCATATGGAGGTTGGGATGTAGGAGGCGGTTTCACAGATTTCACGTTTATTCAGGCTGGTAAGGATGCTATCGCAAAGACAGGTATTAGTAGGTTCTGCCTACGAGACGCTACTTATGATGTGGCGGGAGTTGCACCAACACCTTGGGGTGCTGGTAAATTGGCCTACGTTAATGGCTATTTTGCCGACCAAGGTGCGGGGTTCAAACCCAAATTAGTAGTTACTTACTCTTTTTTGCACGAGCTATGGCGGGTAAGAATAGGTGGAGTTACTTATGGAGTTAACTTAACGGACTTAACATAATGGAGAACTATTGTGGGCTGGAGTGAACTTACAGCAGCACCAGAACTAGATAAAATATTCAAAAAGTTGAAACTCAAGTACAAAATGCAGAGGGTTCTACAACCTGGTACTAATCCAGTTATACAGATAATGCACGAGAAGAAGTTGCGTATTAGAGTTATCCAAGAGATTCTAGCTTTGTTCCCTGAATCTGTCTATATTGAGTTCCTGCCAGAGACATCCTTTATGGATGATGGAGATAGATTCCAGTTTTCTGAATAAGGAGTATAATGGTTAGTGGCACAATAGAACAGGCTATGCGGACTCTGCTATCTGACAGACGCCTAGCCTTATCTACACTATTAGAGATAGAGAACAAAGATAGGCAACTAGTTCCGCTTGCTCCTAATCCTATTCAAGATGATGTTATAGCTACATCAGGCTGGAGAGATATCTATGTTAAGCCCGCAGCAATAGGATTTACTTCTATTATACTTGGGGACTTCTACCTAGACAATATCACTATCAATGGCACTGTGTCAGTTATCATCTCCTATGATGAGTTCTCTGCACAGAGGCAAATCCTTAAGGCTAAGCGCTATCATCAGAGCTTGCAGAGGCGGATTCCTACTGTACCTAGACTAGACCATAAATCTGCCACAGAGCTTAGTTGGGAAGATAAGAATACTAACTTCTATTCCACTATGTATATCTTTTCAGCTAGAAGCTATATGCTGGGACGAGGTGAGACTATACATAATCTACTCTTGGATGAGTATGGCTTCTGGCCTTTTGGTACTCATGAGGTAGTATTTGCATCCGCAATACAGAGAGTACCTTTGAAAGTAGGTACAAAGGTTAGGGTAGGTTCTACTGCTAATGGTGAGGATAATCCTCACTGTGAAATGTACCGAGCAGCTAAGGAAGGAACATCAGTAGCCCAGTCAGTCTATAAGCATCACTTCTATCCTTGGTTTATCCATCCTGAGTATATTATGTATCCTGATGACCCATTCTGTCTGCCTGGAAATGACCAGCATCCTTTGCCTAACCTACAACCAGACGAGGTTAATTTGCTAAAGTTACTACTAAATACTTATAACCTTGGTGAGTTTGATGCTATGAGCAAGGTTAGGTGGAGGCGATATAAGATAGCTGAGATGGCTAGTATGAGACGGACAGGAGAGACTCAGTTCATCTTCTCTCAAGAGTTCCCAGAGGATGATGAGAGCTGCTTCCTGACTGCTGGAGGCCAAGCCTACAATATAGACATCATATCCCAGAAGCTAAGGGAATGTTATCCTGCTCCTATCCAGCAGAATATAGTAAATCCTAAGACTGGTACATCTGCCACTTTGGATATCTGGTATCCTCCTGAGGAAGGCAAAGGCTATCTATGCTCTATTGACCCTGGCAAAGGTAAGGCCTCTGAATCAGTAGGACATTGGTGGACTTTCAAGGAAGGCTATGAAGAGAAGGATGGGAAGGTTATACCTCCTGAGATGCTACACTGCGCAACTCTATCAGGCTGGTATGATGAGTGGGAGATGGCAGAATACTGCAAAGAAGCATCTAGGACAGTCTACAAGAATACTGTAATAGCGCCAGAGGACAATCTAGATATAGTAAGCCACCTTAGAGATTGGCCTAGCCTCTACTACCGTGAAGACCCTCGGGATGGCAAGGTCAGGATGGCAGTAGGTTGGCAGACTAATGTCAGCACTAAGCCTTATATGATAACTGAGCTAAGCAGGAATATGGAGTACATTACCTGCCATGATATAAGATTCTGGAGTCAATGTAAGAACATCCGCAGGGACAGCTCAGTGCGGACAGGCATCTCAGTAGTTGGTGCTGAAGACCATCATATGGCAGGTGCAATAGCAGTTGTCTGCCGAAATGCTATGCCAGTTGATAGAGGGTATATAGGCAGTGCAGGTTGGCCTGACGACTGGGGGAGATTATAATGGGGGCTCTAAATACTATAGCAGAACTAAATAGGCTAGCGCAGGATACTGGCTGCGACTCGTATGATGATTGCTTAACTTGCCCATTTAGCAAATGCAGGTATGATACTAATATAAGGAGTGCTGTAAAGGATAGAAGGTATAGAGAGATGCTTGACCTCTATAAAACTATGCACTTGAGTCCTGAAGATATAGCTAAACTCTATAGAGTATCTTTGAGGACTGTGCAAAGAGCCCTAAAGGAGGCGGATTAATGAGACTTAAAGATGATGCTCAGACAGTTGTTTCTAGATGCGATACTCTAAAGCGCTTCTGGGAGCCTCGCAATAGTAAAATGAAACAGTTTTACCGCATGATAGAGATGGTAGACGAACTTAAAACAGATAAGATGGAATCCTTTGTAGGTAATGACCCTCGGTCGCTATATAACCTTGTCCTCCATCTTCTAGATGTGAATATTCCTCATAGGATAGCAAAGACTGACATCGCTGAGATAGAGGAATCAGTAGCCAATGCTGAAGTCAACCGCTTCTTTGAAGTAGCTTGGAAAGATGTGGCTGACAGCTTCAGACGCAGGGGACCTAGACAAAGCCTCAACAGAACTAGACTAGGCTATATGCTGGCAACTGGCTGGTATGCAGAGTTCTCTATGGTGTCTGATGATGGTAGACTCTGCTATCTTGATGTCTGGTCTCCAGATGAGGTCTTTCCTATGTGGGATGGAGACTGGGGAATGGATGAAGTAGCTCACATCTTTGAAGTAACTCCCCAGCGGGCTAGAAGTATGGCTGGGCAGAATAGATGGGGTATAAAGGAAGGCATAGCTCGCCAGTGGAGAATGGGCAGTGCTAGGGGTATCAGGGTCTATGACTACTGGTGGGTAGAAGTAGCTGAGGTGTTTCCTTTCAATCGTGTTATCTGGAATGCCATAGTCATAGATGGACAGTTGGTAAAGTTTGAGCAGACTCGCTTCAAGAAGATACCTGTATATGTAGCACCAGTAGGAGGTCTGCCTGATATAGGTAGTCTATCTGAAGGAGCAATGGCAGAGACATACTCCTCAACCTTGAAGCTCCATACCCAAGATGTGAGTGCTGGTGATAGGTGGAAGCAGGAGCTGGGCCAAAGTATCATAGCCACTAATGAGCATATATATCGCACTTGGAATAAGTGGTGGAGCTTTAGCCTACAACTATTGAGAGATACTGCTCAACCAAGGATATTTGAAAGAAGTGCTAGTGGCAAGGCCATAGTCCGCCCTGAAGATGTCTTCCGTAGAGGTGCTATCTTCCGTGGAGGTCCTATGGATAATGTGGAGTTCATAGGCACTCCACCTATTCCGCTAGAGCTAAGAAGCACTCAGCTTGACCTTGAAGCCATGATGCAACGAGGTGGAGTTAACTGGGGAATGTACGGCAGTCTACAAGGACAGATATCTGCCTATGTTATGTCCCAGATAGCAGCCTCTGCCAATCAGGTTATGAAGCCTTTTCATCAAGCCTTTATAGACCTCAATACTGATGAGGATAATGACTGGTTGCAGGACATCAGGGAAAGAGGAGTAAAGCCTTATGGCTGGAAGATGCCAACTGACCTATCTCCAGATGCTAGAGCCACAGCAGAATATGAAGTGGAGATTCCTGGCGACTTAGTGCAGAGAGCAACTACAGCCAGAATGCTAGACCCAGAGTTTCAGCTTAGCTACTCTTATGTAGTCCAGAAGCTATTTCCTGACATCAAAGACCCTCTTAGGGAGAGGGCTAGAATCCGCTCAGACCAGGCTGAACTTCATATGAGTAATGCAATAATAGCTCTAATCCAGTATCACCGAGAGCAGGCAGCTTACCTAGAGAAGATTGGTGATGTTGAGACAGCAAGATTATATAGCCTGGCTGCTGATGCTGCTATAGCGCAACTGTCAGCTATGGGTCAGCCTGCTAGACAGCCTCAACAAGCAGCAGAGCAACAGCCTGGATTAGGTAGACCTGAAGCAGTACCACAGTTAGGCCCAGGAGTATAATATTATGACTATGCCAGAAGAAAAGATACCACCAGTACCGCCAGTAACTCCTCCGCCTCCAGTAGAGCAACAGGAATACTTTCCTGGCTTTAAGCTAGAAGCTACACAACTGGCTAAGGGGCGCTACCAGGCTCAGAAGCGTCTAGCAGAAGCTAGTCGGGGATTGGAGAAGGTCAAACGCACAGGCATTGTTGGGGGGCCTCTATTTAATCTCTTCACAGGTGTTGTACGTATATCTGACTTCCGAACAACCTTTGAGGATATACTTGCTCCTGGGGAGGCTCTCCAGAGATACCTTCTTGAATCAAGACAAGCAGTGTTTGAGGCTACCAGAGACTATGCTAAAGTTAGCTGGAGACAGCAAGTACTCCAGAGCCTGCCTATAATATTACTAGATAGACAGAGTGGTATCAGAAGCATAGATGATGTTATGGCTGCCTTCCCTAATGAGTTTCTAGATGACTCTGACCAGCAGTGGCTACAAGGCATTTGGAGTAAGGCTCAAGGGTTAATACCACCTGAACTGCCTTCAGAATTCACTGGTACTCCTGAGGAAGCTAGAACACAACTATTAGAAGCTATCCTCCAGCAGCCTAGACTAGAGCTTCGTGGAGTACATCATCTGACTGTAGATGAGCTACTCAGGTCCTTCCAGCCTAGAGCACCAGAGCTTCCCAAAGGCATGGATACAGAGGATGTAAGAAGTATCCTCAAGGACTTACAGTTTGATGAGGAAACTCAAAAGCAGATAGAAGACATACATGAGTTAGCTGGAGAGTTGGTAAATGACTGGAAGACTCAGGTAGCCTATATGGACTTACTCCGCTCTGGTATAGAACAAGCAGTAGCACCAGAGCTAACTCCAGTAGAGTTCCTCAAGATGACTTTCACTCAGCCAGCTCTAGCATCCCTGGAGCTGCTGGAGAAGTACTTCAATATGCTTCCTAGACCTCTAGCTGCCTTAGCTATTATGGCTTTTCCAAGGATAAGGAAAGACTCTGCTGCGGCTAGACTAGAGACTCTATATACCCAGTATAGAGACTTAGGTGAAGGCTGGTGGGGAGCAGCTTCTCAGGCTTATCAGGACTGGGATACTAACATCTGGATGAAGATGGCTATTGAGATTCCCTTTGACCCCACATCTTATATTGGCTTAGGCATCCTGACTAAGATAACTAGACCTCTACCCTACATAGGCAAGTTTGCTGCTGCTCTAGAACGAGGCTGGTTGGAAGTCTGGGATATGCCATTCCGAGGAGCTAGGAGTCTACTTAAGAGGATTCCTAAGACTCCTGGTCAACACGCTCTGTCTACTGCCAGACAAGCATTCTTAGACTCCAGAGCCTTCCTTCGTAGGGTAACTGGTAAGAATGTAGATAGCCTTAGCAAATCTGAGGTAGTAGACTCCTTCAAACTAGCAATCAATCAGGCTGCTGAGATGCCTCATGAGATTGATAACTATGCAGTCAGGGTAGGGCGCTACCTCATAGACCATGACTTCTTCACTGATGTTCAGGTTAAGGATATGCTTACTACTGCTGGTGTTAAGAAGCCAGATATAACCAAGCAACTGGTTATGGACTTCAACTACAACTGGGATAGATTCTTCTACAAATCCCAGACTGCAAAGGAGGCAGCATCAGACATACTAGCTCATGCTGGCACAGAGCCTACTGGTGGAGTACTAAATAAGCTGGCAACCCAGCTGGAGAAGCAACGCACAAAGGTAATTGACGGTGCTACTGATATAATCAGAGGAGATACCGCTAAGGAAGTCCTAGACTCTGTCTTCCGCAACATTGAGGACTTACAGCTAAGGAAGATAGCCAGCCCAGTATATGACTTTGTTCATAAGTCTGGTAGAGCTACTAGCTGGATTACTCGCAGTACTGACAAGATAATCCGCAATAGCTTAGTAACTTGGTTTGATAGACAGATTACTGCTCCTATGGCTAATCAGTACTTGCTGTTTACTAACTATGGGCCTTTCAATGTAGCTGAAAATGTTATGAGAAGCTTCCTTGGCGCTGGAGAAGTATTCTATCCAAGAGCAGCCAGTCCTATAGATGAAGTTATTAGGATAGGAGAAGGTCTCGCCAATCTACCCTACGACTTCATCCAGCATCAGGGTAGATTAGGTAGGTTGGAGATAGCAATAACTGACCCTAAGAGTGGCAAGGTACTAGTCTTCAGCAAAGGCAAGATACCCTTTGTAACTAAGCGAGGTCCTCTAGGAGTTACTATCAAAATCGGTAATAAGGATTATCCTATCCGCTCCTGGCAGGACTGGAATGATATGTTCGGAGATATAGGCACTCAGCAGAGAGCCTGGTACTTCCTATCTAAATACAAGCAGCTCCTCTGGGATGAGGCTCCTGATGAGATGGCTCAGATTGCTAAGGTCTTTGATGACAGTGAAGGACTGCTGGCTGGTATAGAATCCTTCAGCAAAAGAGAGAAGAATGACCTTCGCAGAGTACTAGAACAGGATGCTACTGTAGGACCTGATATGATAAGGAAGCATGATGTACCAGTACTGGAAGTAGAGAGGCGTAGAGCAGCCTACGAGATTAACAAAGTAATGGACAAGGCTACTGATATATACTCTATTCATAAGCAGACTATCCGAGATGAAGTCCTCAGTGGCAAGATGTTCAAAGAAGGAGTAGATGGTAGAATAGAAGCTGTGGCTGACAGTATCCGAGAGTTCAATATAGCTAGCCTAGTCCATGAGGCTGATGTACTTGATAATCTAGTAAAAGATATGGCTGAGTTTGTCCCAGAGAACAGTGATGAGTTGCTCCGTACTATGGGCTTCATATCTGACCTGACTGAGGCTACTGGTGAGCGCATCTCTGATGTTAGGCAGATTACTAGAGCCAGAGCACAGAAGCTAAGTGCAAAGGAGACTGAGGACTTCTATAAAGGTAGCAATGAGGTGCTAGGGGAGTTTATAGGAAAGAGTAATGAGAGTGTGGATGAGATACTCAGAGGTATCAGAAAAGCAGTAGATGATACAGAACTGCTTAAACCAGAACAGCTTACTACTCTGGACAACCTCTCTGAGGCTATCCGTACTCGCCATGCCAATACACTATCCACTCGTGAACTTGACCGCAGAATAATCAATACTGCTATGGAGCAGACTCCAAAAGCCAAGCGAGACAAAGCCTTCTGGGAGTATCTAGATAACAAACGCTCTACTGAAGCTTGGGAACCTTATTGGTCTCGGGAAGCTGAACTCTTTGAAGCAGTAGAAGACATCAAGAATCAGATGATGGTAGACTTAGGAGTAACACCAGATACTGTCAACGTAGTACCAGAAGTAGTAGATAGGCTAACTCCTGCCCATGTAGCCTATATGCTAGGAGTAACTGGAGATGACCTCAATAAGGGTCTAACCAAAGTTGGGGCTATGGTTACTATCAGACCAAAGAGGCAATTCATAACTTGGGTCTATAGTAAATCTAAGAAAACTGCCAGCAGGGTAGGTAAGACTCCTGATGATATAGGATTCAGCAAGGAGGCTATTGGAGATGTCTATGACCAGATGTTCCAGAATCTAGGTCTTGACCCTAAGGTGATAGCAGACGAGCCTCTGACGCCTACTATGTCTCAGTTGGAAGAAGTTAGGCAGGAGCTGCATAGGATAGAAGGAGTTAGCAAGATTCCTGAGAATGACTATGTGAAGTATAAGGGATATGTTAATAAGTTGGCAGATGACCTAGATGCTTCTGGAGTACATACTGATAAGTTTTGGCAGCAGAAGGAATCTGCCATGATGGAAACTCGTACTCAGTTTGAAATGGACTTCACTGACTATTCCCATCCTGATATGGTAAATGCTGCTATGAGAATGATATTCCCCTTCTGGCAGTATGAGTGGCAGAGATGGTTCTGGCTACCTCGCCAGATGCTCAAGACTCCTGGCATAGCAACTGGTGTAGGGCGCTATATGGACTACTCTGACCAAGGCTACATCCCTATTCCTAGTACTGACATCCAGTTCAACCCACTAAGAGGAACAGTCTTCATGGGAGGCTTCAGACGACTATACTTGCGAGACTTCCCTGAATACTATGATGCCTTCCCAGGTATGGAGATTATAGACTATATCAGCAGAATAGGCTTCTATCCAGGCATACACGTTATGCTTCCTATAGTACTCTTTGGTGCTGCAATTCAGAACAAACCTGAGTATGGCGAGTTAGCCCCAGCATGGGTTAAGACTCCTCTCAATGCTGCCAGAGCAATAGCACCAGAGCAAGCAGGTAAAATCATAGATAGAATCTTCCCAGACAGATTCAGAGACTACCTAACTATGCTAACCCTAGCAGAGCAAGGCTATGATGCTGATGAGATATGGAGAAAGAAGAGCCAAAAGATAAAGTTAACTGAAGAAGAAGATAAGCTCTGGCTAAGAGCAGAAGCTAAGGCTACTGGTCTCAAAGGTATTCTCTTTGAGCAGACTGGATTATTCCGCCTACGTCCACAGGAGTATACTCAGATACAGCAAGACTACAGGGAGCTTATAGCCGAACTAACTGGAGTACCTACAGATGTCCAAGAAACTATCCAAAGACGCTATCCTGTAACTGGCAAGAGGTTCTCTGACTACTACCATCTAGATTCTCTCCAACGCAAGATTATCTACGAGCAAGAAGCATACAAACGCTGGCAAGGTGTGACTACTCCTCTATATCCTTCTACTTGGCAGCAGGAGGATGTTGCTGTAAAGGACTACTACGAAAAGGTAGAGCAACTCTATGACGATGCTCGCCATACTGGTATCTTTGATGAACAAGGCAATCTGGTACAGCCTGCTATAACTGAGCTAACTCGCCAGTGGGTATCAGGTGAGATAGGTCCTGACCAGTGGGTATCGGGCAGGGGAGAAGTACTAGACCATGCCTCAGCAGCATCTCTAGAGATAGGCAAAAGAGACTATCCTGATGTACCTAAGACCCTAGAACAAAGGGAAGCAAGATACAAGGAGCGTGGTTATCCTCTCATGACATATACTCCAGACCAGGAGATGCTCTACTTATACTATGAACTAAAGCCAGAATACAAATGGGACTGGGACAGAGACCGCTATGCCTATGACTTTGATGTATACTTTGCTAAGATAGACGCTCTACTAGAATCTATGCAAGGAGAGTTTCGCCAGCGCTTTGAGGACAGAATCCAGTATGACTGGACTCCTATGGAGAAGCTCTACTGGCAAATTAGCCGAGAGTATCTAAGACCATATAGGCTGATAAGAAACCTAGTACTAGAGCAGTATACTCCAGAACAGCAGGAGCTTATCCGTAGATATGAAGTAGCTAGGGGAGATGAACGTACTGAGATTAGAGAAACTCCTGGTCCTGAGGGCAGACTACTTGTCAGCCACTTCACTAGCACACTTAGGGAGGCTAGGCAAAGGTATCGTATGCTTGACCCTACTACTGATGCCTGGGCTTACTTCTTTGGCAGTACAGATACTCTACTATCTACTCAATCAAAGACAACCTATAAGCAGCTGGAGAAGCAATACCTGACTCCAATGATGATTAGATAAGGAGGATGTCTATGAAGAGGGGATAAAAAATAAATGTTGTTCTTACATTATCCTTGACAAACCCAATATGACGTGGTATACTATACTCAGAGGAGGCAATACATGGTAACTCAGAACCCATCTGAAGGTGCTCCTGGTGGTGGTGAAGCAGTAGAACAGGCTTCTACAGTCACTCCATCTACATCACCCCCCGAGACTCCGAAATATGAGTCTAAGGAAGGTAAGATGTATCTGGATGGCAAGGAGGTATCGTACACTTCTGACCTTATTGCTGCTAAGGAGAGTTTGAAGCACCAGCTGGAAGAGCAACAGACAGTTCACAATACAGCCATAGACAAGGCCAAGATAGACCTCTCTGATGCTCAACAGCAAGTGGCTGCTGCAAACGCTAAAGTCCAACAGTTAGAACAGGCCAGTACGACTGGTGCAGTATCTGATGAGGATGCTGCGAGGAGTAAGCAAGAATTAGATGCTGCCAAAGGCAGTGCAGAGCAGGCGTCAGCCAAAGCTCTCGAACTAAGACGGCAGAACCTCATACTCAGGAGTGCAGGAACAGTAACTGCCGAACAGTTAGAAGGTAAAACAGAAGAACAGCTTGACTCCTTTGAAGAGGCTTTCAAAGCCTTAGCACAGTCTCGGGGAATAGGCAACTATGCCACTGGTGGAACTGGAGCTGGAGCTGCCCCTGACACTCCAATGGACAGGGCAACTAAGATACTTCAGACTACACCTATAAGAGGCGTAAGAAATGCCGAGACACAATAGTAAAATATAAAGGAGGAAACTAAATTGGCTGATTCAGGTGGCCATTGGAATACTCTTGCGGAGGCCCAGAAATTAACTCAGTCTATGAAGATTCCTGGCGTCTTCGAAGAGGACATAAAACGTAACAACCCTTTAGAAAGAATGCCAGTCGCCCAGGCAGCCCGAAGCGGACTCAAGATAGAGTGGTTAAGGGAACTCACCACTACCGAAAGCGCAGTCGCTGAAGTAGATATCGGTGAACAACTCTCCTGGTCAGAGGATGTAACCTACGAAGAGAAGGAGATGGAACTCAAGCGCACCTACATCCAGCGCAAACTTGACCACTTTGTTGAAGGCATCTATGGCACCTACAATAACTACGAAGCCAGAGTGCTACTGGAGTCTGAGAAGGGCCTCAAGAGGCGTCTCGGCGCAAGAATCATCTATGCCGATACTACCTATACCAGTGCTAAACAGTTTGACGGTCTTCATGCCTTAGCCGCAGAACATGGTACTCCCTACACTGCTGGCTCTGCCTACGACCCTAAGAACGTCAATGCTGGTGATGCTGCACTGAGCCTCGCACTACTCCGAGACCACATAGATGCGATGAAACTCGGTATAAACGAAATGCTAGTACCCTACGAAGTTCTCCGTAGATTTGATGCAGCCTACCAGGAGAAGGGCTTTGGTGGCTCTCAGTACGACAATAACCTGATGATGATAACTATGGGCTACAATGACATCGGGAAGAGAGTACTCTTCTGGGAAGGCATCCCCATGATTCGCACTGACTACCTGGTCGCTGAGGATGATGCTACTGGTACTGGTGCAAGCTCAGATGCCAGAGAACTGTATGAAGCTGGCGATGGCGATAAGGCCTACTCCATCTTCACTCTCAAGTACGGCAACGTACTGAACATGGAGCCTGGCATCACCTTTGCCTACGGTGGAACTGAAGGTCTGGGTGACTTCTACAAACTCGTCAGATTCCCTGAACTCGAGGACTACGATGCAGGCGGCATAAGGCTCGTTAACTACGGAGCCTTGCTATTAGGGTCGAGCCTGAGCCTCGGTAGAATCTACGACATTCTGGATTCAGCTCTTACTGTATAGTATTAGCTGGGAGGAGAGAAGTAAATGGCTAAAATAACTCACTCGTTAGTAGCACATGAAGGCAGATACATAATTATGCCTCCACACAAGGAAGCTCAGGAAGGCTGGGCTAACATGAACCGCCCTAATGTCCATGAGGCAGGCGGAGACACAGGACAGCAGTATCCTACCAGTACCAAGTTCGTGGACTTTGACCGTTCCTTCATCTACGGATATGTGAGCGGCGTAGATGAATCTACGAAGGCCAACATAGGTCTGTTCAACTCTGGGAGAAAGGAAACTATTACCTGGGGTGCTACGGCTGGTGCGGTTAGGGATACCTTGGTTGGTATCCTTGCCTCTGAGCTTGATGTTGAGACTACGGCTGTTGCTAATGTCTTCGCTGGTGGTTACCTCATGCCGAGGACTAATCCCTACAGTGACTACAGGATTGTCTCTAACACTAAGTATGATGAGGGAAGAGTCACTGGTGAGATGGACATAGTCATTGAGGAAGATGGCCTTACGGCTATTGTTACCGCAAGCCAGGCGAGTTGCTTCCTTGACAAGAACCCATTTGCTACGATGTGGCAGCACTGGGGGCACTCTGTTGAGTCCCAGTCTGTTGTTGGTGTTACCCTGATTATCGCAACAGCTTCAACCTACCAGTGGGTTCAGACCTTCGGGCCAGTTCACATACCCAGTGATGAGGTTCTGGGTAGTGGTTCCTACATCCGTGATGGTTTCTTTGCTGGTGATGGCAGTATCCTGGGCGCAACCACCGCCATACTTCGCCAGTATGCTGGCCCTGCTATCAGTGGTGGCACTAATGCCAGTGCATTCGAAATGACCTGGCTCATAAATCTCAAACTAGAGAGGTAAGGAGGGATTGTGGCAAAGCTGACCAAGAAAGCAATAGAGGCACTCGGCTCCATCGAAGCTATGGTTCTCTGCAACCGACTAGGCTTGCCTGAGGGTACTGGTGAGGAGATGAGGCAAGCCCTCAAAGAGTACTTTAGTCTAGACGCAGACTAGGACAATTGAGAGGGGAGTGGGATAGCACCTGCTCCCCTCTAAGGAAAGACAATGCCACTATACGAATATGAATGTGAGTGTGGACATAGGTTTGAGGAGTTCCATAGCATAGGTAGCAGACACGATGCTATCTGCCCTGTATGTAGTAGACCTGTTAGGCTAAGGATTTCTCTCTCTGACTTCAGGTTTGCTACACCTCTAACAGTCTACCAAGACTTGGGAGGAAATGGAAGCAGGCACAGGGGTTATCAGGAGATAGGCTACAACCCTGATAGTGGACCTTCTCCTAAACCTGGTCAACCTTACAAGACAGACAAGCAGGTGGCAAAGGAAGAAGAACACGGAGACTTAGGAATCACGGAGGTATAAGATGCCTTTAGCAGTAGAAGCATTAACTAAAGACTCTGGTATGCAACAAATCCGAGATGCCATATCTGCCACTATCAAGAAGCTAATGGAGAGTGAAGGCAAGACTCAGAAAGAGGCAGCGGGGCAGGCTTATGGTATGGCACGTGAGGCAACTGGGAAATCTTTGGACCTTGGGAGGTAAGCATGATAGATGCAGCCATATATAAAACTATATCCTTTGAGCAGATTACAGATATTAGCTCAGCAGTTGGGCTTACTGATGCTAAGGTAAAAGCAAGGGGAGTTATCTATGCTCTAATCCAAGTCACAGGTAGTGATATGCGCTACCGTACTGACGGTGAAGACCCAGAGACGGGCATTGGTCACTACATAGCTACGAATGGTACTGTGGAAGTCTGGGGTCAACCAGACATGAGTGCCTTCAGAGCTATAGAGGTAACTTCAACCTCAAAGCTGGAAGTAACCTACTTCGGAGGAGGCGCATAATGACAGTCAGAATAATAACTGGAGGCGCACCATCTCCAGCTGCTCAGGTTTCACCACTGCCTGTAACTGTGCAGGGCGGAGAACTTAGGATTCTTGAAGGAGCACCAGTATCAGCTGTCTGGGCTGGACCTAAAGGCTACTTTGAAGTCAATGACAGACAGGTAACTACCCAAGACCCAGGTGTAACTTGGGTAGCGGGTGCTGGTGCAACTGCCTCTGATGCAGTTAAAGCTGGCGCAAATTGGGCTGACGGTACTAACAGAGCTACCTTCTTAGCAGAGTTTCCAACTGCCCGACCAGGACTGCTATACGGAATCATCTATGTTGCCTGGGGAAACTCCTACGGCACTATAGAAGATATGTATAATACCAGAGGAACAACTGACACTAGGAGCTATCGTGACAGACTGGATTGGGCATACGACAGTGGCTCCTTCTCACTAGGCAAGATGTTTGAGCCAAAGACCAGCTCAGGCGGTATGTGGCAGATTACCTTCCCCAAGCCAATTCCATTCCATCTAGGACTCAGAGTAGCCTATGATAATGGAGTTGCTAGGTACTACTTCTGCTACAGCCTAGACCCATCATTTGCTTAAGAATAATTAAAGGAGACTTGAAATGGATGCAGTAAAAGTACAAGAACTACTAGACCTCATAGAGAGAGCCAAGGTTCCTCCGCCTGGAACACCTGCTGGAGAGTTGCCACCAAGGAATCTGGCTATCATAGCCAAGGCTGAGGCAGATATAGACACAGAAGTTGCTATTCCGTAGGAGCCTGTTATGGTAAGGGCTATCCATGCTGACCTACTTACAGCTCAGAATGCAGCTACTAATACTCCCTATATCTATCTGCTCTTCACCAGTGCAGATGGCAATACTACCTATAACTACTCCTCTGACCAGGCTAGTAGACGTATCCTATCCATAGACCACCAGGAAGAACCCTACAATGACTATGCCTCTATCATTCTCAGAGATGATGATAAGAGTATACCTGACCTCAAGGGCTACTGGACTGAGATAGGCTATGGGTATGTCTCAGCTGGAGATGTTAATAGGTACTCCCAGACTGCTCGCCTCTGGGTGAAGCATCAGCAAGAGATAAATGCTCAGGGCAGAAGAGTAGTACTGCTAGAGCTAGAGGGTATGTGGGCTAAGGCTAGAGAAATGCCTATAAGGATAGGTAATCCCCCATTCTATACAGATGAGGATGAAGAGCTCATCAGCATAACTCCCTATGCTGCTATAACTAGAATCCTAACAGAGATAAGCATGACCTTAGCAACTCTAGCTGAAGATGATGGTATTATGGGTACTCTCTCCATTACAAAGTTTTACATAAATAATTTGGCCTTTGAGAGTGCAGGACCTTTACTCTATCGTCTCATCAATATGACTAAGAGCTACCTGCGGTCTAAAGCTAGCCTTGAGTTTGAAGTCAAGTATCCACAGACTTCTGATGCTGAGGACTTATCCTACTACTCTGACCAAGCTCCATACTTCTATGAGTATATGGAGCGTAGGAATGTACTAATCCCTAATCATGTCTATTGCTTTGCTAACGAAGGTACAGATGGTCTCTGGGCAGATATTATAACTGGTGAAGCCACTGATGCTACTGAGATTGCTGCCTACGGTACTGTTCCTAGGATAGTGGTAGCTCCTGATATTACCACTCAGGCTGATGCAGATAACCGAGCAGCGTCAGTACTAACTAGAGGTAAGATGGAAGCCCTCGCTGGTAGAATGTATGCTCCCCATGACTGTCAGGTAGAACTGTACGACAAGATAGGAGTCTATGATAGGAGATAACCTTAATGGCAATAGGTGATATTGGCGATGCAGTATTAGACACTCTTACCTTAGATACTGATGGCTACAATCCTTTTCTATTCCGTATCTATGGTAGTGTCTATGGAGCTGCCTACCAGTCAGGCCCTGGTGGTGGAACTGGGGTTATTAAGACATTCTCTATTGATAGTGCAGGTAACTTTAGTGCAGCAATAGACTCTACAACTTATGACTTAGGTTCAGGTAGTGTACCTAGTGTTATCCGTGTTTCTGCCAATGTATTTGCGATAGCTAAATCCAGTACTGATGCTGACGGATTCTGCTTCACTATTGGCATAAGTGATGTAGGAGCTATAGGAGCAGTAATAGGCACTCTAGAGTTTGATACATCTAACTGTATTGCTCGCCCTGATACTCTTCGCCACATAAGTGGTAATGTATACGCCTATGCCTATCAAGGTCCGTCTAACTATCTTGTGATTAAGACTTGGACTATCAGTCCTAATGGTACTCTAGGGGCAGTGTTGGATACTCTTACTATATCTGTTGGGCAGAACAAAGGTATAGCATTTGTTAAATGTACTGGAAGCCTATATGCAGCACTTATCAATCAGCTGGTAGAGAACACTACGCTTCATACCTTTACTATTAGTGATGCTGGAGATATCAGTGCAGTTATAGGTTCCGCCTTTATTTCTGGAAGTGGTAATGGTACTAAGACTCAGATTGTCCCCATTGGAGGGGATAACTATGCTCTAACTTACTATAGAGGCACAGGCACACTGCAGACTAGGTCTATATCGTCTGCTGGAGTCATTGGCTCAGAGATAGATGTGGATGCAACTATATCAGGTGTGCCTATCACTATGTTTAGTATTGGTGGAGGAGTATACGCTTATGCATCAAATGGTTCAGTTCGTACAATCGCCATTGCTCCTGATGGTACTATAGGGTCTGAGGTAGATAGCTTAGCTATAACAACTTCTAATCCTCACCTTATACATCATAGGGAGAACTTATATGTTGTCGCAGGTACAGGTCCTCCAACTAATGATGGTCTTGCAGACACTTTAACTATTGGGCACGCTGCTGCTTTACTTCCAGCAGATGACCTCAGCCGAGTAACTGGCATCCGCCATATCTACAAGCCTGGATTATTCAGGATGATACTAAGCCTTGGAGATGTATCTAATACTATAGAGATAGCAGAAGCAAAGGTAAGAAAGGAGCTAGAGATTCCTGAGCAGCAAACTCCACCTCCTAGACCTTACCCATTTGCGCCAGAACCTAGACTAGTACCTCCAACTCCTTACAGAACAGGCATAACTGCTCCTGAACCTGAGCCATCTGCTATGGACAGGATGTTAAGGGAAGCATTAGCTCAGCAAGAGCAGGCAGTGCCAGATATGTTTCCTGCATCAGCCAAGATAACTGCTCCGCAACCTATTCCTTCAATCCTTAAGACAAAGCAAACTCTGTGGCAGAAGATAACTCCTTGGAAGGAAGAAGTAGGAGAAACATTCGGCAGTGAAGTAGTGGAAAGATTCAGAGCTATTAGGAGGTTCTTCGGTGGGCAGAGATAAAACAGGTCGTCCTATTGATACTCCTATAGGCACTGGGCTAAATGTCACTGGGCAGGACTTTGAGCGCAGAGCACCTATCATCCCTCCTGGTGCTGTGTCCTATATCTACAGTGGAGAGTTCAGAACTACTGAGAAGACTTCCACCTTTACCCTCAGTACTGAGATGGTAGTACTGGTAGATGCTAGTGGTGGAGATATAATCATAACTCTGCCATCAGCTTCTAGCAACACTCATAAGGTATACTACATCAAGAAGGTAGACAGCTCAGGTAACGTTATTACTCTTAAAGGCAACATTGCCTCTGAGACTATAGATGGCGAGGTATCAATAGACATATCATTCCAGTATCAGTACATAGCAGTCATCTGTGATGGTTCAGACTGGTTCATTATAGGAGGTGAATATGTGAAGATGGAGAAGCTTCTGGAGCAGCAACTTGACTTACTTGAGGAAATCAGAGACAATACTAAAGACACAGTTACCCATTTGAGTTTGGGCTCAGACGAGGAACTGGAAGGAGAACACTAATGGAGTTATGGGGATGGGGTAGAAAGAATACTGCTGATGTTAATGAAGAAGGACAACTAAAAGTAAGTGCTTCTACGTTTGCGGAAGACCACGATGCAGCTACGGATGGTGAGGCTTACACTATGGATATAGATGGTATCACTAGTGCTGCAGATGGGAACTGGCTCGCTGTCATAAAGAACACCCATAGTACCATGAATTTGGTAGTTACTCGTTTTCACTTGTTACCTAACCAACCTAAGGATGACCAGGCGATTGAGGTGTATGTTGGAGGCACATTTGTTTACTTGGCAGAAGGGACTCCTGTTGTACCAGCTAATGTGCTGGCTAGTAAGACTGGTGGAGCGCAGGGAGACTTCTATGTGTCTGATGGCAGTGCCGACATAATAACTACTATCGTGGCAGGGAGTATTGCAGGTAGATTTCCTATGCCTGGTAGAGTGCCTTATACACCCGTTCTGCCCTCAGAATGGATTATACCTCCAGGCCAATGCTTTATGCTAAGACCTACTAAGGATAGTAAGTTCTACGGATTCATCTCATTCTACTACCATGCGTCACACTAAAGGAGTAACTTATGTGGGCTGTTAAGTTTGTAGGCGCACTAGAGAAGGTAGCTGGGCAGTTCTTGACCCCTTTTGGTTATGCTCTATCTATTCTCAATTATAGGCAGAAGCATGGTGTCTGGAAATCTGTCAGCTGGTCTTCTGCAACGGTAGTAAAGACTCCAATAGCTACTCCTGTCGAAGGTGGTTCTATTGAGATAACTGACCTCTTATTTATGGCTACTAAGTCTGCTAGCGGAACAGTAGTTATTACTTTTGAAGATGGCACTAATACAGAAACATTGGTAACACTCCTCCTGACTAACGAGGCTATGAGAATGACCCATCAAGTTCAAGGTAGAATGCAGGCTTGGCGAGATGCTATACTCTACTATACAGTAGCTGGAGCTAACTCTACTGGAG
>SDBV01003009.1_pt1 | contig 25118 bp, 14 predicted proteins | sample 2277081 | NCBI WGS metagenome assembly SDBV01 (sample SAMN10402039, study PRJNA504765) | marine sediment metagenome | isolation source: marine sediment core GS10_PC15, 223 cmbsf | place: Arctic Ocean: Southern Knipovich Ridge | collected 2010 | reverse complement strand
CTGTTCTTTGAAAGCCATGGTTGTTAGTTTTTTTGGTTTACACTTTAAAACTATTAAATCAACTGTGGCTTTCTCTTTTTTAACTCATAAATCCAATTTTACAGAAACAAAGGTACGCAGCGATTTCTTTTCCGGACTCTCCCAGGATTCTTCAATTTCCTCCAGTGTTTTGCCTTTTGTCTCCACGATATACTTTTTATAGAAGAAGAAGCTAATAAATGTAGCCATGGAAAAAAAAGCAAATACATAGCCTATTCCGCTATTATCATTAAATGATCTCTTTACAATGGGGAAAAAGAATAATAAAATTGCATAAATCATCCAGTGTGAAAATGAACCGATAGATACACCCCTGGAGCGGATATTGGTAGGGAACATTTCGGCAAATAGTACCCATACAACAGCGCCCTGTGAGAAGGCAAAACAGGCGACAAAGCTAATCATGAAAATAAGGGGCATAAATCCACCAATATCTTTAAAGAAGACGAATGAAAACAGGCCAAGAAAAATGGTCATCCCGATTGATCCGGCCAGCAGTAAGAACTTCCTTCCGATTTTGTCTATCAGGGTCATCGCAATAATTGTAAAAGTTAGATTTGTAAAACCCACAATGACGGTTTGCATAATGGCCGATTCGGTTCCAAAACCTGCTGCCCTGAATATATCACTGGAATAGATCATAATAATAGCAATTCCTGTGGTCTGATTTAATATTCCAATTACAATACCGATCAATACCAATCTGAAATATGGTTTTCTGAAAAGATATTTGAAGTGTTCCACCACTTCATTATCGATGGAGCCTTTTATTTCCCCAAGTATCTTATCACTATCGCCATAATGATTCACCTTTTCGATTACAATCTTAGCCTCTTTGAACTTACCATTTTTCACAAGCCAGCGCGGACTTTGGCCAACAAAGAACAATAACACAAAGAATATAATTGCAGGAGCCGCTTCTGAAATAAACATCCACCGCCAATTGTTATCACCGGTATTAATCAGGGCCAGATCGGTCGCAAAAGCTATTAATATACCAATTACCAGGGCCAGCTGGAATGTGATGGCAAAGCGTCCCCGGTATTTTGCGGGAGCTATTTCGGAAATATACATGGGCGATAAAACCGATGATCCACCAACGGCCAATCCGCCAATAATGCGAAAAACAATGAAGGAACTAACATGGTTTGACATACCAGTCCCAATGGCTGAAATCAGAAATAGTGCTGCCATTAATTTCAACATGTTCCTTCGCCCATACCTGTCCCCCGGCTTACCAATTGAAATCGCTCCAATGATGCAACCCAGAATAGCAGAGCTCATTACCCAGCCTTCCATGACCTTATTCAGTTCAAAATAATCTCTGAAAAATGGTAACGCCCCGTTAATTACGGCTGTGTCGAATCCAAAAAGGAAACCGCCTAAGGCTCCTACAAATGCATAAAGGAATAGTGATTTGTTCAACATAGTTTATCTCTTTTACCCATGATGTCCATAAGACCAATACTGGGTAAGATCAGGGTCCTCTTTTGAAGGGACTCGAAGCTTTGCCGGTTTATCATATTGCCAAATCATGAATGACCTTAATACGATGGGTATTCGACATGTTGCTAAACCGCATAAGGCTCCCGCATTTCACGAGAATACAGACGATTTGCCTCTGGATCTCCAAGCACTTCACCCTTCACAGGATCCCAGGTGATTTTGCGGTTTGTCCGAATGGCAATATCCCCCATGTGGCTAATGGTATCAGAAATAATTGCTTCGTCAAGCGGGCAGATTTCCTTTATTTTTCCATTAATGACATCAATAAACAGTTGCCCCATGGTATTCTCATCGCCCTTAATTTGACCGTTGAGTTTTTTGTCAATCCTTGGAATGTTCGATTCCGCAGATGACCTGCTAAGTGAAATCCAACCTTTGCTTCCGAAGAAGGTTGTTCCGTTGCCGGCATTTTTGGTGTTCCTGTAGTGCAAAAGATCTTTTGCCATTGCCACATCAGTGCTAACAAAATGAAGTTTGATGCCCGATTTGTATTCATAGTTAACATTCCATGAAAGGATATTATTGTACATTCCTCCGGGTGCCCAAAACTTACCGGTTCCTTCGCAGGAATATACACCATCCATTTTGTCTGCCAGGGCCCAGATCATTACATCAAGCGGGTGGGCACCCCATCCTGCCAGGAACCCAATGCTGTAATCGTATTGAAACCAGGAACTGTTATTTGTTACCCGGTCGGGGCAAAAAGAATTTAAAGGCGCGGGGCCCGTCCACCTGTCAAAATCAAATCCATCGGGTACCGGAACTTCTTTACATACCGGTGAATCAACCTGATTTAAGCCAGGTGCCCAAACTTCAACCCTTTCTATTTCACCAATTTTACCCTCATTAATCATGTCAATTCCTAACTGCATATGGCGAAAGGACCGTTGTTGCGTTGCATAATGAAATCGGACATCGTTCATACGAAGTTCTTCTTTCAGAATTTTATAGTGCGGATAGCTTAGTCCCAAGGGTTTGGCCAGCATGATGTGTTTGCCTGCCCTAGCTGCTTTTATGGCTGCAGGTACATGCCAGTGGTCGGGTGTGGTGATGTGTACAGCATCAATGTCAGCCCGTTGGAGTATCTCTTCAAAATCAAGGTAAGGATTACATTCCGGCGCATTAATTCCATTCTCTCTGTAGTACCCTTTAACCAGCTCTACACCTCTGTCCTGTCTCTCCTTCCAGACATCACATATGGCAACTGAACGGGAAGTGTCAAGTGGTAAAAAATTGCGTTTAAGTTCTGCAACTCCTCGCTGACCAACTCCTATATGCCCGATCAATATCCGGTTGTTAGCACTTGTTCTGCTGACACTCGAAGCTAATATGGTTGGTGCAACGATGGCACTGCCAGCCCCAATAGCTGCTTTCTTCAAAAAAGTTCTTCTTCCAAAATTATTATACTTTGTTTTCTGCATGATTAAGGTATTAAGGTTCACTGATTTGTTGAATCAATATGGTTGTTATACTTCATGATAAGTTCTTCGCTGGCAACATCTCCTGCAAGATGTAAAATTTTGTATTTTAAATTAATACGTTCCCCCTTGGTTAATAATCGGGATTTTAAATATAAATAAGCCGGGCTAAAATAATAGAACGGAAGCTCTGGCGTTACGACCGAATACCAGGCCTCTCCTTCCCTTCTTGTATCTTCAGAGATCATGATCGTAGACCCAACCCGGTTCCCATCAAGTCCTTGAAATCCCATGTAGAGCCAATCACCAGTTCTGCCGTTTATCTCTTTATCCTCCCCAAAGCTGGAAATAAACTTCTGATCCATCAGGTCCTGGTTAAACCGGACTGACAATCCTGCATATCCTCCCCACGACTTTCCATCAGGCTCACCTAAAATCGGAGTCCGGTTTAGATCAACACTGTCTGCAACAGCTTTAAAACTCATGTCATAATCCATCAGAATACTTCCGTCTTTTTGAGGTGTCGAAATCCGAATTATCCTTGTTTCTGTTAATACTGTTTCTTCATTTGGAGGATGGTATTCTATCCTTAATGTAATATCAGCCGAAAAATCTGACCTCTTCTTTATTTTAACACTTTTAATATCAGTAATGCCTTCTGACAGATAGCTCTTCCCCAGATATTCCCAATAATTAATATCATTAATATACTTCCAGGAGAACCACTCCCCCAGATGCCAGGGGTGGTCGTCAGGGCTCAGGCAGGTAAGTCGGTTTCTATTTACAAAAATCGGGTGAAAATATGGTTTTCCATATTTGGTATTGAAATTGAATTGCCATAAGATCCAATCATTTTCCATAAGGGCCAAGGCTGTATCATTTTCCACCCAGGAAAATCCACTAGGCTCATTTACAGCTGAATGAAATTCCTGTGGCAAAGAAATAGAAACCTCCCCGGTAGCAGCCCATTCAGTCCCTCTTAGCAATACGGAAGTCACTCCTGAATTCCTGAGCGCCCTAACATGGTGCCCCTGGATTGTATGAAAAACCCGCCCTTTTTCAATTTCAGCTACCATAATGGCCGCTTGCTTATCTTTGCATTGTTCACTCCAGGCTGTACCCAAAACTTTGAAGTCCTGATTGATTTCTGCATTCTCCCACAATTCATCAAAAACGATAAAACCATCCAAGCCTTTCGTTATTGGGTGGTTCGCATTATCAATTTCTACATGTACTATCCCTTGCTCTCCATGCTTTGTTAAACCATCTCTCCATGCCCCAGTGCTTATGTTCTTGAATTCAGGCCATTCATAAAATGCCGAGGTTGAGGCATGGAAGAAAACCAAACCGCCCCCGCTTTCCACATATTTCAACAAACCATCTTCAGCTGCCTTCGGCCACCTTATATCATTCTCAGGCCAGGAGTTCCAATTACTTACTACTACGTCATAAAGGCTGAAATCATTATAGTTCAAGGTATCTGGCCTAATGGTAACATCCACAGAAAAGCGACTGCTCTCTGTGAAAATTTTCTCTAAAAATGGGCTCGTTTCCTGCCATTTATGATTATTACTACCGCTTAGGATCAACAGCTTAATTAAAGTATCTGGATTCTCAACATTTTGGACTGCCTTTATATCCTTAACCGAAACTGCAGAGACGAATAATGAAAAAACAAATATCTGTATAATTAAAAACCTGCTCATAAGTAATGTTTATTAATTAAATTAAAGCTGAATTTTGTAGTTTTGATTTGATAAACTTTCCCAATTGAGATAGTCGAGTACCCTTCATTTTTAAAAAGTTGAGGCAAAGAAATTACTTCAGTTGGTACACTTTTCGCAGTAATACGCCCTGCAAAATCTGTGCTTTCAGGTCTGAGCCCAGAAAGTACACTAACTCTTGAGGACATGCATACAGCAATTTGACAGTATGCATTATTAAATACTAATCCGTTGTTGATCATTTTACCAGCGGGATTATTCCCGTCTGCCCAGTATTTCATGCCGGGGCAGATATGATGGTTCCCGATCCAGACTGTTCCTGCCTGTTTTTCATGGTCATACCCGCCAAAAAAGTCCTCCTGCGGATCCCAAGAAAAAAATGAAGAAGGTACCCCGGTATTTTTCCACATGCTGATATCAACACCCTGGTAATCAAAATTGTTATATCTTCTGTCAGATATCGGCCATGTAGTCATCTCACGTTTTTGATGCTGAGTGATGTATTCAACTGACGGCGGAAAGATGACCTGGTAATTCGTATCGCAATGTACGGAAGGATTTGCCCAGAAAAGAAATGAATTAACAAGGGGTGTCGGATTATATGGTCGAATTGTCATCTCAACGATTGAAGAATTCGGATAGACCGTATATCCAAAAAGTATTCGCATCCGGTGTCGAAGCTCGGTATAGGCCATCCAGACCGTCACACTTCCGTCACGATTTTTATCAACGATATAATCCATGTTTTCTACTGTGTTCGGTCCATGATGGTGAGGATATCCCCATGCAAGGCTTCCGGAAATCCAGAATCCGGCCATTCCGATTAAGGACGGTTTGATGACATGCTGGCGATAAAAGAAATTATACCCATTGGTTTTATCAATAGCTTCAAAAATCCTGCCCCCCAAACCAGGTATGATTCCAATTTTAATATATTCATTTTCAAGGTAAATAATATGATAATTCCTGTCTTCCTTAATACGTGTCAGGTTATCATTCATGGCATAGGGGTAGTATCGACGCTGAACTCCCTGGTGTGATGTGCCTTCATAAAAACGGGGCATGGGATTCGGAGGATTAACCAGGTAGGTCGGGACCACAAGTGAGTCCTCCGTAACACTACACCGGCCTGTCAATCCGGTTTTTCCGCCCGGAGCAGTGCATGTCTGAAAAGTGAGCCCAAGTATTATAGTGATAGTTAGGAGGATGCTGTAATCCTGTATTATTTTTAAAAGTACATTTTTCATGATTTTTCAGTATTAAATGGCTTTTAAGGACTCTGATTATTCATTACGGTTCCGGGTTGAATTGGTTCATAATGCAAAAGAAAAGCATCGTTTATTTTAACATTCAGAACCACAGATTGGCTGTTTTCAGTTAATAATCTATTATTAAACACATCCACGATTTTTGCAGGATATGGCAGACGGATGATGCATTCACCTGTCTCATGAGCAAAAAAACCAACATAATTCCGGCTTTGGTAAGTCTGGCCGGGGAAATCAGTATAGACGTGGCACTTTGCAGATTCAGCAATATTTCTTAGGATATATTTTGGGACCAGTGGGGCAACGCTCAGTATCGATACCCAATCCCCCATGTCCTTGACACCCAGACCACCTTTATCATTGCCAAAATCGAGAACGTTACCCAGGATTGCATCAGCTTCCTCAATGAAAAACCGTGGAGTAATGGAAAAGCCAATTCCCGAACCCGGGTAATGTCGTAGTGAAGAATGGTACTTGATGAAATCGGGCGATAATTCACCATATGTGCCATAAATCAATGGAGATTTACGCCCATTAAGGAATGGGTGGTCACTCTGAATGGTTTTCACAGCCAGTTCACCGGCCTCCATTGTATAACCACAATTAAAACCGCTGATTTCTTTTAACCTGTTTAGGTCAATGCCATTATTTGATAGAACCCCCGGTGCATAGACCCATAATACATGATTGCCGTTACGGAGCGCATGTTTTTTGATCAGCTCGATTTGATCATTGGATAAGAAGACAGCGGAGGGAAAAATCCAGAATTTGTACTGTGCTGTTTCCTCAAGACTTAGATATTTCAGATTTGCAATAATCAGGTCATCATAACCCAATCCCATTCGCTCAAGTTCAAACTGTTTGAATTGAGCTATTGCGGGGGCAAACAGGGGTTCATTTTCACGAAAATAAAAAGCATCTTTTGCATTCAATACAACAGCCACCTGTCGATTATTATGACCTGACTGATCAAAATGTTTGCGCGCAGCCGTTACGACATCTTTTAATGCCGAAACCATTTCCGGACTATCGTACATTCCCCTGTGCAAATCCATGAACCAAAGGGAAGCTCCTTCCATCATTGCTTTGGACACATCACGGCGTAAAATATTTGCAGATTCAGCAGGTGTTTTAGGCACATGATGATCTCTGCAGGGCCAACATGATTTCAGGTAAGTTGAACCGTCCATTTCCTGGACGTATTGCTTTCCACGCCTTATAACACTTGCAGGCATACCCTGTCCCGACATGACGCCTTCAAGCTGCCTGAAGGAATAATGGTATGGTGCAACGATGTAATCCACATCCGGAGAGGAAGTAACTAAGTCCAGATCAACGTGTCCACTACGGGCATTTGATACACCACCTGCAGGCTGTTCAACCCATAGATAGCCATAAAATGCCATGACAACCTTATTACGTTCACAGCCTTCTTTTACCTTTTTTGCCCAATGAAGTAAAGTTTCAGTTACCTGCAGGTTATAGATTTCATAGAAATCCAATACCGCCTGCTCTTCCCTGATGTTGCGAAGGTTTCCTATTTTGGAGTTTAAGCGCTCACCAGCACCAGGTATTTCAAGTTGATCAAATGAATTTAGCCGTGTGCCGTACGCATCATTCATCATTTGAACAGTGCCATATTTATTCTGTGCAAACTCACGGAAGACGCTTTGCATAGGTTCCGAATAATCCTCCAGAGGGTAGCCTTTCTCATGACGATCTGCGTCTTCGTTATAGGCATACCAATGAAACCATTCACCATTGGGTCCACCGCCCGGGACATAAGCGACAACATTATTTCCATACTTTTGCTCTATGTGATTGACCACCCGACTGAGTGCCTCACCAGCTTCTTCACGCCATTTCATGGATGCAAATGAAGGAAGTAACTCATCCCTCTGCCTGATTTTAGTGATTACGATTTCGTCAGGATTAGATTTTGACCACCAATTTGAATAGGGGTAACCCATCCAAAAACGGATGATCAGTTTGGCATCAGGTTTTTGCTTCAGGTATTTCTCAATAAATTCATCTGTCTTTGTATAATCAAAATCATCATCACCAATCCAACCATCAGGCACATAAGGATGGGTATCAAAAATGTCAAACCCCGCATCAATAAAATTTTGCATGTATGGTGGCTGGACTGAGCAGAACAGTCCATCATGAGGTTGGTCATTGATGAACAAAGTGGGTTTGCCATTATGTTGCTGCAAAACGGTTGTTAGTTTTTGGGGGGCCTTCTCGTTGCAGCCAATAAGAATTATGGAAAACAGAATAACTCTGTACACACATATTCTGGAACTATAATTTTGACAATTATGACAAAGATTCTTCCAGCTGAATTCAAAATTTTTCATAATCCGGTAGTCTTTAATGTTATTTTATATTTCTGTCATTTTCGTTAATACCTTGTGGATTATAAAGTCACGACTATTTCTGATCCCTCATAAGATTTGTTAAATAATTTGATCATTACTCTTCCCTGATCCCCATCGTAGGTCCACCCATGGAATTCATTCTCCAATGAATTTATATCATGGACCTCCCTTATTTTTTCAGCATTTAAGGAGATAGTCTTCGGTGGTTTTTCAACCATATTCAAATGCAATAGGAAATTTCGATCATTCGGTTTTCCGTTATAATCTCCCTCTGCCTTATTGATGACGATTGAGATCTCTGACAGTGTCTTGGAACAATCAATTACCGTTTTTGCAAATTGACCATCCTGATAATAGGTTGTCCGGCCGTCATCCTCGTAAAGTGCAAATGAGGAAGTCGTATCCGGATAAATATCCAGGGTCAGAGGGTCCCAGATTTCTCCAACCTCGATCCAGTTCTGTTCTTTCCGCATTGGAATAATGGCGCCGGAACGGACAAAAAGTGGCAGCTTTTCGGTATCTGTTGTCTTATAAGTAAGCACCTGTCCCCCCGTGTAAATCTTCTTATCCCAATAATCTACCCAGTTGCATCCCTTTGGCAGGTAAATCTCCATGGTATTAAGATCGCCGTAAACAGGAGCCACTAGAATGGATTCACCGAACATGTACTGGTATGGGAATTGATCCTGTTTGCATCTTGAATCCTCAGGAAATGCAAGCAGCATGGGACGGCAGATGGGCATTCCTGTAAAATAGTTCACATATGCTGTCGAGTAAATATAAGGCAACAGCCGGTATCTTAATTTGCGGTGTTTGCGTATGCTGTTTTCCGCCGTCTTAATCCTGCAGGTTCCTTCATCGGTAAGTTTTTCCATGATCTCTCTTTTCACCGTATTCAACGGACGCTGCGGATTGTGAGAAGCATCATCCGGAGACGGAATGTAATCCTGTACCGATTCATATCCGACATTCAATTGTTGCCTTGGATTTTGAGATGTATGATTCGAAGGGGGAATGTAATCCTGTACTGATCCATATCCTTCCTCTTTCAGAAGTTCATCCCATTCCTCGTTACTAATAATAAACTGCCAGGGCCTGTAGGCATGCGTTCTTGAAACTGCAAGAAAATCGAGGAACTGGTTAAAGCGAGCATGGACTCTCCAATCTTTCCCGAAATCATCACAGGTGAGGTAGGATACTCCCTTCATCGAACCGTGTGTATTGGTAATGGCATTGATGTGATACCTCAGCTCAGCATAGGTATTTTCTGTATCACCTGTCCATCTGAAGGGATACCTGCGGGAACCTATCAGGTTATTGGCGGCGATGGTATTATCCCTCCCATCCGCGTCCCAGTAATTAAACAGCATCATTTTTCTAGCTCCGTTGAAAAGGACCCTTTGCTCAGGCCCTAAATATTCCTGCGTATGCGTCCAGATAACCCCATCGGTAATATCATTCTGGCGGGTATCCTGCCAGGTTCCATTCACTCCTATATCATACTGTTCCTCCATCTTTTCCCACCAGAGCTTTTCATCATAGATCCTTGAGGTCCATTCCCTGATCCGCCGTGGTGTGTTCTCTTCCCGGTGCACAAAATCTGGGGCACTATGATGAATAGTCATCACGTCGAAATGCATGGCCTCCAGCGAATCGCACATGGCTTTTACAGTTAGTGGCCTGGTATAGTTCTCATACCACTCTATTTGCCCCCAATATTCATCACCGCCTCCCCCTGGGCACCCATCTCCCCATTCATCGGCAATGATCAAAACATCGCACGGCAGGTCTTTTTGACGCAGTTTCCGCGCATAAGCCAGTAATTCATCCTGACTGCCTTCACAGATAAGGTGCTGCATGTGGAAGGTTCCGTATGCCTTCAACGGCAACAATGGTTCAGGTCCAACCAAGGAATTATATTGGGAAAACAAGGATGGAAAATCCGGTCCGTAAATGAAGTACGTGTCAAAAATCAGATCTTCATGCAGGTAAGTATCCACATACCTGCCACTGGAAGGATTGTAAAACCAGTGTGTATAGCGGTTGTTATTATTGCGTTCGTTGAATGCACTTACATTATCAAAGACCGAGTAACCATCACGGAACATCCCGGTTGTCCGGCCTTCAGAAGGATAAATCTGTTCCTCACCACACGCTGACCACACTGTCCAGTCCTGCGTAGCCTTTGAAATAAGGATGCGTATAAACCCGGTTGTGATATAATCATATTGTTGGTCCTCCCAGTGCTTGTACTCCACCGGGTCCCAGTTTTCCAGTTTCCCTATTACAAACGGGATCTCGTATTCCGGAGGGAATTTTTCACCCTCCAGGTCTGATGTACGGATCCTGAACATCCGAGGGGTGTAAAGGGAGACCTCCATATTTTCTCCGACGAATACTTTCGAACAATAGTTGGATAAATTGAGATCTACTGGTGTTTGCCCGACTACTGGGCCTAAGGCAAAACAAGCCAGGGTTAGAAACAGGAAAAAAGACTTCATTTCGGTATTAATTTGGTAGACTATTATTTCGTATTAAAATCGATAAGATACTCTTGATCCTTGTGTTTGATCAATATCTCAGTTGAGTTAAAATCACTCTGGCAATATGGATTATCAAATCGTTTATACTTCGATATTGATATGTTTTCTCCCTGAACCTGGAGAGGCTCTGACCATCCAAATTGGATCTTCCCTTCAGAAGGCGAATGATATTGGACCCTAAGATCGTTACACTTTACATCACATGAAGTTACAAAATCAACAAAATTCGAAAAATCATTCCACAACTCTTTGGAGCCCATTTCACAGATCCAAATGTTATCGGGATTTGAAACTTTGAATTCGTTTTGATGTCCCTCCTCATCCAAGACCCAAGTACCAGGATTTTGTGAAAATATGCCAATATAACCATCTCCTTTTCGTCCGCAAATCCAATGATCTTTTTCAACAACCTCGTCAAAAGCATTTCGGGGGAAATAAGCATGAGAAAAAGGAAACGGATTATCCTGTGGTACATGATAAATACAGATCAGGGTATTTTTGTATTGAGCAGCCCGGGGCATGATCCCATTTCCTGCCCAGTAATTGGGACGTGTCCTCTCATTGTCTGATCCAGGGTGGTTGGTAAACACAACAGCATCAATACCAAAGGTTGCCTGCCAGATATGTTGCTGATACCCCGGCTTCCCTTTCCGGAAGTCCTGTGCACAACTTAATAACCAGTCCGCTGTACGGTAGGTTTCAATATTTACTTCTGGCCTGGCATGGGGATCAATATCAGGAAGAACAGTTTCTCCGTTTCGTTGATTATAGTATTTTTCGATGTGATTATCATAATGGTCATCATGGATAATACCGTATTGGTTGGTGATTTGTACTGAAAGATCGATGATTTTTGGATTCGTAAAGTCTGCTATGCTCCAGTACAGATAGCAGTCCTCCTCACTGGTATAAGACAGCCCGTATTTTGGAGCATCCTCAATATTAATGCTTTGGCGTTGTCTGCACCGAATTGTTTGGGTATAATCAGATGCTATATCTTTAAAAATTGATGGACAATGGTAAGAACTGGTCACAAGAGAAACAGCTGCCATATTGCTAGGCGAATTGAAAACACCCACACCGAACATAAGTTTCATTATGGGAGATGTGGATTCTTGCCATCCGCCTTTGATATATCTGGCATAGGTCCTTCCATGCGTCGATCCGAATACACCGTGAAAACTGTGGAGACTCATTTCAAACATAAGTACGTCAATCAGTTTTCCCGCACAAATACGAATGGTTGAATCTTCTGCAAAATCATATAAATTCAGAAGTGCCATAAGATGCGCTTCATAGTAACAATTCGAAAGCCATTCACTCCATCCAATCTTGATACGGAAATCCATCCATCGTTGGATAAGGTGTATAGCATGCGCTATATGGTCAGTCCCATTCTTGCCATCATTACTAAAAGTTTCTTCTTTGAATAATTGCCCTGCCAATAGCTCATCAGAATGAAAAAGAATTTGGTGATTTTCACTATGAAAGCACTTGATACCCACTTTACCAGGTTCATCTATCCAGTATTTAAAATCAAGCAGACAATCTTCAATATCGTTTATCAGTTCTTTGGAAAGCAGTGGACTGTTTCGGTAGAGATAAAGCATTCTGATGAGGCCCGCTAGGGTAAAGTCATTGCAATCTCTATTAGAATAAACATAATCAATGGATTCCCGTATGATGCCCTCATCCACTTTCAGGCCCAGTTCCAAGCGGGGAATCTGAGAGAAAACACCAAGACTGCCTCCTACAGGATTGGATGCACAATAAGTCAAGTACAGACTGCGACGTTCTTCAAAGGATTTTTTAGGATGAAACCAGTATGTATCATATTCCTTATCTTCAGTGTTTATCTTCTGTGCTGCTACCTGATTATGTAAAGTAGAAAGGGAAAGAAAACCGCATATCATTGCAAAAGATAGGATCCCTTTTATTCTGCCATAACTTATTTTTGATAAAATATGGGAATTATAACAAAATCCTTCAAACTTGCGCACACGCAAAAAAGTTCCATTGGCTATTTGAATAAAAGCCATTAGGCGCATTCCAGTCAGATAATCCGGATTGCTCATTAGCATTGATTCCATCTCTTCAACCGCGTAGTTTATGATAATAGGTTTTGCCATAACATAAATTATAGTTAAAAATCAAATTTGTTATGATAAAGATAATCAAGCTGTGAAGTAATATGAGCAACCAGATTATTAAAATATATGGAAGACAAAACAATAACATAATTTGTATAGTCGTTACAAACCACTGAAAATGAAAACCATAACTTACTTATTCAGGTGCATAGGGAAAATCCAGGCTTTTATAATATTCAAGGGATTTATTCGGCTTCTCGAGCCCGGCCGGGATAGGTCTTTTTGAAACACTCTGGAAATAAAGTACACAAGCGTTTCTCCACCAGACCGCTTCTCTTTCCTGGATACGCAGCATCTGCTGAACATGATCAAAGTGTTCATCGTCAACCTTGCCTTTCAGTCCCTCCCATCTAGCCTGTATTTCCCTCACCGAGTCGACACCGGCATAGTAGTGATAACATATTTCCTCCCAGAGGGTATTTCCTGATCTCATCCTGTAATCCCATTCTACATGATGGAACCAGAGCAGGTATTCATCTGGACATGAGGTGAGTGACATAAATCTATCCCTGACGGGTGGAAAGTACTGGTTCACGGCATTACTTCCGCTGGCAGTCCGATTGAATCCAATCCCAATACTATCAGCCTTGTGGTAATAATATGAACTCCAGTCTTCCCGATCGCTTATGTAATCTCGGGGAGGAGGTTCGTAGTACACCTTCATCCAAGGGGCAGGACCATAATGGCTCCAGCTTATAATATGATGCAATCCGAGAGGAATCATGTATTTGACGATCGTCTCCCTTGAAATCATCATCATCTTTTTAATTGGAATGATAATTCCTGGTTCATTTGAAAAGGTCATCCTGATCCATTCTTCAGCTATTTCTTCAGCGGTTAATTGATGATCCCAGGCCAATCTTCCGAAAACATACCAGTTGGATTGGGCAAAGAGGTGACCGGTCCAGTTGCGGTCAGTTCCTACATTGGCAACTCCTGCTATCCCCGACATGGTATGATTATCCAATGAGCCGTCGATCACTTTTGCCACTGTAGATCCCTTCCCTCTGGAATAGGTGTCAACATTGAGGACTTCCTTATACATGGGACCCAAATATGCCAGATGTGTTCCGAAGCCAAAATATTCCTGGGTAATCTGAAATTCCATCATCAAGTGTGTTTTGGGTACAGCGCCGAACAGAGGACTAAAGGGTTCACGGGGCTGGAAATCCACCGGTCCGTTTTTGACCTGCACAAAAACATTGTCCCTGAATTTTCCATCATAAGGTTTGAACTCATCATAAGCCTCCCTGGCACGGTCCACGCTGCTTGGATCATATACAAATGCACGCCACATCAGAATACCATTATGCGGCCTTAATGCGTCTGCCATCATGTTTGCACCATCTAGATGTGTCCGGCCATATTCTTGCGGTCCCGGGTATCCCTCAGAGTTGGCTTTCACCAGGAAGCCACCAAAATCGGGAATATGATCGTAGATTTCCTCTGATTTATTCTTCCACCATAGCTGAACCTTTTTGTCCAGGGGATCATATGAATCCTGTCCACCAACAACTTTTGGAGCATTGAAATTCGCAGCCAAATAGACTTTTATTCCATAGGGCCTGAAAATTTCAGCCAGTTTTGCCACTTTCTTAATGTATAGGGAGGTGAGGATATAGGGGCTGGCATTCACATTGTTCAGGACAACTCCATTGATGCCAACGGACGCATTGGCACGGGCATAATCATAATAGTAATTATGTATGTAATCAGGTAATTTATGCCAGTCCCATATGGAAAATCCGGCATATCCACGTGACTGGGTACGATCCAGGTTATCCCAATGATTGAGCAACCTCAACTTGATTTTCGGGGATTCTGTAATATCAAGATCTTTAATCTCCTGATGGGTTTGCAGCAGCCGGAGGAAATGATAGGTACCATACAGCACCCCGATATCTTCTTTGCCAATAATAATTATTACCTCTTTTTCACTGAGGGTTGTATTCAATATTAGGTAACCTTCATGGCTTATCTTTTGCATCCTGTCTTCCAGATTTAAACTGGCCAACAGTGGAGAATCCTTTATCGTTCCTGCTATGACCGTACCGTCTTCCAAATTATCCATTTGCTGAATACAGGAACCAAGCAATCCCTCTAATCCCATCTTTATTTCGCTTTTAACTATCTCCATGGTCTGCGATTCACCTGTACCCATGAATCCTTTGATGGATTGTTTGTAGTATTCAAGTTTTTGTGGATTGGATATCATATCGTATTTTAACCACAGGCGGTACCCGTCATCTGCCTGTAAATGCTGAATGTTGATAAGGGAAAAACCCAGGATCAGGATGAAAAATATTCTATTCATATTTAGCCTTGATAGTACGAATGCGAAACATTAATTATAATTTTTCCAAGATGAATTTAGAAATTTGAATGTCCTGGGTAGCAATTCCAGTAAGATCTGCAACGGTAATGTCATCGGGCTTTCTTTGGATACCTCCAGAAGAAATGATTTCTCCCATTTCCATAAAATCTTTGTTCACTAACATATTGTTCTGAAATGCCTTATGAATTTCTCCGTGTGACTGACATTGTTTTGTACTGTCAAGCACTATCAAATCTGCATTTTTAAGAATTGCTTCATCCAGTTCCTGCTTCCCTACAGTGTCAGCTCCCATGGCAGTTATATGGACTCCTTTTAGTAAATCATCTGCAAAAATAATTGGCGTTGTGGAAGGTGTTGCCGTTACGATCAGATTGCACTCCTGTGCAACTTTTCTGCTTTCGGTTGTGGTCTCTATCTCAAATCCCTCTCTGCTCATTTCTTCTTTGTATGTTATAAGATTTTCCTTCGATATATCCCAGACCAGTACTTGCTTACAATCCACAACATATTGCAGGTATTTTAACTGCAACCTTGCCTGAATACCTCCTCCTATGATACCTATTTTTTTAACTGTACCGGGTGCCAGGTACTTTGCACAAATTGCCCCGGCCACCGCAGTCCGCAAATCCGTAAGGTATCCTTGATCTAAAAGGATGGCTTCCAGCACCCCGGTTTTTTGGCTAAATACAAGATTGAGACCCTGACTTGAGGATAAGCCTTTTGTAGGATTCTCATAGAAACCCGAAGCTATTTTAATGACATAATAAGGCTCACCTTTAATATAGCCATATTTAATGTGTACATCCCCGGGAGGAGATTGAAACGAAAGAGTCCCTACAGGTGGTACAACTGCCTTTTGATAGGAATACGAGACAAATGCCTCTTCAATATAACTTATCAATTCATCACTGCTTGAGTTTTCTATTATCCTCTCAATGGTTTTCTTGTCGATAATCTTTGCCATATGCTTATAGGATTATTTTGAATTTTTCCATATCAATGTTAGAACCACAAATAATAATTACAACTGTACTTCCTTTAAACTCCTCCTTATTCTTAGTTAAACTGGCTACAGCTACCCCTGCTGCTCCTTCAATTATTTTGTAATGCTTGTAGGCCATAAACCTGATTGCGGATTCTATTTCCTGTTCAGATATTAAAATAGTCTTATCCACAATCGATTGACAGATAGGAAATGTGATCGACCCTTCTTCAATTCCTCCAGCAGAACCATCCGATAAAGTATCTATTGCTTCATCAAGACCTACAATCTTTCCGGCCTTCAGGCTTAAAGTCATTTCGGGAGAATTCTCAGGCTGACATCCTATAAGCCTGGCTGCAGAATTCAGGTTCTTTAAATAGGTGCCGATTCCTGAAATCAATCCACCTCCGCCAATGGTAACGAGAGTGTAATCAAAATCACTGAGTTGTTCTGTAAGTTCGATCCCAATGGTGCCTTGTCCACCAATCACCTTAGGGTCGTTATATGGTGATATCCAGATCTTGTTCTCTTTCTTTGATTTTTCTTTTGCGTAGAGTTCTGTGGTCAAACAATCAAACCCGTGAAATTGCAATTCAACCTGATATTTCTTTAAGGCAGCTATTTTGGCTTTGGATGCATTCTCAGGGAGATAAACAGTCCCCTCTATATTTGCTATTTCCAATGCCCTGGCAAACCCCAGGGCATGGTTTCCAGTCGAAGCTGTTATTACTCCTGTTTCTTTTTCACTTTCGTTGAGGGACAATAACTTATTTAGACTGCCCCTGGCCTTAAATGATCCGGTATATTGCTCACTTTCAAGCTTTAAATAGACTTTCCCTCCAATTAGATCACTAAGATCTCTTGACTCAATAAGGGCTGTCTTCAGAATATATGGCCTTATTCTCTTTTCAGCATCTAATATTTCTTGAAAAATATCCATATGGCATGTTCGTTATTAAATGCCACTAAGAAGTTTGCATTCATTTCAATGATTTGAGGACCGATATTCATACATTCCATATCCAACCTCACGACAGGCCTGAATGGTCTCTTCATAGGGTTTATCACAGATATTTACAAAACCAATTTGGTAGTTCTCTCCATCACCAACCCGACCTGTTGTTTCCTGATCTCTGAACTTGTACCAATGTGTACCGATCGCATTCGGATTTCGCAGTGCACCCTGGACAAAGTTTTTGTAAATCTTAGCCCGGTGTTCCTGGTCAGCCACCTGCCTGAGACTTGGATGTAGCATGCCCCTGTCCAGTGCCCCAAAATGAAACTCACTGAACATCAACGGCATGTCAATATCCCCAGGCAAGCTGAAATTCTCAATGGTGAAGTAATAGCGGTTAAAACTGAGGGCATCACAGTAGTTGGAGGCCGCCTCGGCAACTGCCAGGTTGAGTGACCAGAAACGACAGCCAAAGTAGAGCTGGTCGGGAGCGATACGCTTCACTTCTTCACGGCACACCTTCAGATAGGTATTAGCGATCTTAGCATAGAATGCAGCCAGATCAGGATGAGCTCTATCCAGATCCGGCAGACCTGTATGTTCTAGTAAGGCATTAAATGAAACATGATTCGTTCCCCATGCCTCGTTCAGATTAGTTATGGCCTGATACCTGGTCCTGAGATCATTAACGAATTCGATCTTTGCAGGTTGAGAAGCAGTGCTTTTCAATGTCCCGATCGCCAATGAAATACCATCCCATCCCCAGTTCAATTCATTATCCACAAAAAAACCGATGCACCATGGGTCATTCAGACTGTGCCCCTTTTCCTTTGCTAATTGCTCACGCAAATTCTGGCGTAAACTCGGGTCAAACGGATCGGGAAATCCCCTGCCTTCGCTTATACCGTAACCCTTGATAATCTTACAATTACCTGAAGACACAGAGAGGGTGTAGGGACTCTGGCGTTCCTCATAATAGTCTCTGTTCGACCATCCGGCGATGGTGTTCAAACCCCAGCTTCTCATACGTCGAAATGTTTGATCCTTATCCTTTCCGAGCCAGTCCCGGCCATACTTTCTGTACAAATTGGCCTGTTGGAAACTGTATATCTCAAACGAGTCATATCCTTGAAAATAACCTCTCCGTGCATTATTGTAGTCATAAAACTGGCCCATGGGTGAATCTTTTGGAGGTAAAAAGGAGAACATGTATTCACGATCTGTAATTGTGGTGGTTTGAATACCGCCAACAACACATATGCCGTGCGACCAGAAGAGCCGGCCTTCAGGATCCACCAACCACCACTTGCCTTCAAATTTTTCCACCCGGAAAAATCCAGTCGCTTCCAGCTGTGGACCGGAAGCCCAACCTCCATACTGGTCCCAGCTCTCAGGACCAGGATGGGCAACCAGGTCCTGCTCCTCCTTTTTTCCATGAGCCAGAAGTTCCTCCAGTGATTCTGTTTTGCCGGGCCATTCCTTGTGCATGTACTGACCGAACTCGTCGATCATCGGGAAAAAGTTCTTCAATGCCTGATCTTCTTCAGAAGCTTCAAAAATACCTTCAGCACGGATATTATCTATCACAACATCAAAAGGTTTGTCTGCTTTCTGAATGTATACCGTAACCTGCTTGACATTGGTAAGATCCTTTACACGCTTGATCGGCGGGTGACCACGCATACCGATGATATCGATCTCTTTCTCAGCCCATTGCGCCCGCAGTAACGGGAGCTTAAGAATGCCATTCTCTCCCGGCCAGAGCAGCAGGGCACCTTCCGTTACTATATCCTTGTCTTCATAGACATATCCCACAGGCAAGGGCGGATCGCCCGGATTGTTAATGATACAATTCACTGAGTGTGGTTCCGATCCCACATTCTTTACTTCCATGCTTATATATTCGTACCCGGAAAGATCCCATTTTCCATCAGGGGCCTTCAATATCAGGCTGGGCCGGTACTGTCTTACGGTTCCCTTTTCCAGATGTAGGGCTTTTTCATCGGTGAGTGAGATTTTCATGCCCTCCGTGATTTCAACCTTATGGATATCAAAATCCTGGTTAAAATCGAAGAGAACAACAGAATTTTTTGTGCAGGAGAAAAGCAGGATAGCAGAACCAATGGTGAAAAACGTAATTGAAGCTAAAGTCATTCCAGAATTTTTCATGATTTTTTCCCTTTTAATTATTGTGTAATCACTTCTCTTAGTCAATTACTGTTAATGTATCTGTTAAGAGGTCCTCATCCCTGGAAGAAGATCCAACCATGATGGTGAATTCTCCGGGCTCAACCGTATAATTCATATTGATGTCATAAAAGGAAAGTTTTTCAGGAGTGATTTCAAGATTTACTGCTTTTGTCTCACCCGATTTTATGAAGACTTTCTCAAACCCTTTAAGTTCCTTTACCGGGCGTGCAACGGAACTGAATTGATCCCTGATATATAACTGTACAACTTCATGCCCATCCCTTTCACCCGAATTGGTAACATCAACCATGACACTTGTGCTTCCATCTCTTTTAATAACCGGATGCTCAATTCTCAGGTTGCTCATTTTAAAAGTGGTATAGCTTAGTCCGAAGCCAAAATGATAAAGAGGTGTTACGTCATCAAATAGATAACCTCTTCTGGCCGAAGGTTTATGATTGTAGTAAGCAGGTATATGGCCCACTGAGCGTGGAAAGGAAATGGGTAGTTTTCCACCCGGATTGAAATCACCGAAAAGTACATCAGCTACAGCTGCACCTGTCTCCTGCCCCAGGTACCAGCATTCAAAAATCACAGGCACGGTTTCACTTATATCGTTAATGGCAAGTGGTTTTCCATTAAACAATAACACCACAACCGGTTTTCCTGTGGCTGCAACAGCTTCTACCAGGTCATTCTGCATGCCTACCAGTTCCAGGCTGGCCCGGTCACCCATATGGCCCTTATCCCAGGCTTCCCTTGATGTCTGTTCATTTCCGCCTATTGCCAGAACCACCACATCACTCCTCCTGGCCACCTGAACGGCTTTCCTGATCCTTTCTTTATCTTTTTCAGGATCGCTTAAAGTGACTGTATCACCCTCCCAACTGCCACCCACAGTAATCTTGCATCCCTCACTATACAGGACATTGATACTATCACCTGCTTTCTCCTTTATCCCCTGCAGAACAGTAGATACTTTTTTGGGAATTCCGGAGTATCCGCCCAGCAACTCCCTGTCTGCATTGGGACCGATCACAGCAATAGTCCTGATTTTATCTTTATCAAAGGGAACGATATTGTCTTCATTTTTTAGCAGGGTGACGACCTCTCTGGCTGCCTCCAGTGCCAGTTCACTGTTTTTGCTGCTGCCCACAATCTTCGCTGCATATTCGGGATCCACAAAGGGATCATCAAACAGTCCCATTTCGAATTTCGCGGTAAGATTGGCTGCTACAATATCATCCAGGACTGATTCCTGTACAGTGCCTTCTTCCACCAGTTCAACCAGAAAAGGATAAGCGAACGGATCGGGAAGCTCGAAGTTGACACCGGCATCTATGGCCAGTTTTGCTGCTTCTTTAAAATTCCCTGCCACGGAATGTAACAGATTAATTTCCTTAACTCCCTGGTAATCTGAAACAACCATTCCATTAAAGCCCCATTCCTCACGCAAAACTTCCCTCAGTAACCATTTACTCGCATGTGAGGGGACACCATCAATCTCATTGTACGATGCCATGATTGATTTTACCCCGGCTTTTTGTACAGTTTCCTTAAAGGGATAGAGATGGATCTCGCGAAGTGTTCTTTCGGATATATCCACAGGTGCACAATTGGTACCGTTTTCCGGCTGGCTATGTGCTCCAAAATGTTTAAGGGTTGCGAATACATGCTTTTTATCCGTGTAATCTCTTTCACCCTGGAATCCTTTGACAGCCGCAATCCCCATCTGAGCTATAAGATAGGGATCCTCTCCATATGTTTCCTCTACCCTGCCCCATCGCGGTTCCCTGGCAACATCCAGTACCGGGGTAAGCGCATGATGCAGACCCCTGACCCGGGCCTCCTCAGCAGCCATTGAATAAAGTCTTTGGGCCAGTTCAGTGTTGAATGTGGCACCTATTCCAATGGGGACAGGAAAGCTTGTCCCGTCAACTGCAGCATGACCATGCAAGCATTCCCCATGAAACAGTGCTGGAATTCCTAACCGGTTATTTTCCATAACAAATGTTTGCAATTCATTGGTTAGTTCTGCCATTCCCCTGGCATCTTTACCACCACCTTCGTCGTAATGCAGGCTGATCTGCCCGATCCCGTACCCGTCTTGAAAAAGGACCTTCGCCTTCTCGGGATTCAAGTCCCCCATTTCATCAAGCATATCATTCTTGAAATGACGCCAGTATGCCTGTGTCTGTGCAACCTTTTCCTCAAGCGTCATGAGTCTCAGAAGGTCGTCTACTCTTTTACTGACAGGAAGTGTAGAATCTTTGTACTTTGCTGCATTCCCTGTTTGGTCCTGCTGGACACATCCAGATATGTAAATGGATGCAATCATCAGGAATCCCAAAACCAGATTTGTTGAAAATTTTCGCTTTACAAGCATATTAAATAAATTAAGAGTGTATTTGTTTCTACCATAATATTCAAGACGCTGGACGATATAATCTATCTTACATTACTATGGCACCAGAAGAAAGTTGTACCCCCAATAGAAAATGGGAAATATCAATAAATTATAAGAACTTTAATAAAGTTTGAAAAACAGAAAAACAAGTGCGAAACTTTAGCAAATTATCATGAGTTCGACATAAAATCAACAATATAGCGTTCTAAACTTTTTATATCTACTTGATTGTCAAGTGAATATAAATTTTCTGCCATGTTTATGAAAAATATAATTATTGCATTCGTCTCACTGACTGTATATGCCGGTTTATCAGCAACTTAACAGGACACCATACGTATATCGGATTTCGGTATTGGCCCGGACAGCCGGCAAAATGCCACGTTAGCAGTGAAAAACGCCCTGATGGAAGCAAATGAATGGGAAAATCCTCTGATTCTTTTTGATAAGGGAAGATATGATTTCTGGCCACAATACGCTTAAGAGCTCAATTACCATGAGTCAAATACAAGCGACTTCAATCCCAAACGACTGGGTATCCTTATTGAGGATTTTGACGGTCTGGTGCTGGACGGAAATGGAGCTGAGTTCATATTCCACGACAGGATGCAGCCCCTGACTGTGGATCATAGTTCCAATATTGAGATCTGCAATTTTACGGTGGATTGGGATATTCCCCTGACAGCGCAGGCGGAGATCGTGAGTATTGACAGCTTCTCGGTAAATCTAAGAATCAACAAGTATGAGTCACCGTATATCATTGAGGATGATAAATTGGTCTTTGTGGGTGAAGGCTGGAGAAGTTCGGTTAGTGAGGTCATGGAAGTTGAAAAGGACGAAAGACTCATAGCACCGCAAACCGGGGATATCCCTATTTGGTCATACAAGGGCTGGGAAGATGCTTTTACAGAAGAACTGGAACCGGGACTGGTCAGAATTAAGCAAAAATTCAACTCGCAGATGCCCACCATCGGCAATATTCTGATTTTACGCCACAGCGCCCGGGACCATGCTGGCATATTCCTTTTTCACAGCACAGACATTGCGGTACGGAATGTTGGTATATTCCATACTGCCGGCCTCGGAGTACTCTCCCAATATACAGAAAACATAAGCCTTAGCAAGGTGATGATGGTTCCCAATCCGCGGAAAGACAGATATTTCAGTGGACACGATGATGCTTTCCAGTTTTCGAATTGCAAAGGTCAGATCAGCATTAGTGATTGTGAATTTGCGATGCTCATGGATGATCCTATCAATATTCACGGGACCAGTGTTCGGATCATTGAGAAAACAGGGGCGGCAAAGCTTCGATGTCGCTTCATGCACCACCAGAGCACGGGGATGCAATGGGCCAGGACAGGTGAGAAGGTAGGTTTTATTGAGAACGAGTCCATGACTACCTTGGGAACCGGCAGAGTGAAGGCTTTTTCTCCGGTGGATAAAGACGTCTTTGACATTGAATTTGAAAATGATGTACCGGGTAATTTACTGGCTGGGGATGCCCTTGAGAATCTGACATGGACCCCTGACACACATATATACAATAACAGGTTTATGAGTGGAAGGGCAAGGGGACTGTTAATTACTACCCCCGGAAAAGTGGTCATCGAAAACAATTATTTTGAGTCCAGCGGTTCGGCTATCCTTATCGCAGGCGACGCCAATAACTGGTACGAAACCGGAGCTGTATCCGATGTCATCATACGCAATAATGTATTTGCTGACCCATGTCTTACTTCCATGTACCAGTTCACAGAAGGAATAATCAGTATCTACCCGGAAATCCCCGATACCCAGCCGGCAAAACCTTTCCACCGGAATATCCGGATATATGAAAACGAATTTCATCCTTTTGACTTCCCTGTCCTCTACGCTAAATCAACGGATGGTCTGACTTTCAACAATAATAAACTGATAAGGAGCACGCGGTTTATTCCCTTCCATGAAAGAAAATATACCTTGAGTTTCGAGTTTTGCAGAAATGTAGTAGTTACGGGAAACACCTTCTCCGGGGATATTCTGGGTAGAAATGTATGCCTGAAAGGAATGAGGGGAAGGGATTATAAGATAGGGAAGGGTCAAAAGCTTGAAATCATTCGGATCAAACAGAAATAACCAATGCACCCGAAACCGCTTAACCTGACTTTACTAATGACTATTTAACCATTAATACGACCTGTCCTTCAAACTCCTTGCGAGATTTAATAAGTTTCATGTAATTTCCCCAGAGTAAACTATTATAATCCCATTGGTCATCAATGATCAATGTGTTTTTTCCATTAATCCTATCGAAGCGACAAGCCTGGGATCCATTCGAGAATACTTCTATTCCTGAATTCACATTCGTTTTTAATGAATAAGTATATATATTTTCCCTGAGTGATCGGGCAATATTTGTGTAGGGCAACTCCGCTTCAAGTCCAAAATAGTAGAAACCTTTAGAGTCCATTTCCCAGCCATGCTGCGGCTTCTCCCGGTAGCTCATTTCAGGTTTATTCGTTAAGTCCACTTCACCATTTGCACTTCCTAAATCATCATCAGGATAAGCTGTGAAATAAGAGTTTCTATCCCAGACTAACTTTTCAAAGGAGTCACCGGTAATAAATTTTAATCCGGTCTCCTGGATTTTATTGCCTTCAATTGAATTTTCAACTTTATACCCGATATTGAATACCCCTCGTTCATCGATTAGAATAGTAAAATGTGCTATTATGTTATTGTACTTGCCTTTTGTATGCATAGTCGCTATTCCATTATTCAATTCAAATTTGAAATCCAGACATCTCCAGTTTTCAGCATAATCTTTCATCGCAATGGTTGAATATTGAGTCCTTTCTGCAGGAAGCCGCAGGTTAAGATATGGCCCTGATTTTATAACCGTATCATTATTTATTCTGATATTCTCAAGCAGGCCGGTATTCTTATTGATGTCTAACATAATATCCTTTCCCGATATGGATATCCTTTCTTCTTCTTCTATTACAGTCAGATTACCACTCTTACAAACCGGCAAATCAATCTCCTTTTCCCCAAGTTGAATGTTGTATTCATCCACTAACATCGAATCGTTTTGATAAAATCTAGGTTTTTCCTAAGGAAAAAAGCCCTACGGGGAAAAATGCAGTGCTTAACCGATTCCCAATAATGAAGTAGGTTTGTAGCATGAAATACAAAGATAAACTATGTGTTCATTATAAAGATATTTTAGAGGGCACTT
>SDBV01003008.1_pt1 | contig 25119 bp, 31 predicted proteins | sample 2277081 | NCBI WGS metagenome assembly SDBV01 (sample SAMN10402039, study PRJNA504765) | marine sediment metagenome | isolation source: marine sediment core GS10_PC15, 223 cmbsf | place: Arctic Ocean: Southern Knipovich Ridge | collected 2010 | reverse complement strand
ATCTAATGGATAAAGACCAATCCCAATCCAGCGAAACCGAAAACGGCGCAGAACATCTCACCTTAAAAGTAGGCCAGGCCATCAAAGATCGCCGAATCGATAAATACCTTCAGGGCAGATTCCGGCAGTTCAGCAGAACAACGATCCAAAAGCTCATAAAAGAACAAGCCGTCACCGTCAACGGCTCCCCAGTCAAACAAAGCTGTAAGCTAAACCCAAAAGACCGACTCGACCTGATACTCCCGCCGCCCGAAACAAGAGAGATCATACCGGAAGACATCCCGCTGAACATCATCTACGAGGACCAGGATATAATCATACTGAACAAACAGCCCGACCTCATCGTCCACCCAGCCCGCGGTAATACCCACGGCACACTCGTCAACGCCCTTGCCTTTTATTCCGACAAACTCTCCACAGCAGGCGGAGAATTTCGTCCCGGCATCGTCCATCGGCTCGACAAGAACACCACCGGCGTAATGGTAGTTGCAAAAACCGACACCGCGCACTTTAGAATCGCAAAACAATTCGAAAAAAGGCAAACACAAAAAACATATTTGGCAATAACACACGGAACTCCCGAACTACAGGCCGACCGAATAAACCAACCGCTCGGAGTACATCCAAGAGTACGCGAAAAATACGCCATCAGGCCAGAAGGTGGAAAAGAGGCGATCACATTCTACGAACTGCTCGAAGCTTTCCGCGGATACTCATTCCTGAAACTCTCACCAAAAACCGGAAGAACACATCAACTCAGGGTCCACCTTGCCTACCTAAAACACCCCATCGTCGGAGATGATATGTATGGTGGAAAAGCCGTCTACCCCTGGCAAATCGAAGATAAAGACCCGGCCCCAGACGAGCCACTCATCGCAAGACCCGCACTCCACGCATGGAAATTAAAGATAACTCACCCAGCCACGGAAAAATCGATGGAATTCGAAGCCCCTCTCCCACAAGACATGCAAAACCTTCTCGATATGCTTCGAAAATTCAGAAAAACTTAAAGCCTGATTAATCAATTACCAACTACTCCTGCGGCAGATTCGCCAGATCCGCGTCGGAACCGGCCAACATCAAAATATCATCAGCATAAACCACCGTATTCGGCATGGGCACATTTATTATCCCGCCCATTTCGCTTTTCTTACCTTTACTCGTCGGGCTTCGCTTTATCGCCACAAGATTAATATTGTATTTCTGCCTCAACTGCAGATCCATCACAGTCTTATTATCGAAACTCGCCGGAGCCTTCACCCTGGCCAGACTATAACCCGGTGCAAAATCGATCTTTTCCCCGATCTGCGGCGCGATCAGTTTATACGCCCACCGCTGCGCAGACTCTATCTCCGGATAGATCACCTCATTTGCCCCGACCTTCGAAAAAACTTCACCCGCAATCAGCCCCTCGGCCCGGGCGTATATCTGCTTAACACCCATCGCCTTTAAATTCGCCACCGTCAGTATAGCCGCCTCAAAACCATGACCCGCCTGACCGATACCAACGATACCAACATCGATCTTATCAATACCCTGAGCCTTCAAAGCCTCCTCATCGGTACTATCCAGCCGAACCGCATGGCTAACCTGGTCGCGTATCTGCTCTATCACGTTACGGTCCTTATCTATCGCAACAACCTCCGCTCCGCTCATCGCCAGTGCCACCGCAAGTTTCTGACCGAACCGACCCAATCCTATTACCGCAAACCGTTTCATATCAAACTCCCATTTTGTACTACCCGACAACTATCGCTTCACTCGGATAATTATACCGCGTAGCCTTCAGATTAAATGTAAGTAGCGCCAACACCGTCAAAGGCCCAAGCCTGCCTACAAGCATCGTAATAATGATAATCACTTTACCGATCGTTGTCAAAGAACCTGTTATACCAGTCGTAAGACCAACCGTCCCCAACGCAGACGCCGTCTCAAAAAGTATCTCTGACATGCCGAAACCCTGCTTCGATTCGGTTATTGTCAATAACAAAGAAACAACAAAAAACATCGCCACAAAAAGCAATATGATCGTAATAGCTCTACCAACCGTCACAGCCCTGACCGAACGATTAAAGATCTCAACCTCCTGCCGCTTACGCATACTCGCATACGCCGTCATTATAATAACCGCCAGCGTCACAGTCTTTATCCCGCCCGCCGTCGAAGCAGGCGAACCGCCTATCAACATCAGCAGAATAAGAACCATCCTGCTCGAAGCAGAAAGTGACGAAATATCGATCGTGTTAAAACCCGCCGTCCTGGCAGTTATAGACTGAAAAAAAGCACCCGCCACGTTCTTTTCCTGCTCGAACAAAAGCAAAGCCAACCCGCCTGCTATGATAAGAACCAGACTCATAGTCAAAACAATTTTACTCTGAAGCTGTATCTTCTTCGGAGCCGCCATCACAAAACTTCGAGCGGGAAAAAACAGCTTCTTGAAATACCGCTTGATCCTGTCAACTAAAACGTTAAAAATATTATAAAGTACCGGAAAACCAAGCCCGCCGAGAATGATCAAGGGACAAAACACACCATACACTCCCCAACTGCTCTGGTAGCCGATCAAACTGTCGCCAAAAAGACTGAATCCTGCATTACAAAAAGCGCTTATCGAATGAAATATACTGTAAAACCACAACTGCTCACCGCCGCTCATCGCACCGGGCACATCATTCCACATCCCCAGCATCGACATCGCACCGACCGCCTCTATTATTATCGTGCCCGCAAAAATAAAACCTATCATATTACCGATTCGGCCCAGCGTCTGCGCATTCAACAGATCCTGCATCGCAACCTCTTCACGCACACTCAGGGCCTGGCCCAATAACAACGCAAACACCGCTCCAAAAATAAGTATTCCCAGCCCGCCCAACTGGATCAGCGTAAGGATCACAAGCTGACCCATTAGCGTAAAGTCTTTTCCGGTATCTTTTACTATCAACCCAGTCACACACGTAGCGCTCGTCGCGGTAAAAAGAGAATCCACAATACTGATTTGCTCACCATTGTGCGACTTCGGCAGCATCAGCAATCCAGCACCCGTAACGATCAGCACCACAAAACTCAGTATAAGCGTCCTCGCCGGATTCTTACCAGAAGCTGCCAGATTAACTCCGCCCCGCGCAACCTTGACAACAACCTGCACAACAAGATAAACCGCTATCGCAACCGTCCTTACCTGTCTGACATCGACGTCACCAAACAAATATCCCGCCCCAAAGACCGCCGCCGCCAGTGCCAAAAAAAGAGGGATCTCAAACCAGTTTGCGCGGAGAAATTCTCGCTTGAAAAACGCATTGAAAAATCTCGCAGGTTTAGATGATATAAAAACACAAAGACAGATCGCTTGAACCATATAAAGCAGCGGACGCGCCAGCACAGGCTCATCAAAACCAAAAAGCATCACAAACGTCGTACCTGCCGCCGCCGCAGTCAGCGCATTTACAACTATCAGTGTCGTTTCAAGCCGCTTGTTTTTATATTGTACTTTCATAAATAGCTAAACAAGATTAACCATTTTGGTATATAATTTCCACTCTTATTTCCAGAGACAAATCCTACTTTGAGCCGCTCAGCCAACGTCGACAAGCCCCAAAGATTCCCCGAATCGCCTCAAAAGCGCCTCTCGAATATTTCTGTTTTCCGCCTCGGCCAACTCCGGATCCTTCGCCACTACCCCGAAAGCATCCTTGCGAGCCATTTGCAGCAAGTCAAAATCTTCAATAATATCCGCTATCTTCAAATCGGGCAATCCGTGCTGACGCGCACTGAAAAGCTCACCAGGCCCGCGAATCTTCAAATCATGCTCAGCAATGTCAAACCCATCGTTGCTTCTTGTCATTATCTCCAGCCGATTCTTAGCCGTCTCATTTTCCGTCTCCGAAAAAAGCAGACAATACGAATTACTTTCACCGCGACCTATCCGCCCACGCAACTGATGCAACTGCGCAAGCCCGAATCGCTCAGCACCCTCTATAACCATTATTGTTGCATTCGCAACGTCCACGCCGACTTCTATCACCACCGTCGAAACCAACACGGCAATTTTGCCCCTGCGAAATCGGTCCATCACCGCGCACTTTTTCTCCGAGGGCATCTGCCCATGCAAAAGCTCAACCTTAAATTCAGCAAATACTTTTTCCTGCAGAATTTTATATTCGGCAACCGCCGCCTTAACACTGTCATTCTCATCTGTATTCGATATCCTCGGATAAACAAAATAAGCCTGCTTACCAGCCTTCAAACGCTTTGCGATAAAGTTATATGCCTCACTCCGATTATGTGGCTCTACCCACCGCGTCACAACCTTACCCCTGCCAGGCGGACAATGCTTGATAACAGACACATCCAGATCGCCAAATGCCGTCATCGCAAGCGTCCGCGGTATCGGCGTCGCCGTCATCACAAGACAATGAGGCGTCATTTTCTTACGCAGCTTCGCCCGCTGATGAACCCCGAACTTGTGCTGCTCGTCGATTATCACCAGCCCAAGGTTTGCAAATTCAACATCCTCCTGCAAAAGAGCAACTGTCCCAACAACAATATCAATTTGGCCAACCCTTATTTGTTTTAAAAGCTGCTTCCTTTTCTTTCCGACTATTCCGCCCGTAACCAGCATCCTTGTAACACCACTGTTCTTCAAAAATCTTTCAATACTCAAAAAATGCTGACTCGCCAATATCTCCGTCGGAGCCATTATCACAACCTGCGACTTATTAGCTACCGCCAACAGCGCCGCATACAACGCCACCACAGTCTTGCCAGACCCAACGTCACCCTGTAAAAGCCGATTCATCGGCGCAGCCTCGGCCATATCAGCAACAATTTCGGCAATCACATTGTCCTGATCTTCAGTTAATAAAAACGGGAACCGCCGCCTGATTCTGCTATCAATTTTCTCGCTCCAACTCATCCCGATCGCTTGCGACAAATTATGCGCCCTGTACCTGCGGCACGCCAGCCCAAGCTGCATCAAAAAAAGCTCATCATATTTCAACCGACGCTTCGCCAGGCCGAGGTTCTCCTCATCACTCGGAAAATGTATCGCCCCAAACGCCTCTTTCCTTTTTATAAGCTCGTGTTTGCTCAGAAAACTTTCGTCGAAAAATTCCCCCACCTGCCCAACCGCCTCACAGACAACATTTTCAGCGATCCTTTTTATCTGCTTACTACTCAAATTTGCCGTCGCAGGATACACCGGCCCGCCCAGACCGCTCGCACCAGCCTCATCCTCTTCATCCAATATCATAAACTCAGGATTCACAAGCTGCATCTGCCCTTTATAAAGCCCAGCCTTACCCCATACAGCGATTCTTAAACCAACACTCAACTGTTTTTGCAAAAACCCGCCATGAAACCACACTATCCTGCAGGCCCCGCTTTCATCCGCGATACACGCTTCAAAAATTGCAGGCCGGCGATAACTGTGAAAGTCCGTCGTCTCGATCAAACCAACAACACTAACCTGCTCATCCGGGCGTATCTGATTTATCTTCACCGGCTCATCAACAAATTTCCAGTCACGCGGAAAATACTCCAGAAAATCCCCCACCGTCTCGACCCCCAATTGCGAAAACGCCTTCGCCCGCGCAGGCCCAACACCCTTTACAAACTGTATCGGCGTGGCCAACTCAATCTTACTCGAAGCCTTTTCTGTTTCTTGCACCATTGCCCCTATTCGTCAAATGCGTATTCACCGACCAGTTTCACAAACCTGCACCCGCATACCGTCTGCATCTCCAATCGGCCTTGCTTCTTCTTACAAACAACAAGCTCCTGAGAAAACGCCGACCCGATCGGCACAACCATAATCCCTCCCTCAACAAGCTGTTCTGCCAACGGCTTTGGCACCTCCGGCACCGCCGCGGTTATCATGATCCTTGCAAACTCTCTCTCCTCAGGCCAGCCGCAACTACCGTCGCCAATATAAAATTCAACGTTACTTATTTTCAATCTTCCCAGCACAGCCTGCGCCGATTCTCCAAGCTGATTATACCTCTCGATCGTGTAAACTTTCCTGGCAAGCCCTGCAAGTATTGCCGTCTGATAACCGCTGCCAGTCCCGATCTCCAAAACCTCACACTCCGAATCCACGCCAAGACATTGCGTCATCAACGCAACGATATAAGGCTGACTTATCGTCTGCCCCACCCCGATCGGAAGCGGCGAATCTGTGTATGCGTTTTTCAAATAAGATTCCGGAATAAATTCTTCTCGCCTAAGCTGACCCATAACCTTAAGCACCCCGGCGTCGGTAATGTCCCTGCCCTTCAGGTGCCTTTCCACCATCTGCCGCCTTTGCTCGATAAGCCGTGCTTTCAATTCATCCGAACCCATAAAATACAATAATCCCCCCTAAGGCACCATTTTGCAAATCAAATTTGACTAACCCAACCGTTTGGTGATAATACTACCGCTATGAATAACTCCACCAGAAAATTAATAGAACTCGATAAACAATGTCTCTGGCACCCATTCACGCAAATGGCAGACTGGCTCGACTCCGAACCACTCGTAATAGATTCCGCCGAAGGCTTTTTCCTCATCGATACCGACGGCAACCGATACATTGACGGCGTCTCATCGCTCTGGTGCAACCTCCACGGCCACAATGTCAAAAAAATCGACGACGCAATAAAAGCCCAACTCGGCAAAGTTGCTCACAGCACACTGTTGGGCCTCGCCCAGACAAGATCGATCGAACTCGCCGAAAAACTCATCGCCATCACACCAGAAAACCTCAAAAAAGTCTTCTATTCCGACAGCGGCGCAACCGCCGTCGAGATCGCTCTCAAGATCGCATACCAGTATTTCCAGAACACAGGCCAAAAACAGCGAACAAAATTCATCGCTCTCGAAAATTCCTACCACGGCGACACTATCGGCTCGGTCAGTCTCGGCGGCATCAGCCTGTTCCATTCCATTTTCCGACCGCTGTTGTTCGAAACCTTCTTCGCCACGATGCCTTTTCCCTATCGCTTCGATGGCTCGCCTCAACAGTGCCTGAACAATAGCCTCGAAAAAACCGAAAACATCCTGAAAACAAACCGCGAACAAATCGCAGCCATAATCGTCGAGCCACTCGTTCAGGGCGCAGCCGGAATCATTGTCCACCCGCCTGGCTTCTTAAAAGAACTAAAAAAACTCACCGAAAAATACGGCGCACTTCTGATCGCCGACGAAGTTGCCACCGGCTTCGGCAGAACCGGCAAAATGTTCGCCTGCCAAAAAGAAAACGTCGCCCCGGACATAATCTGCCTTGCAAAAGCACTCACCGCGGGCTACCTGCCCCTGGCCGCCACCATAACATCACAAAAAATCTTCGATGCCTTCCTCGGCAATCCCTCAGAACACAAAACCTTCTACCATGGCCACACCTATACCGGCAACGCGCTCGGATGCGCCGCAGCCATTGCATCTCTCGAACTGCTCGAAGAAAATAAAACCCTCGAATCACTACCCCCAAAAATCGACCTGATTAAAACTTATCTCGACGATATCAGCGGCTTACCTTTCGTAGGCGATACCCGCCAGTGCGGTATGATGGCCGGAATCGAACTCGTAAAAGATAAAAAAAATAAACAATCTTTCCCAAATGAAAAAAAATTAGGCACAAAACTCTGCTCAGCCATGCGCAAAGACGGCGTAATACTCCGCCCATTATCCGACGTGATCGTCATCATGCCGCCGCTGGCCATCGACAACGAACTACTGGACCGGCTCCTAAATACAATAAAAAATGCGATCGAAACCAAACTACCAAAAATCGTGAAAGAACTATAAATGCCTCTAAACCTAAACTTACCCGCTAAAAAGGGCCTGTTCATAACAGGCACCGACACCAGCGTCGGAAAAACACTCATCGCAGGCGCAATTGCAAAGATACTTACCGACCAGAACCACAAAGTCGGTGTCTTCAAACCCATCGCCACCGGCTGCAGAAAAGATCGCAACGGCCTGATAAGCTCCGACACAGAATTCCTCGCCTTTTGCAGCAACTCCGAATTCCCACTTTCAGTCATCAACCCGGTAACCTACCAGATACCAGCCGCTCCGATCGTCTGCGAAAAACGCGAAAAAAATAAGATCGACTTCGAACACATCGCCTCGATCTACAAATACATCTGCGAAAATTCCGACATCGTAATAGTCGAAGGCATAGGCGGCGTCCGCGTCCCGCTCACCGACAACGTCGACCTCCTCGCTCTCGCCAAAGAGTTCAACCTGCCCACGATCATAGTCGCCCGCCCAAACCTCGGCACAATAAACCACACCCTGCTCACCATAGACGCCGTCCGCTCAGCCGGCCTGCACCTGGCAGGCGTAATAATCACAGGACTCGACGTACTAAATGAAGACATCGCAGAGATTACCGCCCCGAGAACAATTGCTGATTGCGCCAACACACCCATCCTCTCTATCGTCCCCTTAGACGAAGAATCGGATATCGAAAAAGCCCTACTCGGCCAAACCGTACTCGAAGAACTCGCAGAATTCGACTGGGCAAAATTAGCCTCACGATAAAACAAACCACTTGAAGCCGCTCCGAAAAACGGGTAGAAAGATAGAAGCACTTACCTTTAAATTGGCCAAACGGAGCCCAAATGACACCAAAGCAAACTGATTCCAGACGCTACCTGGTAGATATCGACACAATATCGACCCAGCAGCTCTTCACCGACGTGCTCATCATCGGTGCAGGCATCGCAGGCCTCCGAGCAGCGATCGAAGCCGCAAAAACCTGCAACGTGATCCTCGTCTGCAAAGGCTCCCTGTCCGACACCAACACATGGAACGCTCAGGGCGGCATCGCCTCAGTCCTTGCCCCCGACGACAGCTTCGATTCACACATCGCCGACACCATCAAAACCGGCTGCGGCATCAGCGACCCGAAAATCGTAACCCAGGTCATAACACAAGGCCCAGAACTGATCAGACAACTACTCGACTGGGGCACAGAGTTCGACACCACCGATGACCAGATAGCCGTCACCTTCGAGGGAGGCCACGCACACGCACGCGTCGCACACGCCCACGGCGACTCGACCGGAAGAGTCATTTCAGAATCACTCATAAAAAAAGTCCGCCAGTTGACCGGCATCAGAATAATCGAAAACTTTTTCGCCATCGACCTCATCGCCAACAACGACTCAGACTGCATCGGAGTGATCGGCTGCAACGCCAAAACCAGCACCCAGATAATCTGGGCCGCAAACACGATCCTCGCAACAGGCGGCGCAGGCCAACTATACAGAGAAACCACAAACCCGGACTGCGCAACCGCCGACGGACTCGCAATGGCATACCGCGCAGGTGCTGTCTTACAGGATCTCGAATTCATGCAGTTCCACCCAACAACTTTATACATCGCCGGAGCCTCACGCGCACTGATCACTGAAACCCTCAGAGGCGAAGGCGCGATACTCATCGATTGCAACGGCAAAGCCTTCATGAAAGACTACCACGAAGCCGCAGAACTCGCCCCAAGAGACATCGTCAGCCGGGCAATACTCGAACAAATGCTAAAAACCGGCTCAACCCACGTCTACCTCGACATCCGCCACTTCGACAAAAAACATTTTACACAAAGATTCCCACTCATCAGCGAACTCTGCCAAAGCTTCGACCTGGACGTAACCACAGACCTCATACCAGTCAGACCAAGCGCCCACTACATGATCGGCGGCGTCAAAACCGACAACTGCACAAAAACCAATATCGAAAATCTTTATTGCTGCGGCGAAGCCGCCTCCACCGGCCTGCACGGTGCAAACCGCCTCGGAAGCAACTCACTACTCGAAGGCCTGGTATTCGGAAAGATCGCCGGAACCGCCGCTTCAGAAAATATCAAATCCGCCGCTCCGAATATAAAACATCCCGCCATCAATTACCAAATCCCAAAATCAGACCGAAGCAGACTCGACACCGCCGATATCAAAAACTCACTCCGCGCACTAATGTGGCGAAACGTCGGAATCACACGCAGACAACAGCCGCTCGAAGAAGCTCAGGAAATAATCCGCTTCTGGCAGAGATACGTTATGGACAAAGTCTTCGATTCCCCAAAAGGCTGGCAATGTCAGAATATGCTCACCGTAAGCTTCTTAATGGCACAATCCGCACAAAAAAGACAGGAAAGCAGAGGAGTGCACTACAGAAGCGATTTCCCACAAATAGACAACGACCATTTTTCAGATCATACCCAACTACTCCATAGCCACTGAATTTAAATTCTGGTATAATACTTGCGAGTGGGTCGGGCGGTCGCCGGTTCCTTTGGGGATCGGAGGAAAGTCCGGGCAGGACAGGGCACGGTGATGGCTAACTGCCACCCGGGGTGACCCGAGGGAAAGTGCAACAGAAAATACACAGCCGATGAGCTGCGAAAGCGGCCACAGGCAAAGGTGAAATGGTGCGGTAAGAGCGCACCGCGCCACTGGCGACAGTGACGGCAAGGCAAACCCCACCGCCTGCAAGACCAAATATGCTGGTTAGCTGGCCCGGCTAGTAACCCAGCGGGTAGGTCGCTCGAGCCAATTGGCAACGATTGGCCTAGATAAATGGTCGCCATCTACAAAACCCGGCTTATAGACCCACTCTTTTTTATGAAGACAATGTGGGATTACGCAGAAAATAGAGGCTTAGATGAGTAAATACCGCATATATATTGATGAGGTAGGTAACTCCGACCTTGAGAGTTCTGACAATCCAAACCATAGATTTTTGAGTTTAACTGGTGTTATAGTTGACTTGCAATATGTCGCAAATACAGTCCATCCTCAAATGGAAAGTATAAAGGCAAAGTTTTTTGAATCTCACCCTGACAATCCGATAATTTTCCATCGCAAAGAAATGCTTAACGCCAAGTATCCTTTTTCAAAGTTAAAGGATTTTGAATTACGAAAAAAGTTTGACGCTAAATTACTCTCTTTGCTGAACAACTGGCAGTACAGTGTTATTACAGTATGCATTGACAAGCTTAGCCATAAAAAAACCTATACAACCTGGAGGTATGATCCTTATCATTATTGCCTTGAGGTGCTGTTAGAAAGATACATCTTTTTTCTCGATTTCGTTAACAGTTGTGGAGACGTGATGGCTGAAAGTAGGGGCGGAAAAGAAGACCGCAGGCTTAAAGATGCGTTTAATGTACTTTATCAAAACGGTAATAATTATATTGGCCCAGAGCAAATGTGTTTACGGCTAACCAGCTCACAGCTAAAGGTAAAAAACAAGGCCAATAATATTGCCGGGCTCCAGTTGGCTGACCTTTTGGCTCATTCTTCGAGGAGTGAGATATTACACGAGAAAGGTTTACTTGACAGAGAATTGCCTCTGTTTGGGCAGAAGATCATTGGAATACTACAGAATAAATACTACAGGAGAGGTGCTATAATTTATGGCAAGAAGTTGCTTTAGCGCATTAAAAAAGGCCCCAAAGGGCCCGATAGCACTTGGCCATCCACCTCCGCTTAAGCGGATTAATAGTATTATCGACAAATGGGCAAAAAAGGTCAAGCAAAAAATATAATATTTTTAGTTTAGATTTGCCATGCTTTTGTCCAGAAAGGTATCAACGCAGTGAAAACTGATATTTGCATAATTGGAGCAGGGCCCGCCGGACTAACCGCCGCGATCTTCGCAGCCAAAAATGGCGCCGATACAATTCTACTCGATTCCAATACCGCCTCCGGCAAAAAACTTCTTCGCACCGGCAGAGGAAGATGCAACCTCACTCACACCGGCTCAATTCAGGATTTTATAACAAGCTACGGCCAATTCGGAAAATTCCTTCAACATAGCCTCCACGAATTCCCTCCATCCGCCATCCGCGATTTCTTCACCCAAAACCGACTACAAACAAAAGTCGAAAAAAACGGCCGCGTCTTTCCAATGACCGACCGCGCAACCGACATCAAACGAATCCTCATGGACAATATAAGAGCCGCCAACGTTCGCTGCATGTTCGGCAAAAAAGTCAGCCGAATCACAAAAACCAAACAGGACTTCACTGTACACATAACCGCCGACAAGATCATCTGCCAAAAAGTCATCATCGCCACAGGAGGCCTGTCCTGGCCACATACAGGATCAAAAGGCGATGGATACAAATTCGCCGAAAAACTCGGACACAATATCACAAAACCAAAAGCGGCACTCGTTTCACTCGTCACAAAAGAAAAATGGCCCACCAAAATCCCCGGTGTGGGACTCGAAAAAGTCAAAATAAAAGCAACAGTAAATGACCAGAAAAAAGAAACTACCGGCGAAATAATGTTCACACACCAGGGCCTCGGAGGCCCCGCAATTTTCGACCTCAGCAGATTCATAACCGACCCGCTCACCGACGCCAAAAAACCGATCACCATTTCCATTGACTTGGCCCCCGATGCCAGCAACAAACAACTCGACCAGGCAATAATAGATCAATGCCAAAAACAACCAAAAAAAGAACTCGCCGGAATCTTAACTAACCTGCTCCCAAGGTCCATGGCCCTGGAACTATGCAAACAGTTCGAGCTCACCAGCGTCATCGCCAATCAGTTATCGAAACAGCGCCGCCAAAAACTTGTCACTCAACTAAAAAAACTCTCGTTAACCATAACCTCCACCCGCCCAATAGCCGAAGCAACTATCACACGAGGAGGTGTTGCAACAAAACAGATCAACCCCAAAACAATGCGATCAAAGATATGCAAAAATCTTTTCTTCGCTGGCGAAGTCATCGATGTCGATGGCCCATGCGGCGGTTACAATCTCCAGATCGCATGGTCAACTGGCGCTCTCGCCGGCAAAAACGCCGCAAAATAAAAACCAACCCACTAACTTAATTTACACTGTTCACACCAAAAGTCACCCCAGGCCAATCATCCGTTCTGAAAGACGACGCCGGCAACCCTTCCTTATTAAACAAATTCGGCTCCGCATCGCTCGCCCATCCATAACGAACCGCCGCAGGATTCACAACCTCCTCACTCCAGACAACTACCGTATCACCTTCGATCACAGCCTTGGCCTCGACAAATTCTTTATCCGCTCGCGCAATAACAAAATGCGTCAGCGCACCACCCTTAGCCATCAGCCCCGATCCAACATGATCAAACTGCAGCCGAACCTTACCCCCCTCGACCTTCATCGATTTATAGATCGGCCCGGAATAAACAACCCCCTCATGCCCATACGTCTTGGCAAGCGCCCACAACGCTAATCGCTGCCCAACATCCTGCTTATTTTTCGGGTGAATATTCTTAACGTTCCCGATATCCATCGTCACCGCCATACCCGTATTCGCCACAGCAAGCGTCATCATCTGCGCCTCACGAAGTTCCCCCGCCTGAGAATGAGGTCGACTGCTTCTAACAGGTGCTATCTGCACATAATAAAACGGAAAATCTTCCTGCCCCCAATCATCCCGCCAGTTCTTTATCATCGCCGGAAACAATCTGCGATACTGATGCGCCCGCATCCTGTTCGATTCGCCCTGATACCATATCGCCCCGCGAATTCCATAAGGTATCACCGGCGCCAACATCCCATTATAAAGCACACCGCCCCTGCGGTGAGGCCGACTGTAAATATACAACTCCCAAGACGGCGAAGGCTTCTTACCTGCCTTTTTACCCTCAGCCTTTGCCTTTTCCGATTCCTTTTCCCACTCCGCGACCTTCGCGTCATACTCTTTCTTCATCCGCGGATGCTCCCTGTCTAACTCTTCCCAGCCTTTAACGATAGCCGAAAAATCCGCATCAGCCTCCAAAACATCTTTCCGCATCCAAGTCTCCGCAGGCACACCGCCCCAACTCGTATGGATCAACCCAACAGGCACACCGACTTTCTTATGTATCTCTCTGCCGAAATAATACCCCGCCGCAGAAAAATCCTTTGCAACGTTCGGCTCACAAACCTCCCACAAACCATTACAATCCGCCAAAGGCTTATCGCTCACAGCTCGCCCAACGGTAAACATCCGGATCTCCGGATAATTCGCCGCCGCGATTTCAGCATCAGCATTATTACATCTGCTAACCTTCATCGCCATATTCGACTGACCCGAACAAACCCAAACCTCGCCCACAAGAACATTCTTGACCTCTATGGTATTGCTCGCGTCGATACTCATATTAAACGGCCCGCCAGCTTTAAACGGTCCTATCCGAGTTTTCCACTTGCCCGTCTCATCAGCTTTCGCACCCCACGCAACACTGTATGGACCAAACTTGATAATCACATGTTCCCCGGGCTCAGCCCAACCCCATATAGGAACCTCCATCCCCTGCTGAATAACCATATTGTCCCCAATAACAGCAGGCAGCCGAACATCCGCACGAACACCCGCCCCCGCCAATAACACCAGGCATAAAACCACATAAAATTGCACACTCTTCATAACAACTGCTCCCAAAACTTTGGCTTTGCGATTTCAATTTTAACTTTAAAGCTTCCTTGCCGAACGACAAAATATAGTATATCTTTTAAGCGGAAAACGCAATTAATCTTAACCGGCCGAAAGGACGCCTTATGCCGAAAGAAAAAATAAACATCCTGTTTCTCTGCACCGGAAATTCCTGCAGAAGCCAAATCGCGCAAGGCTGGGCAGAACACCTAAAATCCGACACCATCGAAGCATTCTCCGCCGGAATCATCCCCATCGGCGTCAATGCCCACGCAATAGAAGTAATGAAAGAAGCAGGCGTCGACATCTCGCACCACACCTCAAAACACATCGACGACCTGCAAGGCCTCGACTTCGATTACGTAATAACACTCTGCGACAGCGCAAAAGAAAACTGCCCCATTCTCCCGAACGCCGTAAAAACGATCCACAAACCATTCCACGACCCCGTCGGCACTATCGGCTCAACCCAGCAGATTCTCGAAGCCTTTAGAAAAATCCGCGACCAGATAAAACAATTCGTCGAAACCCTTCCAGACAGTTTAGACAAATAACCTCAAACATTTGCTTTTACCACTCAAACTCGTTAAAATCCAATTAACAGGGGCTATATACGCATGATTGAATATGGATAAATCAGAATGAACAACCAACAACTTGAAAAATATTCGTCCGCTATAACACTTTCCGATATGGAGATATTCGTCTTCCCCGAGCTTATGTACGCCCTGGTCCTGGCAAACATAATCAGCCCGGTCATCTGGCAATGGCGCCAAGCCGATTGCTTCAAAAGACTCCACGGCAAACCCGCCTACAAAAAACTCATGCGCCTGAAACAATTCATCATGGACGAATACGAATTCAATCTCGACCTGAACACATGGGGCCTAACAAGCAAAAAAAACGAACTAAAACGATTCGAAAGCTTCATCTCTCCCGAAGCCGTCGCCCAAAGCAATGCCCTCTTCGGATACCAAGGCGACAAATACTACTTCGACGTCGACATCCGCAAACACTTCGGCCTCGACCAATACGACGGCGACATCATCCCATACTGGAAAACAGAAACCATCGAAGCAATGAACGCCTTCCACCTCAAGCCAGGATACGAAACCGGCGCAGGCGAATGCGTCTCACTCTCGGCACTCTACGCCGCCGCCGCTTTCGTCGTCTGCGGAATCCCACTCGAAGACATTTTCATGATACTCACGCCTCTCCACTCGCAAAACTTCATCAACGTCAACGGAGGAGTACTTACAAACAACAGAAGGATCATCACAAAATCAATGTGGTTCAACGGCACCACGATAACTACAAAAGCCCAGCGAGCCATACGAAACGAACAGGCCACGATCGTCGCGCACTCGTCCGGCTATCTACACTGCGTCTACAACGACGCAACAATAGACAAACTCGAATACGAACGTTTCCTCAAACAACTCGACAGCTACCTGTCCACAGACTTAACGCCCCTGATTTTTGCAAATTTCTTAAGATGTTATAATCAATACCAGCGACACTTCCAGTTCTGCCGCGATTGCAGAGGCCAGGCAAAATTCATAAAAGCAGAATCACTCTTCCAGTACGAACACGGCAGCAACTTCAGGATCGCAGACTCCACCCACGAAAAACTCCTCGACGAAGTCTCCGACGAAGACTACCTCAACTACCAGTTGTGGGAAAGAATAAGATGCGACGAATTCGAACAGTTCCTCAACGAAAACAAAGTTGATTTAAAAACCGAACCAGGCCAAAAAACCCTGAAGGATTTTGTCACACCATTGATCTCTAACGCAGACCAGTTCGTAAACGATGTCGCTGATTTCATCCACGTCGAAGCCAAACTGCCTCCAGAAACCAAAAATTTCACCAACACTTCCGCCATCCAGCTTTCCGTCGACCAGACCAGAGAGCAGATTATCGAATACCTGCAAAGCATAAGAACCCAAAACTCCACCGCCGATTTAACCTTTTACGCCTATCGCGACATGGAAACCTGCGACTGGCAGCCATTCATAACTGCCGCCATCCGGAGAAATCCCGTCTCGATCCAGATGACGGCGGACAAATCCATCGAACAGGTTTACAACTGGCTCAAAGAGATTAGAAACAGTTCCATTTACAGCGAAAACAGACTTGCCCAGCCGGACGAAGTCGCAAACTACCTCACAGGAGACGGGATCGAAAAAGCCTTCTTCATGGCAAACGTAATAAAAAACAAAACACACGACCAGAATATCGAAATAATTATAAATAATAACAACGTACTTGTAAAAAGCGACCGCGAGTATTACTTTACATCGAACAAAAAACTAAACCAGACTGTCAACATTACTCCCGACTCGATGATTCGAACTGATTCCGGAAAAGTGCGTACTTAATTGCATGGAAACAGCTTTTAAATTTATATTATCAGTTTTAACCGACTTCTGGGCCACACTCTCAGAAATGTCCGCCTATCTGCTCTTCGGCTTCCTCATCGCCGGAATCCTTTCCGTCTGGCTCTCACCACAATTTGTCGAAAAACATCTCGGAAAAAAACGCTTCTCCTCACTGCTAAAAGCCTCACTATTCGGGATCCCGCTGCCTCTATGTTCTTGCGGCGTAATTCCAGTCGCAGCCTCTCTCAGAAAACACGGTGCAAGCAAAGCCGCCACAGTCTCATTCCTCCTTTCAACCCCCCAAACCGGCGTCGACAGCTTCTTTGTTACCTACAGTCTGTTAGGACCGATTTTCGCGATCTTCCGCCCACTCGTAACCTTCATCACCGGCCTTATCGGCGGGATCAGCGTACAGCTTTTTGACAAACAACCCTCAGAAATAGACCCAGCCAAAAATAACTCCACAACCCCGCAGACACATTGCACCGAGCCAGGCTGCCCATGCAAAAAAACCAGGCGAAGACTACTCGAAGCACTCAAGTACGGCTTCATTACACTGCCCAGCGACATCGGAAAAGCAATGTTCCTCGGCCTCTTACTCGCAGGACTCATATCAGCCGCCATACCAAGCGATTTCTTCGCCGAAAAACTCGGCACAGGATTCTTCGCAATGGTAGTCATGATGCTCCTCGGAATCCCCGTATACGTCTGCGCAACCGCCTCGGTACCGATCGCCGCCGTCTTGATCGCCAAAGGACTTACCCCCGGCGCCGCACTGGTCTTTCTAATGACAGGACCTGCCACAAACGCCGCAGGCCTGGCAACGATCTGGAAGATACTCGGCCATAAAACCGCGATAATCTACCTCATCACCGTCGCCGTCTGTGCTCTCGCCGCGGGACTACTCCTCGACAATATCGCCTTCGCCACCGGTACAAACATTATCCGCCAGCCCCACTGGATGCTCCCAACACCAGTCAAATACGCCTCAGCCGTAATCCTTTTAATCATCTTAGCCTACGCAATACTTACCAAGCAAAAAACACGCGACAAAAAGACTACCGACATTTAATTACCCCAAAACATTATGATTCACAACCAAACCCAAATGTTATATAATCCCACCGCAGAATAAACTATCTAACTGGAGAGATCGTTAATGGCAAAAGAAGTCATATTGCCAAAACTAAGCCCGTCAATGCAAGACGCCGTCATCATCGCCTGCCATGTCAAACTTGGCGACCAGGTCAAAAAAGGCGATGTGATTTTCGAACTCGAAACAGACAAAGTCGCCTTCGAGATCGAATCTACCGAACAGGGATTCGTAAAACACATCTTCGTTGCCCCGGACCAAACCGTCCCAGTTAACTCACCCCTGCTCATCCTTGCAGATAAAGACGAAAAAATATCCGAGGACCTCATCAGATCACTCACCTCGACCACAAAAACTACCGACGCCGAAACCATAGCCAAAACCACCCAGACGATTTCACTCTCGCCCTCTCAGCAAAAATACGCCGAAGCAATGATACGATCAAAACAAAACAAACCCTGCTTCTACCTAAACGTCAAAACCGATGCCACCGAACTTATCGCCAGCCAAGCCGAATTAAATAAAAACGTCGATATAGAGATTACCGTCGATGCCTTCGTCATCCGCGCACTCGCCCTGGCACTTAAAAAATACCCCGTCATGGGCGGCAGATTAGACGGCGAAAAAATCCAACTGCCAAACACCATCGCCATCGGAATCTCAATGACCGCCGGTGATAATTCGGTAACTCCGGTATTACAAAACGCCGACTCAAAGACCCTGCTTCAGATCGCCGCCGATTTGAAAAACCTTTCACAAACAGCCGAAAAAAACAAACTGACAGACTCCGACCTCGATGGCGCCTGCATCACTCTCAGCAGCCTGAGCAAATTTCGAGTCGAATCATTCACACCCATACCCCTGCCAGGCCAGTGCAGCATACTCGGCCTGGGCAGAATTACAGAAAAATGCATCGCAAAAAGTAACCATATCGTCGTGCGAAAATTCATGAATCTGACACTCGCCATCGACCACAGAATCGCAAACGGTGCCTACGGCGCCCAGTTCCTCGAACACGTAAACAAACTCCTCCAAACACCCAAAGACCTCATTTAACCAAAACACGCCTGCCCATATAAAACAGGAAAGATTCCATGCTCTACTATCTACTTTCTACTGCTCTACTTTCTCAGGCCAAAGGCCTGCGGGGTTTCTCTCCGTTATTTTTTCTTTACTCCAGGCATCCAATAGCACATAATATCGACCTATGAAGGATTCATTAGAACATCTGCCGCAGCGCAAACGTGGTGAGCTTGCCCGTATCCTAAGCATCATTCGCCAGACAGTCCCGCAAGCTGAGATGATTATCCTCTTCGGCTCCTACGCACGAGGCGACGCCGTAGAAGATGTTACCAAAGATGGCCACACAACCTATGAATATTCCTCGGATTTCGATATCCTCGTAATAGTCAAATCCCAATCCTTAGCTGATAACCTCGACCTCTGGTACCAACTCGAAGACGAAGCCGGAAAACTGCCCGTACAAACACCCGTTAAAATAATCGCACACAATATAAAATTCGTAAACGGAAAGCTCAAAAAGGGCCAGTACTTCTTCAGCGATATCAAAAAAGAAGGCATAATCCTCTACGATTCGAAAAACTGCGAATTGGCAGAACCAAAAGAACTCTCGCCCAAAGAAAGACTCGCACAGGCAAAAGCAGACTTCAAACAATGGTTCGAAAGTGCAAACGATTTCTATCTTGGTTATGAGTTCTACTTCGGTGAGCAAAAATACAAGAAAGCAGCTTTTCTACTCCATCAAGCCGCAGAATCTTTTTACGGAACTGTGTTATTAGTCTATACGAATTACAAGCCCAAGACCCATGATCTTGATACGCTCCGCAGATTAGCTGCCAATCACGACCCTGCCTTTTTCACGGTCTTTCCACTGCGCACCAAGCAGGAAAGAGACCGCTTTGATTTATTAAGACAAGCCTACGTAGGAGCACGCTACCACGATGACTATAAGATAACACCACAGGAGCTAAAATACTTAGCCCGATGCGTCGAACTGCTCCGAGACCAAACAGAAACGAGTTGCGAAGCGAAAATGAAATCATTCGCTTAGCCACTAAATGAAAACGAAAGGATGCGTTAGTGATAGAATGGTTTGAAAATCTAAGTGATGCCAATAAGATTGCTATTGTTGTCCCTGTTGGTATTGCCGTTCTTGCCGGATTGTTCGGATTACTCAAATTGTTATCAAGAAAAGAAAGTCATACCGGCATAGACACAGAAGTAGTAAAGGACGGTTTGAAAGTATTTTCTAAGTTTCTGGAAATTATTGGCACAGACCAGAGCAAGAAGTTCGCATCTGAGCTTAAGGATGTCCCAGATGAGAAGCTAAATGCCCCCCTCGAACTCTTACAGGATCAAAATAATAATGGACGAAAGCTTCACTTGGAGAAAGAATTCCAACTCTATGGTGAACTTTGGAAAGCACTTGTTGATGTAAAATCTTCAATAATCATTACACCAACTCTTGATAGAAAGCAAAAAAGCCAATCGTTTTATGACCTTTACAATGACAGGTACAAAACTGCTGTTGATGCTTTTAACGAAGCTAATCAGTTATTGGAATATCACCGCCCATTCTTTCATGACGATGTTTGCACGATAACCGATGAATTTCTTGGGCAATGTCGAGGTTATATCAGAAGTGTTGCCAGAATGTTAAAATCTGAAAACTTTGACGAAGACTTACACGACAAAGCTGATGAGTTGTTTGAAATAATACCTAAGGCAATAGATGAAATTAAAAAAGCTATAAAAAGAAGAATTGGCTTATTGCCAAAGTCTGAGATTGACGGCGACGTTTCTATTAGTCCAGATCACAAAAGGTTCAATAATGAACACTTTGATCGGCGAATCACAGTTTACGACGCAATAACAGACTATATAGGCCATGTCTGGACAAGTGGAGACATCGAGAGAGATGCTGAAATGAAGTTTCTTGATAATACGAAAAATGTAATCTTTCTTTTCGGCAGTGACATTGAAGCATATGTTAAAGAAATTTTTAAAAAGTCCACAGACCTTCATGCCCTTAAAAAAACGGAGAGCAGGTTGTCAGGTGATGGTCTTGAGAACAACCTGTATAAACAAAGTGAAATAAAGAATTGGTTCGGAGAAGAAGTGAAAAATGGTTTACAAGAGAGATTTAAGAAATACTTGAGTCTATAATCCCAACCAGTCGAGTAGCATGTGTAACTTGTTTGCATACGCGGAATCATTTAATAAAAGAGATTGGACGAGTCCGCCATAGGCGGATAAATATTGAAGAACCAACGGGAAGTTGTTATAAGGAAAGAAACAGTCTGTCTTTCCCGTTTTATACAGACCGGATAATCATTGTTATAAGGGTGACAAGAAAATGACCTCTCCTTATGAAAGTGGCGTTTCAAAGAATGTATTTCAACAGTTGGATACTGAATCCTCATTATGTGTCCTTAGTCTCTGTTTGGCATCAAATGACATGGTGTTTCATATCAAGCCTACCGACAACAGCGAACCTGAAGAAAAAAACTACAATTTTGCGGTCACGCTATCCATTTTGCGTGAAGTCGCCAAAATCATCGGTAAGATTGATAATCTTAAGTTCATAAAGCATGTCTCCCAAGAGACAAAAGGCCTGCTTCATGACCTCAAAAGGGACTTGCAGCCCTTTCATGACAATTCTTTGTCAAACGGAACACTTAAGCCTATCCGTAACATCACATTTCATTATGATTTTACCAAGGCCGATAAAGAAATAACCTCTCAGTTACTTGCCGAAATCAAAAATGAACCTAAATTGAAAACGAGAGCAAGTAGTGGCGACAATTCCATTTCTCTTTACAGGTATACATTTGCGGACACATTTAGAAGCAAGATAGTGGATAGCTATCTTACGAAAGATTTAATGAACAATATCCCTGAAACCGTAGTGAATGTCCTTGAATTCACGGATTCGCTATTGGCTGACTTGTCGTTATAAAATCATAATAACATCCGGCCCCAGTGCGACAGGTCGTTTCGGTTAAATCTGAGCGAATAGCCACAACCGGCCATAAAATATCAAAAGGTGGAATCATTTAATACAAGAGATTGGACGAGTCCGCCATAGGCGGATAAATATTGAATCTCTTATATGATTAATTTTGGAGTTACAGAATCCGCCTTCGGCGGACTAAATGATATTGAAGAAAAATTCGTTCGAAGCAGTGGCCCAGGAGGACAGGCGAGGCAACCAAAATATTTCAAAATCTTCCTGTGTTGAGCGTAGCGAAATCCCGACCCTTCGGGACTAAAAACTCAAAACTAACAATCCCGCCGTTGAATTAACTGTTCGCTGCAGGCAATTGCGAAGCAACTCGTCTCGAATTTCCTGAAATTTTCACATCGCATTATTTACGTGCTTAAAGCACATCAAACGCGCAAGTTTTAAAATCCAAAATACCAAAAAAGCGCGCGTTTTTACCAATTTTGTACCAAAAAGTGCGCAAAAGTGCGCAGCTTGACCACACTTTTGCACGCTTTTTGCATTACCCATCTTAACACTTGCGCGTTTGGTGTCAACCGAAACCCCGCTAACTGCCAGGAATCAAACATCCACCCCAAAAAATAAACCCCCAAAAAAACCAAAAAACCAAAAATTTGAAAATTCAAAAAAACCAAAATCCGTGAAATCCGTGATTTCATTTTCTTTTAACCTGAACGCTGTCCGCTGATTTTTTTCTTTTGCCTTCAAAACCCATTTCAAACCAAAAATCCTGAATATTTATATTATTATTGGTGTTTTTTTGCCTCCAGTCCGATAAAAAAATTAAAGCATTTTAATGTTTTATGTCGAATATCAATAATAAGACTAAAACTTTGATTACGCCTCCGAAGAAAAATTTAAGACCTGGAAAGTGATAGATTATTGCAGTCCGATTATGGGGAGAGATTATGAGAACGATCGCGATCATTAACCAAAAAGGAGGGTGTGGCAAAACTACCGTCTCAATAAACCTGGCCAGCGCACTGGCAAAGGCAGGCAAAAAAACGCTGCTCGTCGACATGGATCCGCAATCCCACTGCGCCGTAGGACTGGCAGTGCCTGAAGAACAGATCGAACAAAGCATTTACGACGTCCTGATCAGCTGCGCACGCGATGAGCGGATAAAACTCTCAGAAATACTCTGGCAAATCTTCGATGGCATCGACCTGGCACCTGCAAGCATCGATCTGGCGGCATTCGACCAGCAAATGGCGGGAATCGTCGAAAGAGACAACTGCCTGAAATTCATCCTGGAAGACGTTGCCACCGAATACGACTACGCCATAATCGATTGCCCGCCCGCCGTTGGCCTGCTAACCTTCAACGCCCTAAGAGCCGCAACCGACGTCATCGTGCCAGTCGAAACAGGATACTTCTCACTCCACGGCCTCAGCAAACAACTCGACACACTCAGCGTACTCTGCCAGCAATGCTCCCAGAAAATAGATGTCCATGTCCTGACAAGCATGTACGACATAAGAACCAGAATGGCAAGAGAGATAGTCGCGGAACTACGGAAGCACTTCGGCGAAAAAATGCTCGAAACCGTAATAAACTTCAACACAAAACTAAAAGAAGCCGCCAGCCTCGGCCAACCCGTCATCGAATACGACCCCGTATGCACAGCTTCGAAAGGTTTTCAGGCACTCGCCAGGGAAATCGTCGACGCCGAATTAAAAATAGACCACATCGATATTGTCGATCTGACAGAAGAAAGCCTCGATTCGATTACAACCTCCGCAGAAGATATTCTCTCGGCAATTGAATCTTCACCAAAAGCACCGCCGCAAATCCAACAGCAAAAAACGCTTGAAAACAAATTAGCCGATTTCTACGGCGTAAGACAAACAGACGACGCCGTGGCATTCTCAATGCTGTATCCGCGAGCCGCCAACGTACAGATCGCAGGAGACTTCAACAGCTGGAAGCCGGAACAAACTCCAATGGAAAAAATCGGCCTGAACGGAACATGGCATGCAAAACTAAACCTGCCGTCAGGAAAATACCGCTACAGAATCGTTGTCGATGGACAATGGCAGCAGGACCCGTATAACGAATGGACCGAAGTAAATCCGTTCGGCGAATTCAACTCGATTTTGGAAGTCAAATAGACATCCTGCAACTCTGACAGAAAACCTTGCGCTGATTTATTAAAATTTCTCAAAACCTGATGTGCTCGGCGTGTATAAAATAACCAGAAAAATCTTATTCGCACTAATTATCCTTTTCCTCTCAATCACATCCCTCTCGCCACTCAAAGCCCAAACCTACCAAAACCAGTTCAACCTGCCCATCCCCGACAAAGACTGGATGGACCACGCCGAATTTCTCGTCCCCGACAGCCTGATCATCAGCGACATCGACCTGCTCATCAACGTCGAACACACCAATATCTTCGACCTGGAAATTTACCTCCAAAGCCCCTCCGGCACAAGAATATGTCTCAACCAATACAACTTCACCCCCGTACTCTTCCTGCACAATTACACTCAAACCATCTTCGACGACCACGCCGCCCTGTCCATCGAACATGGCCAGGCTCCTTTCATCGGCCGACACCGGCCAAAAGCACCCACCGCCCTCGCCGACTTCAACGGCCAAAACGCGCAAGGCATCTGGCAATTACAAATCTACGACAATTATTATTACGATATCGGTATGCTGAAAGATGCCTCACTGATCATCAACGCCTCAACCCCCGAACCCGCCACTATCGGAATTTTCACACTGGCCTTCTTGCTGCTCCGGTCAAAGCAAAAACGCCAAGAGCGTCTAACCTACCCCTGCAAATCCCGGTCCTTCTCCACAACTTTTTCGGCCTGAGCCTTTTTAAACTCCTCCAGCTTACCACGCAGCCGGTCATCACTCAACGCAAGGATCTCCACCGCAAAGATAGCTGCGTTCTTCGCCCCCGCCTTACCGATCGCCATCGTCGCAACCGGCACGCCAGGCGGCATCTGAACCGTGCTCAAAAGCGCATCCAGCCCATTCGGCGATTCCTTCGCCGCCAAAGGGATCCCGATGATCGGCAGATTTGTCCGCCCAGCCAATGCCCCCGCCAAATGTGCCGCCATTCCCGCCGCTGCGATTATCACCTTTATCCCCTTCTCAGCCGCACTATCAGCAAAATCCGCTGCCACGCAAGGCGTCCGATGTGCAGATATTATCCTCACCACAGGCGCGATCCCGAACCCCTTCAGCATATCAACACAGTTCTGCATCACGC
>SDBV01003007.1_pt1 | contig 25127 bp, 18 predicted proteins | sample 2277081 | NCBI WGS metagenome assembly SDBV01 (sample SAMN10402039, study PRJNA504765) | marine sediment metagenome | isolation source: marine sediment core GS10_PC15, 223 cmbsf | place: Arctic Ocean: Southern Knipovich Ridge | collected 2010 | reverse complement strand
GGCGATCTTCTGGATGACAAGTACCAAGACGGACTTGAGCAGATTATGGTTCGAGAGGACAACACTTGGCGCTCGCTTATCAATGCGGCTGCTGGTGCCTCCAACGACCTGTTCCTGTTCAACACCTTCACACCGACGGTATTCTCTACGATGCGTACACAGATCGCACGTTGGGGTATCCCGGTAACTGGTGCGATTATCGCGTTCGACCTCTGGGACGACATCATTGCTGACACTGAGTTCAGCACATGGTTTGATCCGGTATCGAAGCACGAAATCGTTCTTGAAGGTTCTCTCGGCAGCATCCTTGGTGTTAACCTCATCACGGACGCCTTCCGCCACGATACCTTGAAGGTTTTGGAGCCCGGCGAAGTTTACTTCGTAGGTGCCCCGCAGACCCTCGGTGGTATCACTCAGCGTAAGGAACTTGCTACTGAGTCGATCAACAAGTACAACCAGGGCAAGCCTGAGCGTGGTTGGTTCATGGAGACGATCGAAGGAATGTCGGTCGTGAACTCCCGAGCCGTCACCCGAGGCAACCGAGTCTAATCTGAATCAGAAAACCCGGAGCGCAAGCTCCGGGACTTCTGGTCTGAGAAACTTGGAGCCAAGGATCTAAGGGTCGGGAGCCTCAGGTTCCCGGCCCTTGTTGCTTCACCATACTAGAAGGTGTTGTTGCGCATGAAATATCTCTCTTGGGCAGTGACAGCTTTTGACTTTTCGAACTCTCATCGAGGAAGACATCGAGTCCAAGTAGAGGAGGCTGAGGACGGAATTTCAGGTGCTATTATGTTGTTAAAGGAGGCCAGTGCAGGAATAAAGGGTCCCAATAGCAGCATTCTAGACGAAGTTCTGACAGACCTTAGCGCCGCAGTGGACAAGATTCGAAAACTTAGGAAGGATCTGAAAAATCTCTAGGAGACACCAATGACTCGCGCACGAAGACTTCTGACGCTAGCTTACAAAGCGCACCAGCGCGGCGAGGCGGAAATTGCTTCTCGCATCGCAATTCTGGCTTTTGACGAGCAGGATTCGGCACCTCTGTTTGAGAAGATCAACAAAGATGACGATGACGAGACCTCTGAAGCGGCTGTAACTGTCCAGAATGCCGAAGCTATTCTACGTAAGGCTGAAGGTTCTACCAAGGGTAGTATCTTTACACAAGAGGGCGTGGAGAAACTGCTTGCAGTTGCGAAGAAAATCCATCAGGCTGGCTTCCCCAAGGTTGCAAAGTCTATTGCTCGCGCCGCGCAGTAATCGGCCGTCCTCACACGGGAGATTCTAAATGGCCGACCCGACAGGTTCATTCGGCGGTACCTTTGGCGAGGGACCGGGCAGGGACGTAGGCGACCGCATATTTCAATCGGTCGATACGCTCGCTCGTCTCGCTCTCATTCAAATTGCTGTAGATCGACAGCTTATTCTTGTAGAGTCTCCTAGTCGGTTGCTCTACACGCTGGATAAGCAGGCGGTCACTGCGGGACCCAACGAGGTTGCGGCCCCGAACGGCGGCGTTTGGAAACTGGTTAACCTCGACGGCATTCAGGGAGCAACTGGAGAGACTGGCCCCCTTGGAGCACCTACAGGGGCTACCGGAGAGACTGGATCTGATGGACCCGCTGGATCCGTAGGTTCCCAGGGTCTACAAGGCGAAACCGGTATCACCGGAGACAAAGGCGAAACGGGCGGAACAGGTCCCGTCGGCGTAACTGGTCTAGACGGAAACACGGGTACGACCGGAGCGGGAGTAACTGGCCCGACAGGACCGGAAGCAAACACTGGCCCGACAGGATTCGGTCCAGTTGGTAATACTGGACCTGCTGGAGCAGCGGGTGCGCCCGGCGGACCTCCTGGCGAAACAGGCGAAACTGGACCCTCTGGCGGAGTTAAAGGAGACACTGGTGCGCAAGGTAACACTGGCGAGACTGGTATCCAGGGAGAGCTGGGAGAGCAGGGTGTTCAAGGCACCCAAGGTGCGCAAGGTAATACTGGCGCTACTGGCCTAACGGGACTCACGGGACAATCTGGTAATACTGGTGCGCAGGGTCAGACTGGTAAGACGGGTTTCACTGGCTTAACCGGAGAAACCGGAGCAACGGGTACTGGTCTGGCCGGATCAAGTGGAGAGACTGGAGCAACCGGAGCAACCGGAGCTACTGGCTTAACCGGAGAAACAGGAGCAACGGGTACTGGTCTGGCCGGAGAAAGTGGAGCAACCGGAGCTACTGGGCCGGATGCTTACACACCCGGTAACCCTCTAGACTGGCAGGATGCAGATCCTACAACGGTTACTGAAGCACTAGATCGTCTCGCTGCCGCTTTCGGGGAAACGGGACCAGTTGCATAATTTAACCGAGACTACAAGGGCCGATAACTCATGTCTCATAGTACAGGGCCGTTCGCTACAGAAGAGCATGCCTTAGGTGGGTCAGACGACGCAACAACAGGTGGAACAGAAAGCTCTGAGATCTTAGTAGGTCAAAGAATCCATCAGTTTGTCGAAACCCTAGGTCAGCTATCCATTCTCCAAGATCAGTTCGATGGTCAAATCGTAGCTGTTCAGGAGACAGGGCAGATCTACGTTTTCGATGACGCAGCAACCTCTGGCGATATCCCTTCCCCCACAGGTGGTTTTTGGATCTTAACCGGAACTGTTGGTCCTACCGGATCCACTGGAGCCGTTGGTCCTGCTGGTGCTCCTACAGGAGAGACAGGAGAAACGGGACCCACGGGATCAGACGGCGCTACCGGAGTCACTGGTGAGGGGCTCACAGGCTCTACAGGAGAGACGGGAGTAACTGGTCCTTCTGGCGGTCCTCAAGGAGAGACTGGAGAGTCTGGAGTAACAGGTTCTCAAGGTATTCCTGGCAGCACTGGTGAGACTGGCGTAACAGGACCCGCTGGTGGTCCCGCTGGAGCATCAGGTGAAACTGGAGCAACTGGAGCTGGACCTACAGGCGCTTCTGGACTCACTGGTGAGACCGGAGTAACGGGTCCTGCTGGCGGCCCCCAAGGAGAGACGGGAGAAACTGGAGTCGCCGGACCCATCGGACCCGGAGTATCTGCCTTCTCTGGCATTAGAGCAGAGAGGACTATTTCTGATTATTCCCTCCCCCTCGCCATCTCCACGGCAGTAAGGTGGGACACGCAGATATATGATGAGGGCGGATGGATTTTTTCTTTTCCGTCTGACAACCTTGTTGTTCCCGTGGCTGGAGGTGGTAAGTATAAGCTCACAACTGGAATTCGCTTCACTGCTAATTCTTCGGGTCTTCGAACTGTCGAGATTAAACAGAACAGTGTGGTCATAGCAGCGTCCTCGCGGGTGGCTTTGACTTCTCCAGAGCCTACTGATATCGTCATTTCTACTGAGGTCGATGCTTCTGCTGGAGATACTTTTCAGATTACCGCAACCTCCTCTGTGGCAGGAGTTAGTGTTGCTGCTGGAAGGGAATCTTTCGTTACTGTAAGCTCGTCTGAGGGAGCAGCCGGACCCACAGGAGAGACAGGAGTAACTGGTCCTGCTGGTGGACCTGTTGGACCCACAGGAGCAGGTGAAACCGGAGCTACCGGAGAAACCGGACCTGCTGGTATCGCTGGCGGAGTTGGACCTGCTGGCGCAGGTTCCTCAGGCGAGACGGGAGCCACGGGACCAACAGCGAACACAGGACCCACTGGAGAAACTGGAATCACAGGTCCCGCAGGCCCTTCTGGTGCTAGCGGTACATTAGGTCTCGTTGAATCGTCTGACACGTTCATTGAGGCACCTGTCTTCAATCAGGAGTATGTACTGTTTCAGAGCGTACTGTTCCTGCTTACTATTGATGAGCTACATGGACAAACGAAGAGCGGAAATCTTGACGTTACTATTCTTTTGAATGGGACTCCGGTTGTTATATCGGGAGTGACTGGTCCGACCGGACAGATGAACTTCACTTCTGGAGCCACATTTTATTCGGCGGTTCCTGTGGCTACAGCAGCCACAGGTACTCAAATCAAGCTACGTGTTGACGCTGTTGCAGCGGCGCAGGACGTTGGCTTCACACTGAAGACTACGAGAATCTAATGGCACCTCACGATCCTACAGGTCCCTATGATACAGAAGAACACGTACTAGGCCAAGAAGGCTCTAGTACGTCTCCGACTGTAGTCTCTCCCACGGGACCTCTATCGGACTTCACTGACGCACGAATCGACCAGCGTATCCTTCTAGCTCTTGCAACGCTGGCGGATCTGTCCGGGATTGAGACTGCTGACGATCGCACCATCATCTTCGTTGAAGAGACCGGCCTTATTTACGTTTTTGACCGTCAGCAACAGACGGTTGCTCCGAACGAAGTTCCTGCTCCTAATGGAGGTGTTTGGTCACCTGTTAGTCTCGGTGGTCTTATTGGAGCAACAGGTGAGACTGGTCCGTTTGGCGCACCGACGGGAGCAACTGGTGAAACAGGTACGGACGGTTTACCGGGGTCCGCTGGATCACAAGGTCAGGTGGGAGAAACAGGTGCCACGGGACAGTCAGGTCCCCAAGGTGTCTTCGGTCCTCCGGGTCCAGCAGGCCCAAGTATAACGGGAGGAACAGGTCAAACAGGACTCACAGGTGTCACGGGCAACGTAGGTCCCACAGGTGCTACAGACGGCAATACGGGTCCGACAGGACCAACAGGTGCAGGACCCACAGGTGAAACAGGTGTCACAGGTATTGGTGGTGAGCAAGGTGCTACAGGTCCCGCTGGTGGACCCACTGGACTCACTGGAGAAACTGGTCCGACAGGAGCTACCGACGGATCTACCGGAGCAACAGGTGAAACAGGTTCGCAAGGTATCCAGGGTCCTACCGGGGCTGCTGGTACCCAGTTCCGTGGTTGCAAGATCACTAAGAGAAGTTTCAACCAGATTGTCCAAGCCAGCACTCCTTCTCTCTGCGTATTCGATACAGAAGAATATGACGAGGGTGGCTTCTTTGACATCGGCTTCCCAGCTAAGCTGACCATTCCGCAAGGCGGCGTGTACAGTCTTAAGTCTGGCGGTCTGTGGGATAACGACGGTACTTTCAAGCGTCGGATTCAGATTGCCGTCAATGGAACTCCCGTAGCAGAGCACACCCGTAATCCTCTTGATGCCTCCACCAATACCGATATTTCCATCACCGTTGACCAAGATCTAACGGCTGGTGACGAAATCACAGCTATCCATACTCAGACAACGGCAGGTGATTTGATCTTGCTGGTGAGTGCTTTCACCTATCTGTCCGCAGAACTTCTTGAGGGAGTTCTCGGTCCCACAGGCGGCACAGGTGCTACAGCAGCAGTTGGTGAAACTGGTGTCACAGGAGCCTCGGGTTCCACTGGTGAGACAGGAACGACTGGCGATTCTGGACCTACGGGTGTCACTGGACAAACTGCAAACACTGGACCCACGGGAGATACCGGTCCTTCTGGAGCTACAGGAGCAGGTCCCACCGGAGGAACTGGAGAGACTGGTTCGCAAGGAGACGCCGGATCAGTCGGTCCAGTCGGAGGAACAGGCAGCAGTGGCCCAACCGGCGAGACTGGACCCACGGGTGCAACTGACGGAGCCACCGGAGATACCGGAGCCAAAGGAGCTACTGGTGAAACTGGTCTCCAAGGTCTCCAAGGTGTAGGAGGAACCGCAGGTGCCCAGGGCGGTACGGGTGGCACGGGTCTTACTGGACTCACAGGCTCAACTGGTGAAACAGGTGTCTCGGGTGCTTCAATCACTGGTCAAACAGGTCAAACAGGCGAAACTGGTGCTAGCGGTGCTACTGACGGAGCCACGGGACCCGCTGGATCCACTGGTGAAACAGGAGTTACAGGACCGATAGGCCCTGCTGGCGCTCCTACGGGCGAAACTGGCATCACAGGTCCAGCCGGACCTCCGGGCGCTCCCACAGGCGAAACTGGCCCCGCTGGTAACACAGGAATCACCGGATCCGATTCCGACGTGGAAGGTCCGCCCGGAAACACTGGCGTAACAGGACTCACTGGTTTAACTGGTGAGACTGGTGCTTCTGGTGCCTCTGGTGAGACAGGCGAAACTGGTCCGACCGGCGCAACGGATGGTGGAACCGGCATGACCGGCGAAACAGGATACACGGGCGAAACTGGTCCGACCGGCGCAACGGATGGAAACACTGGCGGCACGGGTCCCATCGGTCCCACAGGCTTCACAGGTCCCACAGGTAATGACGGTGACGCTGGTATTCTTGGACCAACAGGAATGTCAGGTTCAACAGGTGAAACTGGAATCGTTGGCGGAGTTGGTATCCCCGGTAACACAGGTCCCACCGGTCCGTCTGGTGCCACTGACGGTGCCACTGGAGAGCAGGGTCCGGCAGGTGTCCCAGGTAATACTGGTGCTACTGGTGCTACGGATGGTTCCACTGGTCCGACAGGTAATACGGGTGAAACTGGAAGCACAGGAGAAACAGGGCTCACGGGGCTCACTGGAGAAACAGGTTCGACGGGAGTCTTCCTCCTAGACGATATCGGTCTCATCGACCAGTTCGCCATTCAGGGTGTGGGCGCGATCGAGGTTGGGGACGAGTATACCTTAACACAGTCTGCTGCTTTTGCTTTCGATATAACAGAAAGTTTCGGAGAAGTTGGACCAACGGGTGATGTCCAAGCCACTGTTGAAATTGACGGAATACCTGTTGTAGGTTTGAGTGGGGTAACATACGACACACAGCCCACGGGATATTCAGCCGTCTCTGGTAACAATGTTGCTACGGGTCAGAAGGTAACTGTTACGGTCACTGGTATCACACTTGATCCAACAGATTTTAGTTTCACTGTTTCCACCGAACGCCTTGGTGGAGGTGGATCTGGTCTGCTACAAGGTAAGACTGGAGCGACGGGTTTAACTGGAGCTACCGGATTAACAGGCGTCACTGGTGCAGGTGAAACTGGAGCCACTGGAGAAACTGGAGAAACTGGCCTAACTGGTCACATCGGAGCGACAGGTTTAACCGGTCTAACTGGCATGACCGGAGAGACGGGTATCACAGGTCAGACAGGTTTAACCGGTCTAACTGGCATGACCGGAGAGACGGGTATCACAGGTCAGACAGGTCTAACCGGTCTAACTGGCATGACCGGAGAGACGGGTATCACAGGAGCCACAGACGGAGCCACTGGAGCCACGGGAGAAACAGGCGCTACCGGCGGTACAGATCTTTCTCAAGATCTTTCTCCCACACTTAGTGGGGATCTAGACGGAGGTGGGTTCTCTGTATTCAATGTACTAGACGTATTAGCTGTCGGAAACGTTGTTGGAGCAACTTTCGAGGCGGAGCGCATCGACCTTGAAGGAAATGAAATTAAGTTTGGACCAGACGGCATCCTATATGCGTTTGATCCTACACGTTCGAAATATTTGAGCGTTAGTAGGCAGTCAATCCAATTCGGTAGAAATACTGGTGGGGGGGTTAATAACTGGTTAAGTTGTCAAGGCAATGTAGGTACCGATAATGGCGGTACTGCGTTTGAAACAATTAGAAATATAACTATCACCAGTATCATTATTATGTCCGAGAACTTGGTGACCTCAACTTGTGGTATAGACCTAATGGTCGGAAATACAGGTGTCGAGCCCAGTGTCGAGGGTACTTCATGGGACTTTACAAGCACTGGGACAAGACAATCAGAAGCATTTGAAAGTTTGAATATTGATATCGCTTTGCAGCAGTGGGTATCGTTTCTTTACACTGCTGGAGATGATGGGGCTACAATTACGGATCCTATTGTTCAAATGGAATTTGCATGGAGACTAGAGTAAAATGAAGAGATACCTAGTAATCGTGCATCTACCCATGAGGGGCACCAGGGTCAGCGAAGTTTGTGGTGACTTGGGTGCTGCCCTGCGGACTGCGGATGCTTATCCGACAAGACCTTCGGTGATACTTAGCGGATCTAAGAACATGTTGGACCACTCTAGAGAGGTTCTGATAGTTCCTCCTCAAACTTGGCTGGTCACCAAAGCGTTTCTGGCACACGTTTATGCCGTGGCAGCTCTATTTGACTTTAAGACTGAAGTGATTCAGAATGTCGCGAATTGGGACATTAGGGAAAGCAGAAAATGATGTCTACCAAGAATGCCGAATATCAGCGTAAATATCGACAAGAAAACAGAGTAAAGCTAGTCGAGTATCGACGTAAATATCGACAAGAGAACATAATAAAGATAGAAGAACGAGAACTAGAATATCGTCAGAAGAACAAAGTGAGGATAGCCGAATACAACCGTGGATATCGTCAAAGGAACAAAGAAAAGCTAACTAAACGACGTAGAGACAATCATCTTCAGTGCAGCTATGGAATAACTCTGGAGGACTACGATCGAATGCTGGAAGCCCAGCAAGGATGCTGCGCTATATGTAGCAGCAAACCCGAAATGAAAAGACTTGCGGTAGATCATAACCACAGCACTGGAAAAGTTAGAGGGCTTTTGTGCGATCTTTGTAACAGAGCGCTAGGATTGTTGAAGGATGACTATCAAATTGTGAAGTCTGTGGAGAATTATCTGCGGAAAGACATCTTGAAAGCGAAGGCGGTATAAGAATGGCCCACGATCCGGGCGGACCGTATGATACAGAAGAGCATGTGCTTGGTACCGATGGTGCCACTTCTGGTACTGGGGTAATATCTGAAGCTGTAGGACAGCCTCATCGTCTTTCGGTAGAGGATACGCTTGCTCTTCAAGGAATTTCTGACGGTATTGACGGCGAGGTTATCCTTGTTCGTGATAATGGTACGCTCTATTACCTAGACACTTCATTGGTTTCGGCCCCACCTGGGTCCGTTACTTCATCGAACGGAGGGTTTTGGGTACCGGCTGGGACGGAGGGTCCCACCGGTCCTGTCGGTCCTCCGGGCGCACCCACTGGTGAAACTGGACCTACTGGTCCCACTGGATCTGACGGGGTTGGCTTTGTCGGCCCTACCGGCCTCACGGGTCCATCCGGGGAAAGTGGTCCACGAGGCTTCAGAGGAGTAGGTGGAACACCCGGCAGTGACGGGTTCACCGGCTCTACTGGACCCACTGGTGCGAGTTTGCCCGGAGGTACCGGCCCTCAAGGTGAGACAGGTGAAAAGGGAGATGCAGGTCCCGCAGGAGCGGCAGGAGTAGAAGGCTCAACTGGTGCGGGAGAGACCGGAGGTTCTGGCGGTACCGGAGGCACTGGCGGTACGGGTGCCACTGGTAACACCGGTTTCGTTGGCCCTACTGGCGCAACGTCGGGTGCTACTGGAGTCACTGGCGACACAGGCGGCACAGGTGGCACAGGTCTCACAGGAATAGGATCCACCGGTCCCACAGGGCCGTCTGGAGCGACTGACGGAAACACAGGAGGCACAGGCCAAACTGGATCTGCTGGCAATACAGGTCCCGGAGGAGGATTCGGAGTAACTGGTGAGACGGGTTCTCAAGGTGATGCAGGAATCGCTGGTCAGACTGGAGCGTCAGGCGAGACTGGACCCACGGGTGCGTCCATCTCGGATCACCAAATTCTCACAAGCAGAGATCATGCGAGTGCTCACCCGCAGTATGTAAAGATTGACGGCTCCACTGACATCACCGGAAGCCAAGAGATCAAGAACACAGCTAACGCTGCTTTGTCTGTAACGATTGACTCGGGCGACTCGGCTGCTCAACTTGCCTCTATCATCTTCCAAGATCGCGATTCCACTAAGTGGACCATTCAAAAGAATGCTTCTAATGTTTTCGAACTCGTAGAAGGCGGTGGGGCATCAGTAATTGTCGTCGAGGAAGGCAGTAGATCCAACCAACTATACCTAGACAGCAGCGGAGACGTTGGTATAGGCACGGCCGTTCCAGGCGCAAAGCTGGATGTGGACGGAGACATCAATGCTAGAGGCGATATTATCGCTTTTAATGCTAACGCTAACACCGCTGTTATTGTGGACAGCGGGTCTGGTGGGGCATTTGAGTCTAGCCTAGAACTTTCTGATCGTGGAACGACCAAGTGGGTATGGGTAAAGACATCCACGAATAACCTTCTGTTACGGGATAGCGCAACTGCTACCGATCCTATTCGAGTTGATGTCGGTGCTGGCACGAATACTCTTAGAATCACCTCCACCGGTTTGGTTGGTATCGGAAAGGTGCCTACTACGAAGTTGGATGTTAACGGTATAATTACAGGAACAACTTTGAGCATTCTCGGGACCGGTACTTTCTCTGGTAACCTATCTTCATCTGGAACTATTAGCGCCCCGTTCGTAACAGTTACTACAGAGCTTTTATTGAACGGCGCGGACGTGGTTCTGACAAATACAAATCAGCTTATTGGTGAAGACACGAGTGCAGTCAACAGAAGTCTGGCTTATGTAGACGGCTTAAACGTTTCTAACTTTGGTGATGAGGCATTGGAGTCCACCCTACATGTGGCCACCACTTCTGGATTGAAGATAAAGGTTGGTGCCTCTTCTCCAGTCCAGATTTGGCATGAGAGTAACCACGGACCCGGTTCTGGCTTGAACGCTGATTTTTTGGATGGAGTCCAAGGCGAGGATCATCTACGATGGCTCGCTGGTGAATATTTCGAAGCAAATCTGGGCGTGTTTGGGGGCGGCAACCGGTTGGTGCAGACAGCTCACGGTCTGAGCATCACCGCAGGTTCGAGACCTAGACTGTTCCAGATTTATTACAAATGTATCATCGCACAACAAGGCTGGCAAGTTGGTGATGTTGTGTCGGCTGAATCAGTTCGCGGTGATACCATTGTTGCCTTTGCCAACGACACGTTTATCGGCATCGTTATGAACGGTAGTCCAAATCTCTTGAAAAAGCAATCAGATTGGGACGGGTTCAGTATGGGAACAAGCTCGTGGGAAATAATTGTAACTGCTTGGAAGTAGTTATTTTTCTAGGAGAACTTTAGAGTAGGATTATGGCAGACATTGGACCCACAGGACTGACAGGCGCAACTGGCGAAACTGGTGCTACCGGTATTGGTACCACTGGTCTTGCCGGACCTATCGGAGCAACTCCGCCTATCGGAGTCCCTGGCGATCAGGGAATTACGGGATCTACTGGTCCTACTGGACCTTGCGGGGCTCCTGGCTTATCCATTACTGGTGCCACAGGTACCGATGGTGACGCTGGTGCCGTCGGTGCTGCTGGCTTAACTGGACCAACAGGTCAGCCGGGGACTCAAGGTTCTCCGGGTATAAAGGGAGAGCAAGGAGATTCTATCCTCGGTCCCACAGGATCGGTAGGCGATCAAGGTATTGGTGTTCCGGGCACGACCGGATTTACAGGTATACAAGGTGAGACTGGAGTTGCAGGTTCCACAGGATCCACAGGGACTACTGGAGGTTTTGGTCCCACAGGAGCCGTAGGTATTACAGGTGCGGGAGTAACAGGTAACACTGGCACTACAGCAGGTGAAACTGGATCCACTGGCGGCACGGGTTCCACCGGCCAAACAGGCAACACGGGTAACGATGGAGCACAAGGTGTTCAGGGACAGGAAGGTATTCAAGGTGAAACGGGGCATCAGGGACTATCTGGTCCCGTAGGCCCAGCCGGAGCCACTGGATCGTCTGGAGGTCCTTCCGGTACTACTGGTGCTACCGGAGTCGGTGAAACTGGACCAGCCGGACCAGCGGGTGGAGCTACTCTGCATAGTGGTCTGAATAACTTGACTGCGGACGACCACAATCCCATTTACATTCCGAAAAATTTGAGTCGAGGTTTCGATAACGAGGCAAACAGCGAAATTTCTTTGGACATTTCCAGCGGTAACTCGTCTGTACAGAACACTCAGATTACATTGATGGATCGTGGGACACCTGTCTGGATTATCCGAAAAGACACGTCCAGTAGTTTGGTAGCTATCGCCGCCGGTTCTGGTAACGCTGTCATGATTCTAAGCAGTTCCGCTGCTGCTTCCACTATTGTGGCCGATTCGGCAGGTAACGTGGGAATCGGAACAGCTACACCCGCTACGAAGCTGCATGTTCTGGGTAATGCTCGTATTGAGGGTAACGACTTCCGCGTGGATAATAACGCAAACGCGGATACCACGGTGACCATTGACAGTGGAAATTCAGCGCCGCAGAGTTCCAATTTCGTATTTGCGTCTAGGGGATCTGATAAATGGTTGGTTAGCAAAGACGCTAGCGATGAACTATTCATCAAAAATGTTGGCGATTCTTCCCCCCTCATTACGTTCAAGCAAGGTAATCTAATTGATTTGGACGCCTCCCTCACCAAGGCCGGTGTTGACGGGATGGATATTCACGCGCACGCTGCGCGCCACGAATTGGGCGGGGCAGATCCTCTCGACCTCACTGGGTTAGTTGGTTCTATTCGATCGGCGGGAACACTCGTTGGTCCTGCGGTCTCTTTCCGCCCCGTCGCAGATCCTAATTGGAGTGATGTATCTTCCCACACTTTGGATTTCTCCTCTAGGAGCCTGACCAGCGCAGTTCTTTTGATAGCGACAATTCACTGTGAAGCGGACTCCGACGACTCTGTTAGTGTTGCAACGAGGATTCTTCTCAACGGAGTGTCTATCGGAAACGGAGCTGGTGGGGGAGTTAGAAAAACTTCTGGTTCTGATCCCCCCTTCAATGTAGTTGAGGTTCTCTTCTATTCCTTGCCAGCTTTGAACAACACTATCACACTCCAGGCGCAAGAGCATAATAACACTGTTCGGGTTACTCTAGGAGAACTGACTTTCATAGACTTAGGCGAGAACTTCACACTATCCACATAGGCTTATTTCTCCTATAGGAGCACAGAATGACTATTGGAATCCGAATTGACCCCGATGCTTTTGAGCCCGGCAATCCCCTGGAGGCTTTCAAGCTCAGAGCAAATCCGCCCCTAGCAGGCCAGTTGCAGTACCCGGCGGTGCCTCTTCCTCTGGGGGTGACTGCTGGATACACTGGGGCTCCGGGTCCGGTTAGCGGCGCAACGGCGTCCCCCACTGGACGCTTCGTCGTTGCCACAGCTTCTCCGATGGGTCATCGAACTAATATTCGCGAAGACGGCACATTTCCCGCTGATTTGGCAGGATCCCCTCCGGGCGCGACCGGGGAGGCAGGAACCGAGGAGCAGATGCAGGACGTTCTAGTCCACATCTCCCCCACCAGTGGCTCGACTATCATTCGAGGGAACAATTTTGCCGCTTCCAGGGCAGAATTTAATCCCGCTTACGGGTTGGATATCGGCATAGCCTATGTCGAGCTTAATGACTCTGTTTTCGAGACCGCCATTAAAGAGCCGATCGGCTCTCAATTCCTGGCTTGTCTACAGGACTTGGTAGTAAGAGGCATCATTGAAGTTTATGGTAGCACTCTAGATCGTGCTCTGACTACTGAAGAAATTCGAGACTTCACAGCTCCGTAAATACCTCTCTCACCTATACTAAAGTACCCTTATGCCTAGTACCTGTACTGTGTGCGGCGGTACGGAATTTGGTCCCGCAGAGAACGCAACTGTCGGCCGAACTCCGTATCTTTCCTGTAATAATTGTGGATTGTGGTCGCAATTTCCTCCCCCCGTGTTCCGCTGGGAATCAGAACGCCAGCCGGAGGGCGGTAAGGAGGCAATGGACGAAAATGCTAGACTCACGAACGAGGACCTAGCAGAGCGCCTTATATGGCGTCTTCATCCCCAAAATGTACTTGATATTGGGTCAAAATACCCCTATTTTTTGCGTTGTTTCAAGCAAAAAGGGGTAGAGAATGTCCTAGGAATCGACGGCTGTGTGGAGGCTGCGGAGTACGGGAGGGAGCTGGGTGTCCCGATGATCGTCGGAGACTTCCTTGAGCACGATTTTGGCGATCAAAAGTTCGATCTCGTCACTATAGTTCACTGTATAGAACATTTTTCGGACCCTGGAGCCGCTCTGCGGAAGGTAAAAAGTCTTTTGAACGACAATGGCGTTATTTACATTCGGACGCCCGAGATTTCCCAGGAAGCTCTGGATTCCCATTTGTCGGAAGAGCACTTCTCTGTTCACCCGATTCTATTCTCCAAGGAGTCTTTCTATAGGCTCTCCAGACAGGAGGGGCTCGCCATTTTTGACGAGTGGAACCAGTCAGAGGCAGGTCAGATCGACTGGATGCTACGAGAGACGCAAGACGTGCGTATCTCGTTTTGTGTGACTTCTTGCAACGAGGAAGAGGTGATTGGAAGGATGCTGGAAAGCATCACTCCTCTGGCTTGGGAACTCATCGTATACCTCAATAACTGCACAGACAAGACTCCCGAGATAATCAAGGAATGGTCTGAGCGAACAGGTATTAAGTACCGAATCATTGATGGTTACTGGGATGACGATTTCGCTCGCGCCAAGAATGAAGCGATCATGCTGGCTGAGGGAACACACGTTGCTTGGATGGACTGCGACGATGTGCTGTCGGACAAGGCTCCGGCTAGAGTGTTGGCTGTGCTCGCGGAGAAACCAGACAATCCCCAGGATTGGCGGTTGCTTTACGGCGGAGACACCTTCTTTCATTTGAGACTGTGGAAGAACGAGGGTAGGCCCTTCAAGCCGCACTTCCACGATAAGTGTCACGAGTATGTGCAGCTCGGTGGCTATCAAGGTATGAAGCTGAAGTGTGACGACATTACACTTCAACATTTGCCGAAACCCAAGGACGCCACGGATCGGAACGTCAAGATTCTTCTGAAGGCCGAGAAGGAAGGCCCTCAGCAGTGCCCCTATTGTGATGGAAAGGTAGATGAGAGGGGCAGGACTCTGTTTTACCTAGGTAACGCTCTCCGGGAAGCAAACAGGCACGAAGAAGCCCTGGAGCGCTACAATCCGTATCTGGAGGAGGGCCTAGGATGGCACGATGAGAGATTCTGGGCCTGGATGTACAAGGGACAGAATCACTGGGCTCTGAAGCAGACTGAGGAGGCCACGAAGGCGTTCTGTAGCGCCCTTGCGTTGAATTCGCATTGGGCTGAGCCCTACATGGCCGTGTCTCGCATAAAATACAGCGAAAAGAAGTGGATGGAGGCAATTGCGTGGTCTTTACACGCTGCTGCCTTCTCCCTTCCTAACACGCTAATGTTCCTAAATACCGGATGCTACAAGGATCAGCCCTGGCGCATGGTTAGCTGGTGCTGGGAGCACTTGGGGGATTTGGACAAGGCTATTCAGCACGGTGAAATCGCGGCTCAGAAAATAGGCGGTGAGGACGCGGACTGGAGTGCTAGGCTTGCGGGTCTCAGGCAGAAACGAGCAGGGAAAAACGATAAGGCGAAGGAAACATTGAAGATCGCTCAGGTTGTGCGGCCGGGTGCTCTTGGGGACATCATCATGTCCACGGCTGCCTGCAAACGCCTGAAGGAGGACGGCTTCTTTGTTCGCTACGTTTGTCACCCAGGCTCGATAGAGGCCATCGCTGACAACCCGTATGTGGACGAGATTGTGGCTGTGCCGGAGAACAATTGGCAGAAGATACTGGAGCACACTAAAGACCTACCTGAAGCCCAGAAGATGGCTTTCTTCCAGTATCCGATGAACGAGGACTACCCGGAAGTTCCTATGCGTCAGCATTTGTCTCACTTTTTTTGCGAGCAGGCAGGGGTTGAGCCATCTATGGACCTGTCTATAGGCTTGGTTCAGGAGCATTTGGATTACGGCGCAATGCACGGGACGGGCAAGGTAGTCATCCACACAACGGCAGGGTGGTCTCCTCTGAAAAACTGGCCAATGGATTTCTGGGCGGATCTGGTGGATAGGATTCAGCATATGGACATCGAGGTGGTTCAGATCGGCGAGAACAAGGAAGAGACGGTTCCGGGAGCAATTAAGCTGAACACGCCCACCATTCGACACGGAGCCGCTGTTCAGAAGTTTTCTCGGCTGTTCGTCGGTGGAGACTCTATTTTCAACCATACTTCGCAGGCTGTGGGTAAGCGCTCAGTCATCCTTTGGGGCTCTACCCACCCATGCGGATCTGGATACGATCAAAATGTCAATCTGGTGAACGGGCAGGTGTGGACTAGGGACATGGGTAAAGGCGGACCGACCAAGGAGTGCCAGCCGTGCTACCGAGAATTCAATCATATGTCGGTCCATCCTAAGCCCCCTTGTCCGAATTTGATTCCCCACGGCATCACTACTTTGCCGGAGGAGGAATATCCCACCGGAACCTTGAACGCATGTATGGCAGCTAACAGCCCAGAATTAGTGTGGAAATACGTTCAAGAACTTTTGAGCTGAAACAGGAGAAATAAAGTGGTCGTCCAAACTATCGAAATGAACCTCAAATCTGTTATATTCGATCAGCCGGAAGCGAAGACGATAAACGGCTTGCCCGCTGGGTACCTGAATGAGAAGTACCCGCACATTCTTCCGCCGGACGCTAAGCCGGGACAGCCGCCTCCGATCGACGTACAGAAGATCATTGAGGCTTTTCATCAGAAGGCTGGAGATACTGTAACATGTGTTTACTCAGGACTGCCCTCAGACGGAATCCAAGCAGTGGACGGGAATCCCAGCAACTTCCTGATTACCAATTTGGAGCCGGTCAGCAAAGGCTTTATCAACGGTCTTCCTCCGCTTCCGAAGGGAACGATTGTCAAAACACTCTTGAAGTGCGGGGTCGCCCCGTCGTTCTTCGATCTGGAGTTGGAAGTGCGGGGCTTGCACTTTCTGGTAGAGAACAAGTTGAATACGCTGGTCATCCCCACAATTCCGGTGGAGCTTGGTTTGGCGCACGTAGAAGCCCAATTGTTGTGGCTCTGGAACGATATGACGAAGCGGCAACTGTTGAAGGGACTAACAAAGTTGACGATGCACAACAGGATGACGGACACGTCTGTTTCCCTGTATAACCAATCTGTGATGGAGTTCGTTATTCGCACTTTGCAGCAGAATTTTGAAAAGGAGCAAGAAAATGCCGAAAGTTGAACTAGATAAATTGCTGGAAGAGGGTAAGAAGGTGTTTGTGAAGAATACCTCACGGCCGATGGGACACATTGTCTTGACGTTCGTCACCCCCAACGGAAGGTCGATTCCGCGTCCTATTCCTAGGACGTTCATCCCGATCTGTCTAACTGATACGCTGTCTCCTGATGTGATTAAACAGAGCAGCGATCTTCGTCTTTTCTTGACAAAGGGCGTGATTCAGTTGATTGATCCCGACGAGGCGACTAAGGAACTCCAGTCTGAGGAGGCTCAGGAAGAATTGAGACGCCTCAATCTCAGTGACTTTTCTGTGAAGGCAACGGCCACGGAACGGGTTGCCAATATGACAGATCAGCAGACTTACGTACCGGCGGTGAACAACCCGAACGCTCCTGTCGAGGGCGTGGTGCTTGACCCCGTGAACAATCGAGTGAAGGCCACTCTTTTGCAGGTCGAGGCCAAGGACATGACCGAGCGTGAGGCTGTTGCTGAGTTTCGCATCATGAAGGGCGAATTGACCAATCACGACATGACCTACATCATCTCACAAGCAGTAGACGAAGGACCACTGCGACGCTTCGCGTATCAGCAGCTTTCGGAGCTAGCCGCTCAAGTGGAGTCGGATATTATCTCTAATGAGGAGCCCCCGCCCTCTGATGGAGAGCCACCCGAAGACGCCAAGGCGCGTGCAGAAGGCGAACTGGGGCAGAGGTTGAACGACTAGCCTTAGGAGAACTACATGGGCGTAGCCGAGATTTATCAGACGGTCATTGACCGCAGGCATGGCCCTGATCTTCTAAGGAACGCGAACACCGCTGAAACCCCGGGATTTGCCTTCATCGGCAATGCCCTGGGGTTTGGCGGCGGTTTGTGGCCGAATTCAGGTCTCCAAGAGAATCGTACTGATTACGAATGGGAGATGGGTTGCTTATCCTGGCAGAGGGGCCAACAAGGCATCGGTCCTGTAGGTATTAACGGAGAGGCACCTCCTCGCGGTCCCGGTAAGGCCATCAAGTTCCGGTGCAACCCCTCCGACATAACGTGGTCGATGACGCAGCGCTCTCAAGAGCAGAAGACCAAAGCGGGAACCGTTCTCCACGTCTGGAATGACCACGATCGCAAGACTTACTTTAACGAGCCGGTCATCACGCTCAATCTCCAGACAGGCAACATCCTACCTGTACGAAATATTTTCGAACCGACCAAGCCGGTGGTTCCAGACGGTCTCAGCAACTTTTACGAGTTCATGGCTCTCGTGGACGAAGTAAAGGTTCTAGACGACGGTCGAGCCAATCTGGTCTACATTGACTACAATTCCCTGATTTTCCCCAAAATTAGACTCTGGGGCTTCTTTACTCCTAACGGTATCAATTTTTCTGACAAGGCATCCAATCCTGCAACAGTGAATAGCTGGACAGCCTCGTTCACAGTCTACAAGAGTGAACCAAATCTTGGTCGAGCCATCGCTACGGCTAATGGAGGGCGTGGACAGGTTAGCGGCGACAGAGCTGGTGTTGCCCTCAAAACGGCTTTCGGGGCAGAGGGCTACCCCTACAAGAATCGTCGAAGTGAAGTATTTGGATTGTTCGAGGATGCTGCTACCACCATCTCAGCTATCGGATCTGGACAAATTCCTCCCAGAGACATTGTGAAAGCAGGTAAAGCGGCCGTCAATTCTGCCTCACAGAGAGTAGTTACAAGAGCGGGAACTGCGCTGGCTGGAGCCGTTGCTCTCACTGTAGCCGGTACACCCAACAAAGCTCGTCTCGCCGCAACCTAGAAAGTCCTTCCAATTCGTAAGGTTGGCGATTCATCTGCGTGGATCATTTCGCTCAAAATTACTCCCAAAATACCCCAGGGTCCCTCTTATTCTCTTAGAGAGAGGTAGTAGGTTAACTCTGCCTCCCAGGCGATGGAAGAGGCATGAAACCCAATAGTTCGAGTCGTATCTACATGGACTGCTCGACAATCGAGCACGGTAGAGAATGTGCCGATTGTTTGCGGTGGTTTGTCCCCGTTCGCGAAGACGACGATTGTCCTCATTGCCTGAGACTTGGCCAGCCCAGCAACCCGAACAGACTTCGTTATTTGGCAGTCAAGAACGGTCTATCCTTGCGTGAAGTTGGCCGTAGGGCTCACCTAAACTGGCGCACCGTGCGTATGATTTCTCAAGGGAAGGTGGTTCCCAGAAAATCCACAGAACGAAAACTCTTGCGCGCGATGGGAATTCCACTTCGCAAGTCTGAAGTGATGTACATGTTCCCCCATTCGAGGCACGTCTAATGAAAGCTGAACTGTTCAACTGGAAAATTGAAGGCGATTACTCGTACTCCAGCACCCAGGTCAATCTCAAAGATCCGCTTAGTCAGGAGATTATGGACTGGGGCCAAGAGAATATCCCTGATTCTGATCTCTACACCGACGACGATAATATGGGTCGAGAAGACACTCCCCATATCACAGTTCTGTACGGAATTGTAACACAAGAAGCAGATGCGGTGATTGAAGTCCTGGCAGACGAAGGTCCCGCGAGGGGCACGCTAGGTAAGGTTTCCCTTTTCGAAAATTCTGATGATTACGATGTCGTGAAGATTGGCATCGAGAGCGAGGATCTGTCGCGTCTGAATAAGTTGCTGGCCGATAACCTCGAAAATGAAAACGATTTCCCCGAGTACAAGCCTCATATCACCATCGCCTATGTTGAGCAGGGGTCCGGTAAATTGTACTCGGGGTCAAGTGAATTCGAAGGAAGAGAAGTTACCTTCGATCAGATTCGATTCTCTACGAAAGACGAAAAATTAACCTTCATAGATTTGAAAGGCAGCATAGCTGCGAGCTTGAACTGGAGAGTCTAAGTGGCCCACGATCCGGGCGGACCGTATGATACGGAAGAACATGTCCTGGCTGCTCAGCCGGAAGACGGCACTGTTGTATCTAGCGATTCAGATCCCCAAGACGGAGCAACAGGTGCTACTGGCGAGACAGGTGCTACCGGTCCGTCTGGTGGACCGGTTGGACCCACTGGTCCGACGGGTGAAGCTGGTCCGGCGGGCGCTACGGACGGTTCCACCGGAGCGACCGGTGCTCAGGGTCAAACAGGTACAGGTCAGGCTGGAGCAATTGGGTCAACCGGACCACCCGGTGTTGGGATAGTAGGACCGACAGGTTTCTCAGGGACAACAGGACCAACCGGGGAGAGAGGCTGCCCAGGCCCTCCGGGTGCTCCGACAGGTTCGACAGGTTCAACCGGTTCAACCGGTCCTACAGGAGCTACTGACGGCGCAACAGGAAATACCGGAGAAACCGGATCACGAGGTCCAATTGGCGCTGGTTTTATTGGACCTTCTGGTTCCACTGGAGAAACTGGTCTAACCGGGCTTACTGGTCTAACTGGAGAAACTGGTCAAACTGGAACTGGAGCCACCGGACTTACTGGAGCCACCGGACTTACTGGAGCCACCGGACTTACTGGAGCCACCGGACTTACTGGTCTAACTGGAGAAACTGGAGCCACCGGGATTACTGGAGAAACTGGAGAAACTGGAGCCACCGGGATTACTGGAGAAACTGGAGCCACCGGTCAAACGGGTGCGGGAGAAACAGGAGATACGGGAGAAACTGGAGCCACTGGACTCACAGGACTTACCGGAGAAACTGGGATCACAGGACCTTTCATAGTAGAGGACGAAAGCGTAGATACTACTTGTTTCCCTGTATTCGTTACCCAACCTACAGGTCAAACCGATCCCAAAACAGGAGACAATCTTCAATTCGATTCCGTCACAGGACATCTGAAGACTGTTAGACTTGAAGCGGCGAGCGGAGGTGGAACCAAGACTCTATCGGCAGACGGTACTTTGCTGGTTGGTTTTGTTAATTCAGGGCATACTTTAGAAACATCCGCCAAAGGATCAGCGGTTATAGGTTACTCCAACGCAGGAGACATTAAAGCAACTGCTGCGGGAGCGTTTGCTTCAGGCTACACTCGTGAGAACCCAGGTGGGGGTGGAGCACCTACATCCTTAATTACAGCTTCTAATAAGGGAGCGTTTGCTCAAGGGTATTGTAAATCAGAAGAGTATCCTTCGTTTATTAAATCAACAGGAATAGGTTCTTTCGCACAAGGAGCTGCACAGGGTGGGGCTTCTGGATTTTATGCTCAAATATATGCAAAGGCTAATGGTGCGTTTGCTCAAGGTGTAGCCTCTGGATCTAATAACGGAACTGGTTTTATTTATGCTGAAGGCATTGGTTCACTGGCTCATGGTCAAGGAAGATGTACAACAACTGGACAAAGTGGTTTAATCCATGCAGAAAGCCCCGGAAGTGTTGCTTTAGGAAAAGCATTAACTCCAAATGCTACACCTGTTAGTTCATCAGTACACGCATTAGGAGTTGGAGCATTTGCACAGGGTTATGCAAGAGCAGCTACGATTGAAACACTTTCAGATGGTTCTTTTGCTCAAGGTAAAGCAAGTGCCAGTTCATTGATTCAAGCTGGTGATGTTTCTTATGGTCGTGGTTGTTTCGCTCAAGGTTATGCGGAAGAAGGTGGTAAGATTGTTGCCAACTCTAAGTTATCAATTTATTCAAGTATTTTTGGTGGTTCGTTTGCTCAAGGTTTTTGTCAGTCAGGTAAAATATATGCTTCCTTTAATGGAGCTTTCGCACAAGGTTATGTAGGAAATTTTTATAATGGAGTTGTTCCAGATGTAGGAGAAAATTATATAAAAGCAACTTATGGGGGAGCGTTTGCTCAAGGTTGGTGTGCCACACAATATACTGGTGGTTATATTGCTTCTCATATAGTATCATCTGGTTATGGAACGTTTGCTCAGGGTCAAGCCTATGGTGGATTTATTTTAGCTGGTCCCGGTGGTGGTGCCTTCGCACAGGGTTATGCTGGTGGTGGAGTTATATCAGCCACCCAGCCTGGAGCTTTCGCACAAGGATTTACAAAATTAGGGGCATACTATGATATTTCAGCGACAGGTGGTGGAGCTTTTGCACACGGATACGCAAAAACAGGCGATATAATTGCTTCTGCTGATAATGCAGCACAATTCGGAGAAGGAACTAACGCTGTAGAAAATTCTTTGCAAGTAGGTACAGACTTTCTTGCGAAAGCAAATGGCCAGCACGCAGGAAAGAATGACAACCACACATTATCAGCAGCAGCAACTACATTTGTAGCGACATCTAATGTCATGACTATCACAGGAGATGGCGGGGCGAATACAGTAGCAACGATAACTGGAGGTATAGACGGCCAACTCCTGACGTTGATATTCGTAGATGCTTTGATAACAATCACAGATACAGACTCGCACACAGCAAACACAGTAGACCTTGCAGGAACAGCAACCAACTTCACATCGGCAGATGATACCGTTTTACAATTAGTTTTTGATGGGACTTCATGGTATGAAGTTTCACAAAGGGGAACTGTTGAAATTACACAAGTATCTTCGAACTATACAGCTTTGCCTACTGATGATGTTATTTTGTGTGACACGACTGGCGGATCAATTACAGTTACCCTTTTCAGCCGTAAGGGGAAGGTTTTGAATATCAAGAAAATCGACTCTACAGGTAACACTGTAATTGTTGACGGCAATGGTAGCGAAATAGATGGGGGACCAACGGCCGTCTTGACTGTTCAGTTCGAGACAATAACAATCGTGAATGACAATTTTGCATGGTGGATATTATGACGTATAAACCTTTTATCGAGGATCAGAAAGCTGCTTTTGGAGAACTCCATGTAGCAGAATTGTCTCCTGTATTACAAAATACTTTTGAGTATACAGTAGATAATACCGCTTTGCTCGTCAATACTGTTGTTGGCGGTGGAACAGTGACCCAGGCAAGTGGTATGGGAATTGTTGGTAGTTCAACAACCACCGCAAGCACTTCGCTGCTACAGTCCAAACAGCAAGCAAGGTATCATGCGGGAATTGGGGGCCTTTCAAGATTCACCGCTCTTTGGTCTGCCCCCGTTGCGGGTACTGAGATGTACATCGGACTAGCGGACAAGGTAGGGAGCAGTGCTGCATTCGCAAATGGTTACATGGTGGGTTTTGACGGAACTGGATTCGGATTCCACAGATTTCAGAACGATGTCAAGATCACCACGCCACTAGCTGAGTGGAAGGATCCTCTTGATGGTACAGGTGCAAGTGGAATAACCTTGGATACGACTAAGTTAAATGTTTTTCAGATTCAATTTCAGTATTTAGGTGCTGGAGCGCTCAATATTTATGTAGAGGACAGTGCCACTGGTAAGTTTATTCTGGTAGAAACCGAAGATTATGCCAATGAGAATATTACACCTTCCGTTCACAACCCAAATTTCTATCACACAATGTGGGTAAATAACAAAGCTACAACGAGTGACATGGTGCTTAAATCTGGTTCATTTGGTTTCTATATTGAAGGGAGGACAGAGCTTATTGAACTTCACCAGCCTCAGTTTGCTTCTGGTATTCGAGAGAAACTCGCTGTCACGACTGACGTTGCTATCTTCACAATTAGAAATAAAGCCTCTTATGCCGGAAAGACGAACTTCATTGCTATTCTTCTACAAGTAATCTTGGCCTCAATAGAAGCGTCATCAGCCAATAATCTTGGTTCGATAAGAGTGGTCAAAAATGCCACACTTGGTGGGGTACCTAGTTATAGTGACATAAATACGACTGATTCTGTAATGGAAATAGATGTTGCCGGAACTACTGTGACTAATGGTGTGGAGTTAATAGAAACACCTTTGGCCGGAAAGAATGATAAAGAGATCAGAAATTTTTCTGATTTGAAAATCATACTAAATCCAAATGAGACCTTAACTGTTGCAGGCTCCAGTGCTAACAGTGCCACAATAGACGCGGGCCTGCTCTGGAGAGAGTTGTTCTAAACAGCTCGGCCTTTGTAGATAGATAGCCCTTTATCAATAAGGAAGTAAAATGCCTGTAACACGAAATCTAAATGATGTCTCAGTGGTAGAAGGCAAACTCATAAGAGAAGTTCCTAGTTCTCGACTGGATAGTATTATTGCTCGCAGCACCAAGCGTGTAGCTAGCTTGAATAAAAGAATAGAAGAGCTTGTACAAGAGAGAATTAAAGTTCAACTACAGGCTGATAGAGCACAGACATTAAAAAACCAACTGAGAGCTTAGGAGAAACCATGCACGTAATTACCGGCTTACCGAGGTCAGGCAGCACTTTGCTGTGTAACATCTTGAACCAGAACCCAGGATTTTTGGCAACCTCGACAAGCGAGTTGCCTATGTTCCTGTCGCAGATTACTCACGCTTGGACTGGCTCTATTGATGTCAAGAACGAGCTGAACAGAGATAGAGAAGCTACAGAACAGAAGATGCTCAGGACCATGAGAGCTTACGTTGGGGCTTGGCATGAATCGGATAAACTTGTGTTTGATAAGTCCAGAGGGTGGTCTAACAATATTCTAATGCTTAACAAACTATTCCCCCAGGCCAAAGCTTTGGTGATGGTTAGGGACCTGAGAAACGTGTTCGCTAGCATCGAGAAGCAGCATCGTAAATTTCCGTTGTTGGACGATGCGCAGGATCAGAAGAGCAAGACATTGTTTACACGAGCGGATTTGATGTTTGGCCCTGAAGGTGTTATAGGTGGACCGATAATCGGAATCGAGGATATTATTCGAAGGAAGCACAAAAATATTCTATTCATCCGGTTCGAGGACTTCGTAAAAGATCCCTCAGGTTTTATGAGAAGCATTTACAAATTCCTGGGAGAAGCTCTATACGACCATAATTTCGAAAACGTCAAGAACACAGCTACCGATCCTGACGGTTTCTATCTACACAAATATCCTCACGAAGGCAGTGGGAAGGTTGAGCCGTCCGATCCTGAGGAATGGAAGAGCTTTGTGTCCGATGATCTAGCTAAGACCATCATGGAGAGGTTTGCTGGTTTTAATCGGCATTTTGAGTATTCACTTTAGGAATTAGTAACTGATGGTCGATCCGGCATTTATAATTGGAGCAACAGGAGAAACTGGATCCACCGGTTTAACTGGTGGCACTGGTATCCCTGGAGTTGGGATCGTAGGTTCCACTGGTGCCACTGGTGCGACCGGAATCGGAGACACTGGGCCTCGTGGTCCCGCTGGTGCTCCGACCGGTGAAACGGGTGCCACAGGTCCCGCTGGTGCTCCGACCGGTGAAAC
>SDBV01003006.1_pt1 | contig 25139 bp, 19 predicted proteins | sample 2277081 | NCBI WGS metagenome assembly SDBV01 (sample SAMN10402039, study PRJNA504765) | marine sediment metagenome | isolation source: marine sediment core GS10_PC15, 223 cmbsf | place: Arctic Ocean: Southern Knipovich Ridge | collected 2010 | reverse complement strand
CATCGGCACGCCCTCGCGTATCCTCTGCGGGCGTTTCGGCGCGCCGTTCACCTTCGCCACTTTCCACCACGAACGCACGCTGGCTCCCGGCCAATTGAGCTTCGAGCAGATGCGCGAGGTCTATCGTTACGATAGAATCGACGCCGATACCGAGGTCTTCGGCGTGATTGCCGACCCCATCGGCCATAGCCTCAGCCCCTTGATCCACAACGCCGCCTTCGCCGAACTGGGCATGAATAGAGTGTATCTGCCGATTCGAGTTCCGCGCGAAAGCCTGCCGGCTTTTCTGGACGACGCCACGGAGTTCGGCATCAAGGGCCTGAGCGTGACCATACCGCACAAAGAAGCCGTGCTGGAAAAACTCACCAAGGCCGACGGCGCCGTGCAAGGCATCGGCGCTTGCAATACGATCATCTTCGACGGCGAGGAACGCCTGGGCTACAATACCGACTATCGCGCCGCCATGGGCAGCCTCGAAGACGCGCTGGGCGGAGCCCGCGGCGACCGCTCGCCCCTGGAAGGAAAAACGGCTCTGCTGCTGGGCGCCGGCGGCGTGGGCAAGGCCGTTGCATACGGTCTGGCCCGCCGCGGCGCGCGGGTTGTGGTCACCGACGGCCAGTCGCAACCGGCCGCGCTGTTGGCCAAACATCTCGACTGCCACACCGTCGACTGGAGTAAAAGACAAACCATTTCGGCCGACATCCTCATCAACTGCACACCGGTGGGAATGCATCCCAACGTCGACGAAAGCCCCTTTGACAAACATCACATGCGCCCCAACATGGTCGTCTTCGACGCCGTTTATAACCCCGAAAGCACGCTCTTGATTAAATCCGCCCGCTCGCGAAGCTGTCGCGTGGTCACCGGCGTCGATATGTTCGTCCGCCAGGCGTGCCTGCAATTCGAACTGTTCACGGGCAAAGAAGGCCCCGCCGACTTGATGCGCGAGGTTATCAGGAGGACGATCGCGGCGGCGAAGTACTGAGGGAGGTTTCAGATTTGTAGTTCGACTGTTTGAGATTCGTTTGTAGTACCGCCTTCAGGCGGCAAACGCCGTGCCAGGGCATGCCGAAAGCCCCACATATTCCGGCTGAAGCCGGTACTACGAACGACAATTCCTTTCACAACACTAATTACTCTTTCATCGGTTACAAAACCATGCCTATCACGTTAATTGGCTATCGTGCCACCGGAAAAACCACGCTCGCTCAAATGCTGGCCGAGCGGCTCGGATGGGGTTGGATCGACGCCGACGTGGAGATCGAGCGTCGCGCCGGAAAAACCATCGCCGAAATCTTCGCCGAAGACGGCGAGCCGGTCTTCCGTGACCTGGAAGCCGACGTTACGATGGAGTTGTGCGGGCAGGAAAAACTCGTCCTGGCCGCGGGAGGCGGAGCGCCGCTACGGCCGGAAAGCCGCCGGGCCATGAGGCAATCCGGCAAGGTCGTCTGGCTGCAAGCCCGGCCCGAAACCGTGCTTGCAAGAATGACCGGCGACGCGACCACCGCTCAACGCAGACCCGAACTGACCAACAAAAGCGCTCTGGATGAAATCGTCCACCTTATGGACGAGCGCGAGTCGATCTATCGAGAAACCGCGCATTTCGAAGTCGACGTCGAGTCGAAAACGCCCCGGCAAATCGCCGACGAAATTATTCAACTGTTGGAGCTTGCCGAAAACCAAGAGGATACGCCGTGAGTTGGATGTTGGCGATTCCGCTTGAACTGCGACTTGTCTTTCTTTTTGTTTTGGGCGCGTTGCTCGGCAGCCTGGCGAACCTGGCCGCGTATCGTCTCGCCTGGGGCGCCCGCGCCATCAGCCCCTGGTCGCGCCCCGATCCCAGGGCGGCCGAACTGAAGATCCCGCCGCGACGGCTCTTCGACCACGTGCCCATCTGGGGCTGGTTGGGGCTGGCCCGCGAGGCGCCCTTGCACGGTCGCGGGTTCTGGATACGGCCCCTGCTGGTCGAACTCGTCTGCGCATTCGGACTGGCCTGGCTATATTGGTGGGAGATCGACCGCGCGGCACTGCTGCCCCAGGGGCTGGGACGAGCCATCGTAAAGAACTCGATGACCATGCTGCACGTGCAGTTTGCCGTGCATACGCTGCTAATCTGGCTGATGCTGGCGGCCTCGCTGATCGACGTCGACGAGAAAACCATACCCGACGCTATCACCGTTCCCGGCACGCTTCTGGCTCTGCTGATAGCCACCGTCTATCCATTTTCACTGCTGCCGGTACTGTCGATGCCCTTCAATGCGGCCGAGCCGCTGAACTTCGTCACCATCACCGCCCCCAACTCGATGCCCCCTTGGCTGGGCGCTGGCCCGGCGACGGCATCGTTGTTGATCGCCTTGGGGTGCTGGTGGCTTGCCTGCTTCGCGCTGATGCGCCGCCACTGGTACACCCGACACGGCTGGGCCCGCGCCTTTGTCATCCTCTGCGCGCGGCTGCGTCGCGAAGCGTCCACCTGGCGGCTCTGCCTGGCGGCGTTTGTCGGCTCCGCCGCGATCGCCGCCGTTTGGACGTTCTGCCACACTGCATGGACGGGCCTGTTCACGGCCCTGGTGGGCATGGCCGCGTCCGGCTCTCTGGTGTGGGCCATTCGCATTATCGCATCGGCCGTGCTCCGCCGCGAGGCCATGGGTTTTGGCGACGTCACGCTCATGGCAATGCTCGGCGCGACGCTGGGCTGGCAAGCCTCTTTGATAGTCTTTTTCTTGGCACCCATCGCCGCCCTGGCCGTGGGGCTGGTGGTGCTCGTGCTCCGCCGCGACCAAGAAATCCCCTACGGCCCGTTCCTTTGTCTGGCGGCGTTGTTGGTCCTCCTCCGCTGGTCGTCCATCTGGCACTGGGCCGCGCCCCGTTTCGAACTGGGACTGATTATCCCGGCAATAATCGTTGCCTGCTTCATCCTCTTGCCTGTTTTGTTGGCTATTCAACAGGCCATTCGCGCGCTGTTCACGCGTCTCAAGTCCCAGGCCTATTGAGCGATCCGCTCCAACCCTTCGCGATCGAGTATTTGGAACTGGTTGTTCGATGCATCGGAAATGAGGCCGTGTTGCACGAAGCGGCGCAGCACGCGGGAGAAGGTTTCGCTGGTGAGGTTCAGGTGGCTGGCGATGTGGCGTTTGAGGCCGGGCAGTTCGATGGTGTTGTGGGCTTGGGTCGAGGTCTGCAAGAGGTGGCTGGCCACGCGGCCGGCGGCGTCGCGGAGCACGACGTTGCCCATCAGGCTCACCAGATCGTTGATCCAAGAGGACATGCCCGTCATCATGCACAGGCAGAACTCATGGTCGTCGGCGAGCAATTTGCGAAACGCCGCCAGCGGCAACAAAACGCAGGTGGACGGTTCGATGGTTTGCGCGGCGGCCGGGCATTTCAATCCGCCGATGGCCGCCACTTCGGCGAAGGTGCCCCCGGGTCCGACCATGTGCAGCACGTGTTCCTTGCCGCCGGACCCGATTCTGAAAATCCGCACCAGGCCCTCGCCCACCACATAGATGCCGGGACAATCGTCGCCTTCGCGGAAGACGTTGTAGGACTTGGGGAACTTGCATATCCGCGACATCACGCCCAGACGCTGGAATCCGGCTTCTTTTACCTCGGAGAACATCGCGCAGTCGGCGAGGATGTCTATTACGTTTAGCTCGGTCATTTGCCATCAGTGCCGCGGATGCGAAGCTCGGGGTTCTTTAAGGTTACAGTAGTTTTGGCTTCGATGGAATGGGTGACCCAAACGTTGGATCCGATTACCGAGTCGTTGCCCACCACGGTGTCGCCGCCCAAGACGGTGGCGTTGGCATAAATCACCACCCGATCGCCGATCGTGGGATGGCGTTTGATGTTGCGGACAAGCTCGCCATGTTCGTTGGTGGGAAAACTCAATGCGCCCAGCGTCACGCCCTGGTAGAGCTTGACCCAGGAGCCGATCACCGTGGTCTCGCCGATTACCACGCCGGTGCCGTGGTCGATGAAGAAATGGTCGCCGATTTTCGCGCCGGGGTGAATGTCGATGCCCGTTTTACCGTGTGCCCATTCGGTCATCATTCTGGGAATGAACGGCACTTTCAACTCGTGCAAGAGGTGTGCCAGACGATAGACGGTAACGGCCTCGAGACCGGGGTAGCAGAAAATAATTTCGTCCGTCGACTTGCAGGCCGGGTCGCCGGCGTATGCGGCTTCCACGTCTTTGCAGAGCGTTTCACGCAGGTCGGGCAACTGCTCGAGAAATGCGATCGTGAGATTCTGGCTCCGCGACTCGAACTCGCTACGTTGCTCCGGGTAGCAGTTCATGTCTTTTTCGGCCCCGTGGCCGAGCGAACGGGCAATCTGCATGGTCAGCTTGTCGTGCAGGCGGTCTATCAGATCGCCGACGTGATAGGCGACGTTGCCCGCATGCAGCCCGGAGCGACGCCGATAGCCGGGGTAGAGAATCTCCTTGAGATCCTCGGTGGCCTCGATAACCACTTCGTAGCTGGGCAACGGGCAGTGGCCCAGATGATTGATCGTGGCATGCTTGAAATATGTGTCCACAATCCGATTAGTGAGGTCGGGCAGATTCTCTTTTAAGCGGAAATTCGTGGCCATGAGATTTTGGCTCCATATGATTCATTGCAAAGATACGCAAATTGCGATTTCTAGGCAAGTGCAAGATGCAGAAAGAGTGGGTGGGAAGAACGTCCGGGCTAGGCCGGACAACAACAGCGACAGGTGTAAGAATGGGAAAAGGCGGTCATGTTAGACGTAATTCCTGTCGAAATTGCCCACTGGCACAGTGGTAATTGTCGATTACTTGGTAATCGAACCAAGAATTTCATCGGCGCGACGGCCATTATTGGTCCATGTAATTTGGTGGAAATGGCCCGTAGTCCACGTCTAAGGACAAATATACCCGCTTTGGGGTTCGGTTTAAGCCGAATTATTCATGAACCACACTAACCCGAAGCGCAAGCGAAGGGACGTGCAGCGTTTTCCACTGCTTTCCCGCCCTTCGCTTGCGCTTCGCGCTTAGTATTTCAAACGAAAATACCGGCGCATGAATAATCCGGGTTAAGGCGGTTTTTTGCCAGGACATGGTAAATAGCCGGATTATGCCTGAAGCCATATTAACCGCAATCGCAAGTGAGAATGGGGGCAATAGGAGATATACGGGCCGTTGTTGCGGTACCCCCAAAGAAGTAGTTGAATAAATTTTTTTCCTAATTGATCCAGATCAAGGACAAGTCGTTGCCGGTGGCCAATAATTTCTATAAGAAGATCACATAACAGCCGAGGGCGGCTGTTTTACATTTCTAACCACGATTTGGAGAAATCAAGATGTACTGTTTTCAATGTGAACAAACTGCAAAAGGCAGCGGCTGCACGGTGGCCGGCGTTTGTGGCAAAGATGCACAAACTTCCGATTTACAGGATCTTTTGGTCCATGCGGCCAAGGGCATCTCGATGTATGCCCATCGGGCCGCTAAGCTCGGCAAACGGGATCCGAGTATTGACGTTTTTGTAATCCAGGCACTTTTCACGACCGTTACCAATGTCGATTTCGACCCCCAGCGGATCGGGGAAACACTGCGCAAGGCGGCCGCCGTGAGGGACAAGGCCAAGGCCCTTTATGAGAACGCCTGTGCTGAAACGAACGCTGCCCCAGAGACTCTCGCCGGCCCAGCGACTTGGGAACCGGCCGACGATCTCGACGGCCTTCGCGCCCAGGGCGAAGAGGTTTCGATTCTCTCGCGGCGCACGGCGCTGGGCGAAGATCTCAGCGGATTGCAAGAACTGATCGTCTCTGGCATCAAGGGAGCGGCCGCCTATCTGGACCACGCCCAAATCCTCGGCCAAGACGATCCGGCCGTCTATGCCACACTGCACGAGGCCATGGATTATCTCACCAAGGACCAGCCCCAACTAGACGAGCTTGTGGCTTGGGCGTTGAAGATCGGCGAGTTGAACTTGCGGGCGATGGAAATGCTCGACGCGGCCAATACAGGCGCCTATGGACATCCGCAGCCGACAGCCGTGCGGGTGACGCCGATCAAGGGCAAGGCGATTTTGGTTTCGGGCCACGATCTGAAGGACCTCGAAGAGATCCTCAAGCAGACCGAGGGCAAAGGCATCAACGTCTATACGCACGGCGAAATGCTGCCCGCTCACGGCTATCCGGGCCTGAATAAGTATGCTCACCTGGTGGGCAACTACGGCGGCGCCTGGCAGAACCAGCAGAAAGAATTCGCCGCCTTCCCGGGCTCGATTCTTATGACCACCAACTGCATTCAGAAGCCGCGCGAGGCGTACACCGATCGGCTCTTCACCAGTGGACTGGTGGCCTGGCCGGGCGTTACGCACATCGACTCGAAACTCGATTTCTCGCCGCTAATCGAAGCCGCCCTGGCCGCTCCTGGTTTCACCGAGGACGAAGCGGAAAAGACCATTACGGTCGGCTTTGCCCGCAATGCCGTCCTGGGCGTGGCCGACAAGATTATCGAGGCCGTCAAGAGCGGCGCCATCAAGCACTTCTTCCTGGTGGGTGGATGCGACGGCGCCAAACCGGGACGCAACTACTTCACCGATTTCGCCGAGCAGGTGCCCGACGATTGCGTGATTATGACCCTTGCCTGCGGGAAATACCGCTTCAATAAGCTGGATTTCGGCGATATCGGCGGCATTCCAAGATTGCTCGACATCGGGCAATGCAACGACGCCTATTCGGCCGTGCAAATCGCCGTGGCCTTGGCCGAGGCATTTGAATGCGGAGTAAATGATTTGCCGCTGTCGATGATTATCAGTTGGTACGAGCAGAAGGCAGTGGCCATTCTCTTGACACTCTTGCATCTGGGGATCAAAGATATCCGCCTCGGCCCCACGCTTCCGGCGTTTGTGACCCCGACCGTTTTGCAGGTTCTCGTGGACAACTTCAATATCATGCCGACCACAACTGCCAAGGAAGACCTCGCAGCCATCTTGGGGGTAGGCGTTTAACACGTCGGCAGGGTGTGCTTGCACACACTGGTATGTGTTGGCTTTATAATCCGGGTAAGATGGTGCGTCGCGGACGCACCCTACCCGGTTTTTACGCTCTTTGTCCGCTTTGGCGCATATTTGAGATCGTGCTAAAATAAGGGCATGGTAATATAACGAAAGGACGATATAATGAGTGAATGTAGTGGGTGCGGCGGAAACGAGGATCTTCGCTCAAAGGTTCTCAACCCGGGCGCCTTGGTCAATTATCAGGACGGAGCCATTGTCAGTCGCACAATTGTGGACAAGCCCAGCGGCACTTTGACCGTTTTTGCCTTCGATAGGGGGCAATCGTTAAGCGAACACACGGCGCCGTTTGACGCGGTTGTTCAGGTTTTGGACGGGAAAGGCCAATTTACTATCGCCGCTGAGTCAAGCGACTTGTCGGCGGGCCAAATGCTGATCATGCCGGCAAACGTGCCTCATGCAGTAATGGCCAACGAGCCCTTTAAGATGCTGTTGACGATGATTCGCTCATAATCGTTACGCAAACAATCAAAAGACCGGAATGGAAAAAATGCCTCAACACAAGAGGGTTGTGATTGTGGGCGGCGTCGCCGGCGGGGCGTCGGCTGCCGCTCGGGCCAGGCGTCTTTCGGAAAACGTCGAGATCATCATCTTCGAGCGTGGCCGTCACGTCTCCTTCGCCAACTGCGGCCTGCCCTATCACATCGGCGGAGAAATCCAGCAGCGCGATCGGCTGCTGTTGCAAACGCCGCAGAGCCTTTACGCGCGTTTTCGCATAGACGTCCGCGTTCGGCACGAGGTGCTAAGCATTGATTGCGGGCGGCGCGAGGTCGTTGTCCGCAACCTCGACAGCGGCGAAGAGTTTCGACAGGGCTACGACAACTTGATCTTGAGCCCCGGCGCCGAAGCGATTATTCCGCCCATCCCGGGAGCCGACAGCGACCGTGTGTTGACGTTGCGAAACATGTCCGACATGGACGCTATCAACCAAGTGCTGGCCGACAAGAAGCCCCACAGGGCCGTTGTCGTCGGCGGCGGGTACATCGGCCTGGAAATGGTGGAAGCGCTTCGCAATCGCGGTCTGGAAGTTACCTTGCTGGAACTGGCCGATCAGGTGATGGGCCCGGCCGACGCGGAGATGGTGGCGCCGCTGCACCAGGAGCTTGTGCTGCGTGGCGTCGACCTTAGGCTGGGGACTTCGGCCACCGAGTTCATGCAAAATGGGGACGGGAACGCTCCCGACGTCTTGGGCGTGCGATTAAGTAGCGGCGAGACGATTAGTTGCGGCCTGGTGATAATGGCCGTGGGCGTTCGTCCGGAAGTTACGATCGCCAAAGATGCCGGTTTACAAATCGGCCGGCTGGGTGGTATTGTCGTCGACGATCACATGCGCGGCAGCGACCCGAATGTCTTTGCCGTGGGAGACGCCGTCGAGGTTAAGGATTTTCTCAGCGATGCCCCCTCGCTGGTCCCCTTGGCGGGTCCGGCCAATCGGCAGGGCCGCATCGCCGCCGACAATATTTTCGGCCGCCAGAGCACCTATAAAAAGACCCAGGGCACGGCAATCTGCAAGGTCTTCAATCTCGGCATGGGCATGACCGGAATGAGCGAAAAAGCCTTGCTACGGGCCGAAATGGCCTACGAAAAGGTTTACGTTCATCCGGCCGGCCACGCGGACTACTATCCCGGCGCCAGTCCCGTCAGCCTCAAGCTGCTGTTCGATCCGGCCCACGGGCGGATTCTCGGCGCGCAGGCCGTCGGCGCCGACGGCATCGACAAGCGAATCGACGTATTGGCTACCGCCATTCGCGCGGGCATGAGCGTTTTCGACCTGGAAGACCTGGAACTGGCCTACGCTCCTCCGTACGGCTCGGCCAAGGATGTCGTCAACTATGCCGGCTTCGTGGCCGCCAACGCCTTGCGGGGCGACGTGCATCTCTGCCACAGCGAGAATATGCTCAACCCCGCCGCCGACCAGGAATTGCTCGACGTACGTACAAGTACCGAAGTTGCCGCGGGAACCATCGAAGCCGCCGTGCATTTGCCCCTGGACCAGTTGCGCAACCGATTGGGCGAGCTTTCCAAGGATAAGGAGTGGTTGGTGTTTTGCCAGGTCGGCCTGCGCGGCTACCTGGCTTGCCGGATTCTGATGCAGCGCGGATTCAAGTGTCGCAATCTTACCGGCGGCTACAAAACTTATCTAATGTCCACAGAGTCTAAAGAAGATGCCGGCACGAGCACCGCCCACGGCCAGGGCATTACACGAATCGTCAAGGAAATCGACGCCCGCGGATTGCAATGTCCCGGCCCCATCCAGCGGCTGAAGCAGGAAATCGACGCTGCCCAGGCAGGCGAAGCGATCGGCATCGTGGCAACTGACGCCGGCTTTATGGCCGACGTGCCCGCCTGGTGCCGCGCCACGGGCAACGAGTTGGTCGATATTGCGCCGCACGGCAAGGACTATCGCGCCACGGTAATTAAGCACAGCGGCGACGCTGTGTCCCTTTCGGAGTCCCAGCCGGCGGCCGGCACGTGCGCTTCGCAGCCGATTGCTCGCAAAAAGGGCCTGACGATAGTCGTCTTCAGCAACGCCTTCGACCGTGCGGTGGCGGCGTTCATCATCGCCAACGGCGCTGCGGCCATGGGATTCGAGGTGACGCTGTTCTTCACATTCTGGGGTCTGAACGTGTTGCGCAAGGACGCAGCGGTAAGAGTGAAGAAAACTTTCATCGAACGCATGTTCGGCTGGATGATGCCCCGCGGGCCGGAGAAGCTGGCCCTCTCGCAGATGCACATGGGCGGCATGGGCCTGGCCATGATCAAGGGAATCATGCGTAGCAAAAACGTCACCTCGCTGGCCGATTCGATCCAGGCGGCACAAGCCGCGGGCGCCAATCTGGTCGCCTGCACAATGTCCATGGATCTGATGGGCATCAAACGCGAGGAGATGATCGACGGCGTGGAGGAAGGCGGCGTGGCGATGTACCTCGACCGAGCGGGTGAAGGCAATGTCAATCTGTTCATCTAAAAACGTGTTTTGAAAAACACATTCTCAGCGATGACACCCAATATGTTTCAAGAAAAACGTCGCCCGGCTTGACCTTCAGGCTATTAGTAATAAAATCTAATAGTTCTAGGAGCCAACGATGACGCAGAAGAAACAACATCGAAACACGCCGCAACGACGGGTGGTCTTGGAGGAACTCCAGAAAGTCAACACGCACCCTACGACGATTGAAGTTTACGAAATGGTCCGTCGGCGGGTGCCCAAAATCAGCCTCGGAACTATTTACCGGAACCTTGAACTGCTTGCCGACATGGGGCTGGTTCAGAAGGTAGATCTAGTTAGCTCCGAGGCACGTTTCGACGGCAACCCCCAGCCCCACCACCACGTGCGATGCGCGCGTTGCGGAAGGGTAGGCGATCTGCATGAACTCCCGCTGGACATGCTCCGCGAAGTACCGAGCGAGGCGGGCGGTTATTCGATTCTTGGACACCGGCTGGAGTTTGTCGGTATTTGCGGGGATTGCAATGACGGAAAATAGACCAGCTTCGGCGGAAGCAGCGAAACTGAAAAATTGCGATTCCCAGCGAGATCTGCTGATATCGGAGATGAAGAACGTCTTCGGCGATGATCGGCGGCGGATAGACCACGCCTTGGCGGTGCTGAGTTTTGCTGAAACGATCCTCACGGTGGAGGCCCTCGATGCGGGGGGTGGCGACCCCTTAACGGTAAAAGCGGCCGCCATTCTTCACGATATCGGCATTCATGAGGCCCAGCGAAAACACGGCTCTTCGGCGGGGCGTTTTCAGGAAATCGAAGGCCCCCCGATCGCCCGCTCGATCATGGCAAAGCTTGGTCTCGACGAAGGTACGATCGACCACGTCTGCCGCATTGTCGGCTCGCACCATAGCGGCAGGGATATCGACACGTTGGAATTTCGCATAATATGGGACTCAGATTGGTTGGTAAACATTCCAGAGGAACACGCCGGAGCGAGCCACGAGAAGCTCCAGCGGCTCGCGGATCGCGTGTTTCGCACAAAAGAGGGCCGACGTTTGGCGGAAAAGTCTACCTGGATGACGTAGATCGCCACCTGAGGAAAAACAATTTAGAACAGGAACAAAATGGACATCGAACTGCGTAAAGGCATAGACTGGGTAGGCTACGTCGACTGGACGGTACGCGATTTTCACAGCTTCAAGACAGCCCGCGGGGCCACATACAACGCATACCTGGTCCGCGACGAGAAAACGGCCCTGATCGATACGGTCAAGGCCCCGTTTGCCGGACAATTGCTGCAAAACATCGTGGCCTTGACCGATTTGGAGAAGGTGGATTACGTCGTCTGCAACCACGCCGAGCCGGACCATTCCGGGGGTTTACCGCGGATAATGGCGGCACTGCCCAATGCCACGCTGGTTTGCGACAAGAGGTGCAAAGCAACGCTGGGTTTTTACTTCGATACGTCGGGCTGGAAGTTCAAGATTGTGGCCGACGGCGAGGCGCTCTCGTTGGGCAAGCGGACGCTGCAGTTTGTGCTAACGCCCATGCTGCACTGGCCGGAGTCGATGTTTACGTACGTGCCGGAAGAAAAGCTGCTGTTTTCGATGGACGGCTTTGGGCAGCACATTGCCACCTCGGCGCGGTTCGACGACGAGGTAGATATGGCCCTGGTGATGGAGGAGGCGAAGTCGTATTACGCCAACATCGTCGTGCCGTTCGGCAGGCAGGTCGCGGCCGCACTGGAAAAGACGGCATCGCTCGATATCGAGATGATTGCCACCAGCCACGGCGTTATCTGGCGGTCGCATCTGCATCGAATCATCGAGGCCTATAAGGACTGGTCGGTCTGTCGTCCCAAGGCAAAAGTGCTGGTGATCTACGACAGCATGTGGGACAGCACGGGGCGAATGGCGCGGGAGATCCTCGCGGGCGCATCGATCTCCGGCGTGGAAGTCAAGCTGTTGCACGTTCGCAAGGCGAGCCTGACTTCGATCGCGGCCGAGGTGCTCGACGCGGCCGCGGTTGCTTTCGGTTCGGCAACGCTCAATCGGGGCATGATGCCCATGATGGGCGCGGTTCTCACATATTTCAAGGGGCTGCGACCGACGGGTAAAGCCGGTTTTGCCTTTGGCTCGCATGGATGGGGAAAAGGCGCGCCGGAGGCCATCGGCGGATGCCTTGAGGAGATGGGCTGGGAGATTATGCGGGAGCCGATAAAGGCCCAGTATCGCCCATGCCCGGATGTACTGCACACCTGCCGCGAGGCGGGGATAATGCTTGCGGAAAAAGCAAAGTCGCTAGGGAGCCCGATAGAGTAACTATTTTCCGATAAGGAGAAAACCATGCAAAAGTACGTTTGCGAAGTTTGTAATTGGATATATGATCCCGAAAAGGGTGTTCCGGATCAAGACATTGCCCCGGGAACTCCGTTCGAGGATCTGCCCGACGATTTCGAGTGTCCGGAATGCGGCGTCGGCAAGGACGAGTTTTCGCCCCTGGAAGACGAATAACCCGATCTGAACTCTGAAACCACCACACAGAAATGCCGAGGAGAAGGATGATGGCTAGTGACATCGGTAACATAAATGCGGACATTACGCAGTGCATAGGAAATACACCGCTGGTCCGGCTGCAACGTATCAGCGAGGGGTGCTCGGCTTCTATCGTGGCCAAGGTCGAGAACGTCAACCCTCTTTGGAGTGTGAAAGACCGTATCGCCAAAGCCATGATCGATGCGGCCCAGCGTGACGGGCTGATCGATGAAAACACGATCATTCTTGAAGCCACCAGCGGCAACACGGGCATCGGCCTGGCCTTTGTTTGTGCGTCGCGGGGCTACCCTTTGACGGTGGTCATGCCCGAAAGCATGAGCATCGAGCGGCGGCAAATGCTCAAGGCACTCGGCGCCGATCTTATTCTGACGCCGGCCGCCGACGGAATGCCGGGGGCCGTTCGCAAAGCCGATGAAATGGCGGCCGAAAATGCAAACTATGTAACCGCCGGCCAGTTCACAAACCCGGCCAATCCTGAAATCCACCGAAAAACCACGGCCGAGGAGATATGGCGGGACACCGACGGCAAGGTAGATATCGTAATCTTGGGAGTGGGTACCGGCGGGACCATTACGGGCGTCGGCGAAGTTCTCAAGGCCAAAAAGCCGAGCGTCCGCGTCGTGGCCGTGGAGCCGGCCGCCAGCCCGGTAATCAGCCAGCGTCTTGCCGGCGAGGAACTCAGACCCGGCAAGCATAAGATTCAGGGAATCGGGGCCGGATTCATCCCCGAGGTGCTGAATATCGACATTATCGACGAGGTTATTCAGGTCACGGACGATGACGCCGCCGCGACCACGCGAGACTTGGCCAAACGCGAAGGGCTGATGTGCGGCATCAGCAGCGGCGCGGCCGCCTGGGCCGCGGTGCAACTGGCCCGGCGCCAGGAAAACAGCGGAAAGATGATCGTCGTCATCTTGCCCGACCTGGGCGAACGCTATCTGTCTACGCCGCTGTTTTCAAATGACAGTTAGCAAACCCGTTATAAAAATAGTCGTTGGACTGTGTGTTTGGAGGGGACGAAATGAAATTATTTCCAGCGGCAGCCGTTTTCGCGGCAGTTGTGATACTGTTTACGGCCCCTGGATGCCGCAAAGGAGATGAGTCGGTGCAGAAAAAAGACAACCCCAGCAGCGAGGCTAAGGCCTTTTTGGACAATTATCAACGGCAATACGCCCAGGCCGCGATCGCGGCCCATCTGGCCGAATGGAAGGCCGCCAACACGGGCAAAAAGGAAGATTTTGACGCGGTTGCCGAGACCGAGCTTGCCGTGAAGAAGCTGCACAGCGATCCCCGCGAATACGCAAAGATCATCGAGTTTCAAAAATCGGCCGTGGGGCTCTCCGCAGTCGACGCCCGCGCCTTGGACGTGGCTGAGTTGGCGTTCAAGGCCAACCAGTTGCCGCCGGATCTAATGGACAAGATGGTGCGATTGTCGACGGAGATTTCGCGCTTGTTCAATACATATCGGGCACAAATCGACGGCACGAAATATTCCAACAACGATCTCTTGGAGATGCTGGGCAAGGAAACCGACAGCGGCAAGCGGAAGCGGATCTGGGCTGCTCTTAAACAGGTCGGCGACCAGGTGGCGCCCAAGCTGATCGAGTTGGCCAAGGTCCGCAACCGGGCGGCCGCCAAGCTCGGCTACGAGGATTTTTGGGACATGAAGATCCGCCTGCAAGAGCATGATCCCCAGCAGTTGACGGCGATTTTCGACGAACTCCAGCGGGTGACCGACGAGCCGTTTAAGGAGATGAAAGCGCGGCTCGATGCGGAACTGGCCAAGCGCTTCAAGATCGAGCCCCACGATATGCGCCCCTGGCACTACGACAACCCCTTCTTTCAAGCGGCGCCGCATTCGAGCCAAGTCGACCTAGATGAGTTCTACAAGAGCAAGCCCAAGGAAGAGATCGTCAAAATCGCCGAGAAGTTTTTTGCCGACATCGGGCTGCCGATCGATGCGATTGTGCAGCGGAGCGATCTTTACGAGCGCGAGGGCAAGGACCAGCACGCCTTTTGCACCAGCATCGACCGCGGCGACGACGTGCGCACGCTGCTGAACATCAAGCCCACGGCGCAGTGGATGGACACCATGCTGCACGAGCAAGGGCACGCGATTTTCGACGTGGGCATCGACCGCGAATTGCCCTTTAACCTACGTCAGCCGGCCCACATTTTCACCACCGAGGCCGTGGCCATGCTCTGCGGCGCGTTGGCGAAGAACCCGGCCTGGTTGGTCGAATATGCCGGCGCCGAGCGGGCCCGCGTCGATGAACTCAAAGACGCGATTCTGCAGCAGCGGCGTCGCGAGCAGTTGATTTTCGCCCGCTGGACGATGGTCATGTTCAACTTCGAAAAGGCGCTGTACGCCAACCCCGACCAGGATTTGAACAAGCTGTGGTGGGATTGCGTGGAGCGTTATCAACTGATCGAGCGCCCCCAGGATCGCGACGCCGCCGACTGGGCGGCCAAGCCGCATTTCACCATCGCCCCGGTCTATTACCACAACTATATGCTGGGCGAGTTGTTCGCCGCGCAGATGCGCAAGTCGCTGGCCAAGACGGCCGGGCACGAGGGCCGCAAGGATTTTGGCAAGTTCCTGCAAGACAAGGTCTTCCGACCCGGCGCGAGGAAGCCCTGGCCGGAGTTCGTGGAAGAGGTGACCGGCAAGAAGCTGAGCCCCAAGGATTTTGCCGAAGAGGTTAAGTGACGTAGGCCGGGTCGCGACTAGCCCGGATTATTCAGGAGCCGGTATTTTCGTTTGAAATACTAACCCGAAGCGCAAGCGAAGGGCGGGAAAGCAGGGAAAAACGCTGCACATCCCTTCGCTTGCGCTTCGCGCTTAGTGTGGTTCATGAATAATCGGGCTAGACCCATTGCCGGGTCACGACCCGGCCTACTGCCTGAAATCCACGCCGACCGCTACCTCCCCGTCGAGCACTCCACCTTTGCCCAAAACGGGTGCTGGCGGTCGGCGCGCGTGCGTGCGTCTTCTAGCAGAACTTGAACGTCGGGACGGATGAAAGGCTGCTTAGAGTTGGCTCGCTTGCCGTTGACGGAAATTTTCACGCGGCGGTCGAGGTCGAGGATCTGGGGCGAGAGCCAGACGGTCACGTGCTTGGCGCCGGTGCGGATGTTGATGCCGTTGGTGGCCGTCAGTTTGGCCTCGGTGGGCATGGGGATCGTGCCTCGCGGGGGCGGCCAATCCCGAGGGGCTACCATTGCTTTGGGCGGCATGCCGTCGAGTTCCACCCACCAGAAGAAGTTGTCCCAGGGCCGCATGGACATGGCCTTGAACTTTTTGGGGAAGAAATCGCGGCGTTGCACTTTCATCCAGTCGAAGATACGTTGCACTTCTTCCTGGAAATGCTCGCGGCCGCGGCCTTGATATTCGACCACCGTGGCGTTGAAACCGCGGATCAAATAGCGGTCCAAATCGCGGGCGTTTTCCACTACCCAGCGGGCGTCTTTCTCGCCGCCGACGAAGTAGAGCGGCAGATTGCGGGCGTTTTCCCAGTACCGCGGGCAGTAGCGGCGGGACCATGCGGTGATGGGTACGACTCCGGCCCAAAGGTCCGGGTGGGCCAGGCCGATATCCCAAGCCGCGTCGCCGCCGGTGGAGTGTCCGGAGAGGAAGACGCGGTCGGTGTCGATGGAAAACCTTCGGCAGGCGTCGCGCAGGCTGTTGAGCACGGCGGCGTGTTCGGCGTCCGAATAGCCGTAGCGTTTGTCGTGCCCGCGGTTCCAATGCGGGGCCACGACGATATAGCCTCGCCGCGTGGCTTGGCCTTTGCGCGGGCCCTTGCGCTGCCCCTTGCGCTGCCCCTTTTTCGGCCAGGAGCCGGCCCACCAGTCCAACTGCATCGCCGGCGTGCTGGCCGGGCCGTGCAAGGTGACGATGGTGGGATAGCGTCGATAGGGATCGTACTCCGGCGGCAACTGCACCAGGTAGCGGACCGGCTGCTGCTTGGTCAGCCCGGCCACCTCGAGCTGGAAAAAGCCCGGCTTGGCGTCGACCGGCGGTGGCAATTCGCCGGGCGGTTTCATGTGTTTGAGCAACAAGTCGATAAGCTGGGGCGAAGCGGCCTCTTGCGATTGCATGCCGCGAAGCAGTGCACTGCGGCTGAGCGTTTGCGGATCGTTGAGGTACTTTCGAATAATCCCTCGGGTTTCGTAGGCCGAAATGGCTGTGGGCAGATTGGGCGTGGCCGCGTTGGAGCCCAAGAGCCAGCCGCTGATGGCAATCGCCAGCTTCTCGGTTGGCGACATTTCACGATCGTCTTTGGCCAGTCGAAAGGCCGTCATGCGGCCCAGGGTGTTGAGGTTCAACTGGGCGTCGATCTCGGCGACGATGGGGAGGAGTTGTTTTTGCAGCACCTCGTCGGCGAGCGGTTTCACCAGCGACTGCAGCGTGGCCACCACCTCCTTCCGCTGGGCGATTAGGGTCTCGTACTCGCCGATCAGCTCGTTGACTTCTTGGAGAATTTCGCCCGCCACGCCGTCGGTGGGAAAGTTTTTCAGCATCCCCAGCACCAGCGAGTGTTGGCCCGACGCGCGGCGACGCTTCAGCTCGTCCAGCATCCGCTGGGCGCTTAGCTGTTTGAGACCCCGTAGCGAGCCGCCGATCTCGTCCTTGAGCTGCTTGTCGTCGCCATGCACGAGCAACGCCGCTTCGAGCACCTTGCCGGCGTCTTCGTAGCGCCGCATTTGCAAGAAGAAACGGGCGACTTTTTTAGCGTGGTCGAGCGTGTCGCTGTGGGGCCGTTTTGCGAACATCGCTTCGAAAGTGGGTGTGGGAATCGAACTGGGCGCGATGCGCATATCCCATACGTGCGAGATGCCCTCGACCTTGACCCAGTGGGGCGTTATCTCGGTGATGCCCTGGATGACGTCCAAGGGGCCTTTGGGCCCGCGGGTGGTGAACGTGCGGCGGCCGTACTCGTCGAACGGTTCGATCCGCACGATGGGGCCGACGTTATAAATCCTCCGCCCGGCGCCTTTGGCACGTTGCCAGATCTCGAACTTTTCGGGCGGCGAAGAAGAAGCCTTGTCGAGAAACTCTCGTACGCGACGCTTCGATATAAACGTCCGCCGCAGGCCGTCGTCCAGACCCACGATCGGCCGCAGGGGCCGCGCCCCGTCGGGCCCGGTGGGGGCGGGCACCTCGGCCAAGCCGGCCACGGGCGCATAGTCGCCGCGCAGCCGCAGGCCGTCTTTGAGGATCACCTCGACCGCCGACGCCCGCTCCATGGGAAGCCACGCGAAAATGTGGGCCAGCATAAAACAAGCGACGACCGCAAGCAGCAAAAGTGGGGCGCGACGATAACTTTCCATCAGTGGCTGTCCGCGAACGTTGTTTTTCGTAAGACTTATCTTTATTGTACTACAAACGGAACTCAAACAGTCGAATTACGGTTACCGATCTTTACTTTACGCACCCCGCTACAGCATGGTGCGACGGGGTGCCGTGGTACGTACGGGGGTCGGAATCTTCGCCTTGGTTCGATATAATCCGGGTTAGCCCGGATTATTCATGAACCATAGCGAAAGAAGAAAATGACGTTAGAAGCTTGGCAGTTGTTTATGCTTTTCGCGGTCGGCTGCGCGGCGGGGTTTATGAACGTCTTGGCAGGGGGCGGATCGCTGATGACCATGCCGCTGATGGTTTTCATGGGCATCGAGGGACCGTTTGCCAACGGCACGAATCGCGTGGCCATTTTCGCCCAGAACGTCTCGGCGACCATAGGCTTTTTTCGCCAGGGTTTTTCCGACTTCAAGCTCAGCCTCAGCCTGCTGGCCTGCGCCTTGCCCGGCGCCTTGGCGGGCGCGTGGCTGGGAACGTGCATGCGCGGTCGCACGTTCAACTGGGCGCTGGCCGCGGTGATGATCGCCGTATTAATCATAATGCTATGGCCCAAGCGGAGCAAGGATAAGCAGACCGCGGAGCAGCCGGCCGAAATAGACGCGGCACCATTTGTGCCCTCGCCAAAACGGCTCATCTTGGCGCACGTGTTGATGCTGCTGGCCGGCTTCTACGGCGGAATTATACAAGCCGGCGTGGGATTCATTTTCATGGCCATCTTGCACCGCGTGTTGGGCTTGGATCTGGTGCGGGTGAACATGCACAAGGTGTTCATCATCGGCGGCTATACCGTCATCGCCCTGACGGTGTTCGCCTACCGGGGATACGTTTTTTGGACGGCCGGAATATGCCTGGCCGTGGGCAATTCGCTGGGCGCTTGGGTGGGTGCCCATTTTGCGGTCAAACGCGGCGAAAAAGCCATCCGCATCGTCTTTACCGCGGCGATTTTCCTCATGGCCGTACGGTTGTTGTTGATGTAACGCCGGCATTGGTCCGATAAGCATGGGGTAGTCGCCCGGGGGCCGCTTGTTTCTCCCGCCGTTTCTGTTATTTTCTGTAGGGTGCGTCCGCGACGCACCAGGGAACTTCTTCTGGTGCGTCGCGGACACACCCTACGACAGGAGCCAATACCGTGAGCTATATGGGAATCGATATCGGCACGACCGGTTGCAAGGCGGGTGTTTTCGACGGCGACGGACGCTTGCTTGCTCTGGCCTATCGCGAATATCCACTCTCCACGCCGCGGCGAGGTTGGGCCGAGTTGGACTCGCAACTTGTCATGGACCAGTGCGTGGCGGTGATTCACGAGGCGGCATCCCGGGTGGAAGGCGATGCGCTCGCCGCGTTGGGCATTTCCTGCCAGGGCGAAGCTTTTACGCCTATCGGCAAGGCGGCGGGACAGGGCGGCGACGGAGATTATCTCTGCGGTGCCATGGTTTCGTCCGATGCCAGGGCGTACGAACTAATGCAGCCGTGGAGTCGCCAGTTCGGGGCCGAGCGGCTCTACGAAATCAGCGGCCATACCTCGCACCCCATGTTTACGCTCTTCAAGTTTCTCTGGCTCCGCGAAAATCGACCGCGGATTTGGGAAACGGCCGAAAAGTTCTACTGTTTCGAAGAGCTGCTGCAACGACGGTTGGGCATCGAGCCGGCCATCAGTTTCCCCCTGGCCGGGCGGACAATGATCTTCGACGTGCGGCGGCACCAGTGGAGCGACGAGATCCTCGCCTCGCTGGGCCTGGATGCCTCGCGGCTGGCACGGCCGGTTGCATCGGGAACCGTGGTGGGCCGGATCCCGCCGGCTGTGGCCGAAGAATTGGGCTTGCCGGCGGGCGTAAAGGTTGTCGCCGGTGGGCACGATCAGCCCTGCGGCGCTTTGGGCGCCGGCGTGGTCGAGCCGGGCCGGGCCATGTATGCCACCGGAACGGTCGAATGTATATGCCCTGCCTTCGAGAAACCGATTATCGACAAGCGGCTATTCGAGAATAATGTTTGCACCTACGATTATACGATCCCTGGCATGTACACCACGGCGGTTTACAGCCTCACCGGCGGAAATCTCCTGCAATGGTTTCGTGATCAATGGGCGCAAAGCGAAGTTCAGCTTGCCAAACGCACGGGCAAGAACGTATACGAATTGATTCTGGCCGAGATGGCCACGGAGCCCACGGATTTGAGCGTGTTGCCCTATTTTACCCCGTCGGGAACGCCGTATTTCGACGCCAAGGTTCCCGCCGCCATTTTAGGGTTGCGGCTGGACACTACCCGTGGCCAGGTGTTGCGGGGGCTGCTCGAAGGCGTGGCCCTTGAAATGCGGTTGAATGTGGATATCCTGGACCGTTGCGGACTTGCCATCAGCGAGTTCCGCGCCATCGGCGGCGGAGCGAAGAACCCCTTGCTGACACAACTAAAGGCCGACGTTTTGGGCCGGCCGATAACCACGCTGGAGGTTACCGAGGCCGGTTGTCTGGGCGTGGCGATGTTGGCCTCCGCGGCGGATGGCGATGTGGCCCGATTGCGCGAGCTTGCCGACATTTGGGTAAAGCCCACCAGCACGGTCGAGCCGCACCAGCGGCGGGCGCGGCGTTACACAGAAAAGTTCGAACAGTACAAACAGTTGTACCCGACGTTAAGTAAGTTGTATTGAGCTACGTGCTATCGGGAGGGCGAAGCTCCTGCTGCGCCGAAGCCGCCTATCGGGAGGGCGAAGCTCCTGCTGAGCCGAAGCCGCCTATCGGGAGGGCGAAGCTCCTGCTGCGCCGAAGCCGCCTATCGGGAGGGCGAAGCTCCTGCTGAGCCGAAGCCGCCATGTGGCTCAGCAGGAGCTTCGCCCTCCCGGCAGCCTCATACCTGACACCTCACACGGAGAAATGAATATGATACGCGCCACGGCTGGATTTATTGTTTATGGCGTTCACAAAGACGGCTTGGCCGACCCCATGGGCCGGCCGTTTATCGACGATGGGCTGGTGGCGGCGTCGAAGCGTGCCCTGAGAGACCGCGGCATCGAACTGCTCGAGCACGACGTGGTTGTGGCCTCGAAGGACGAAGCCCGGGCGGCGCTGGCCAAAATGAAGCACGACGACAGCGTCGATTGCGTTGTGCTTTATTCGGGCACTTGGGTCTGGGCCGCGCACATGGTCGCGGCGATACGCGATTTCGCCCGCTCGGGCAAGCCGGTGCTGATCTGGACGCACCCCGGCTCGCAGGGTTGGCGTCCGGTGGGCGGGCTGGTTTTGCACGGCGGTCTTTTGGAAATCGGCGTCGATCACAAGTTCGTCTACGGCGGGGCCGACGACCCCAAGGAAGTCGATCGCATCGCGAGTTTCTGCCGCGCCGCGCACATGAAGAACTGGTTGAACATGTCGACGTTGGGCACCTTCGGCGGACGCGGCATGGGCCAGACCTGCGGCGCGGCCGACCCCAGCCAGTGGATGAAAATGTTCGGCGTGGACATCGACAGCCGCGACACGACCGAACTGATCCGCACGGCTCAACAAATTACGGACGGAGAACTGGAGGCCGTCAAACCTCGCATCGACCAACTTTTCGGCGGCCTGCCCGAGGCCTCCGCGGTGAACGAGCGATCGATTCGCCTTTATCTGGCGATTAAGAAACTGGTTGCCGATTACAACTGGGACTTCTACACCATCCAGTCCTTCCCCGGATTGGGCGACGATTATAGCGCCACGTGTTTCGCTCAAAGCATGATGCTCGAAGACGGCTACGGGGCTTCGACTTTGGGCGATTTCAACACGGCCCTGAGCGTGCTGCTGTTGGGCAAGTTCAGCGGCCAGCCGGTTTACTACGGCGACTTGCAGCACATCGATAAGAGCAACAACGAGATCAAGATCATCGGCGACGGCGCCTGCCCGCCGTCGTTGGCCGGCAAGTTGGGCCCGGCCGGTTTCGCCGAGCACGGAATTCCCACCGAGGGCGAGGCCGGCGGATTGTCCGTCAAGCTGGTTTGCAAGGTGGGCGAAGGCGCCTTGGCACGCCTGGGCCGGGTGGACGGGAAGTTCAAAATGATCGTCACCCGCTGCTCGGTCTTCGAACCGCCCTCGGACCAATTGGACAATCGCAAGCTGGAATGCGGCATCCCCTTCTGGCCGCACGGCTTCGTCAAGGCCCATTGCGATATCGATTGCCTCTTGGAAAACTGGACGAACGAATACGCCTGTCTGGCCTACGGAGAGACGCTCCTGGAGGACATCGTCGATTTCTGCAAAATGACGGGGATTGATGTGATTTTGCCCTAAGTAGGGTGCGTGCTTGCACGCACCATGAATTGTGGTTCTTCGTGAAATTGAGTGAATTTCAGACTTCAGACTTCAGACTTCAGATTTCAGATGGCAGAGGATAGAGGCGCCGCTTCCAATCCGCCGCAAGCGGCTGGGCTGACAAGTTCAGAATCGTAAATAACCCATTACATTCTGCAAAGAACCAAAAATGACCGATAATCGCAAGCAGAAACCCGTCAAAGACATTTTGCTGAGCGAATTCCGCCCGCGTTGCCAGTTAAAGGTCGAGTCGCACCAGCCGCTGCGACCGAAGTTCCCGGTCATCGACGCCCACAACCATCTCTACGGCGCGGTGTCGGCCGAGCACCTGGTTGAGGTTATGGACCAGATCGGTGTGGACCTTTGGCTGAACATCTCGGGCAACGTGACGATGCCCCTGGTAAACAACACATACACCATCGCCCGGCAAAGCTATGATATTTTCAAGCGGGATTATATAGATCGTTACCCCGGCCGCTTCGCCGCCTTCACCATGTCGGAGTTTGCGCAGTGGGGCGACCCTTTGCTGTTCAAGGACGATTTCGTCAAGCGTTGCCTGGACGGACTGGAAGAAGATGTCGCCAAGGGCGCGGCCGGCTTGAAGGTGCTCAAAGAGTTGGGCCTGGCCTTCACCGATACGGACGGTTCCATGGTCCGCGTCGACGACGAAAGATTGTACGCAATCTGGGACCGCGCCGGGCAATTGGGCGTGCCGGTCTTGATCCATGTTTCCGACCCCACCGCCTTCTTCGACCCCATCGACGCGCAAAACGAGCATTACCAAACGCTGAGAGAGTTTCCCGGTTGGAGCTTCCAGGGATCGTATTTTTCCAAAGATGAACTGCTGGCCCAACGCGACCGCATGATCGAAGACCATCCCCGCACCACGTTCATCCTGCCCCACGTGGCCAACAAGGCCGAGGACCTGGGCTCGGTGGGCCGGCTTCTCGACGAGCACCCCAATGTCGTGATCGATTTCTCCGCCCGCATCGACGAACTGGGCCGCCAGCCCTACACGGCCCGCGATTTTTTCATCAAATACCAAGACCGTATTCTCTTCGGCGCCGACATGCCCGTCTCGGCGGAAGTCTATCGCACCTATTACCAATTGTTGGAAACCCGCGACGAGTGGTTCGATTATCCCGATTATATCGGTCGCTTCGGAGTCTACACCCGCTGGAAGCTCTACGGCCTCGACTTGCCCGACGATGTCTTGCGCAAGGTCTATTCGACAAACGCCAGGCGAGTGATTGCCGGGTTGCCGTGATGAGATTTGAGACTTCGGACTTCGGATTTCAGAGGGCAGAGGGCAAGAAGAGATGCTCAAGTCTGAAGTCTGAAATCTATGAAGAACCCCTAATTCGACTGTTTGAGTTCTGCTGATTTGCCGTTTGTAGTACCGCCTTTAGGCGGAATATGGGGTATCTCGGCGTGCCATGGCAAAGCGATTTCCGCCTAAAGGCGGTACTACAAACGGAACTCAAACAGTCGAACTAATAACCCCCAAAAAAACCGGTATACAACTCTAGGGGGGTATCGCGTGATCTTGTGTTTAACGTCGGCCCGGAGTAACATGCATAGTATGTATGGTCGTTGGTCTGCATTTTAATGAGGGGGAATTTGATGAAAAACATCTTCGGTTTTCAATCCAGTTCATATTTATCCACGGCGTGTTGTCTTGCCTTGGCGTGTTTCGTGGTCGCCTTGTGCATGGCTTTCGCGGCCGGCGAAGCTTTTGCCGAGGACAGACCCGGCGGTGAAAAACCGCGACGCGATCGAGTCTATATGTCGTCGGCCGGTATCTATCTGCCGTCGAGGGGAGGCGCCACGGCCCTTTCCAGCGCCATCCATGCCCAGGCGGACTACGTGGCTTCGATGGGCGACTACCTCGAGTCGGCCTCGATTGCCCGAAGGAACAACGCCCTCGCCGCCGAGCAAGAGATGCGCAATACCCTGCAATGGGTTTCGACCTATTTCGAGCGGCGCGAATTGAACCGCGCCTATCGCCTTAAGAACAACCCCGGCTACCTGGCAAACGAAGAGAAACGCCAACAGACGCTCGACCGTCGCATCAGCAAACTCTTCCAGGAGGTACTCAGAGGCGACGTAACCCGGGAGAACAATTGGCTTCTGCACGAGCTTGCCGGCATGACGCTTCCTTACCAATACCTTCCCGGCGATCGCGCCAAGCCCGATTCGACCATCGATTCGCAGCTAAGCAAGACCGATCTGCACAAAATCCTGCTGACCGACGGCGGTCGTGAAGGCGGCCGCATGTTGACCTTCCCCGCCGACACGGCCCGCGTTCTGGAAACCCCCTGGCCCAGACCGCTTCGCGCCCCGGAATTCGAAAGGCAGCGCAAAGGCTTCGAAGCGGCACGCGATAAAATGCTCACCGATCGGGCCAATGGGCGGCGCAACTGGGAAAGCGAGAAGCGGGTGATGGAGGCTTGCGACGCCCTGAGCCGTAAGTTCGAATCGGCCAATCCTCGCCAGCTACGCACCGAGTCATACGAATCGTTTGCAACCTATCGCTCGGGTCAGCGATATTTGAAGTCGCTGGCGGCCGAGGTGATGCGCGCCATCACCACCCAGGACGAATGGATCTTCCAGGGCGTCTACCGCTTCGAGGGAGACAGTGTGGTCGACCTGATCCAGCATATGTGCCGCAACGGCCTGGAATTCGCCCCACCCCAGCCGGGCAGCGAAGGAGCTTACCGCAGCCTCTTCGAAAGCCTCCGCAAAATATACTTGCACCTCGGCGCGGACGACCCCCATCGAAATCTAAACGGCCAAGATCAAGGCGGGCTGGAAGACGGTGGACAGAATTTGCTCCCATAGTGAACGCAAGGGTGCCACTGCTGGCTTGTCCAGCAGTGTTGTTCCCGAAAAATTCGCTTTGCACTGCTGGCTTGTCCAGCAGTGTTGTTCCCGAAAAATTCGCTTTGCACTGCTGG
>SDBV01003005.1_pt1 | contig 25139 bp, 24 predicted proteins | sample 2277081 | NCBI WGS metagenome assembly SDBV01 (sample SAMN10402039, study PRJNA504765) | marine sediment metagenome | isolation source: marine sediment core GS10_PC15, 223 cmbsf | place: Arctic Ocean: Southern Knipovich Ridge | collected 2010 | reverse complement strand
GCTTGGAGCAGCGCTGCTTTCGCTACCTGCCAGCAAGGGGTTTGAGATAGGGTCAGGGATGGAAGCTGCACGCATGCGGGGCTCTGCCCACAATGACCTCTTTGAAAAAAATATCGAAGGGAAAACGATCACTAAAACCAACCACGCCGGCGGTACTCTGGGGGGCATATCAAATGGCATGCCTCTTGTCGCACATGTGGCTTTTAAGCCCCCGTCTAGTTTCAGGCTTCCCCAAGAAACGTTAGATCTTAAGGGGAATAAAGCGGTTCTCGAATTGCCAAAAACAGGACGCTATGACCCCTGCGTTGCCATTCGCGCTGTCCCTGTCGTCGAGGCGATGGGAGCCCTCGTGCTGGCAGATTTCATGCTTCTAGCCAGACTTTCTAAGCTGTGAAGTGCATGAGTTTACCCGTTTTGGGATGGACGAGCCTCAAGGCTTTAGCATGTAGCATCATGCGCCCAGCAGCAGCACCGTAGCGCTTATCTCCAAGAATAGGATGGCCAGCATGGCTGCAGTGAACGCGTATCTGGTGTTTTCTGCCCGTTTCGAGCTCAACCTCCAAAAGAGTCGTCTGTTTTCTGCGTTTGATCACACGAAAATGAGTCACTGCTGTTTGTCCTTTGGGGTCGACCACAACATGAAAATCCCGCCGCTCAAATAGAGGATAGGACCAGGTGCCTCTATCCGCTTCAACGATACCTTGGACTGTAGCCTCATAGGAGCGGTGCATCTTTCTCTTTTGCAACTGGTCTTTAAGCGCCTGGAGAGTTTCATCGCTATAGGCAAAGACAATGAGGCCCGATGTCTCTCTATCAAGCCGGTGAACCGGCACGATACGGGGGCGGTGGAAACGCCTTTTCAAAAGGTTATGGAGCGTTTGGATGGTCTCTTTATCAGTAGCCACACTAAGCAGTCCTGCCGGCTTGTCAACGACGATAAAGGAGCTGTCTTCATAGACTACGTAGGCACTTTTACCAAGAGGCTCTCGCTTGGCACCTAAAGTAATTTGCTGCTCAGGATCGATCTCAGTATTTATGCGCTGAGAGCGTCCATCCACGAAAACTCTGCCGTGTGCGATCCAGCCACGTAAAGTATTTTTTGAACTTTCAGGATGTTGAGAGCTTAGGGCGTCTAAGAGCGTTATCATTTGCTGGACATAATATCACAAAGCGGGGTAAAAACCTACTTTATCTATTTATTCAACAAGGAGCTTGATCATGGAGACAAATCGCGAAAAAGTCAGTTACTGCATCGGCCTAGAAACTGGTAAAAATATTATTGGGCAATTCAAGGATCTCGACCTCGAGCTTCTTACTAAAGGGTTTTCCGACGCCCTAAATCAGCGCACACCAACCCTTGAACTCGGGGAAATTAACAAAATCATGACCGCCCTCTCAAAACAGGTGAAGGAACAGCAGCGCGAATATGTCGGAGAACTCTCCGAGAAGAATAAGAGCGACGGCGAAGCCTTCATGAATGAGAACAAAGACAAGGACGGCATCGTTGCATTACCTAATGGGCTGCAATATAAAGTATTGCAAGCGGGCAACGGCAACTCCCCTACCATCCATGATGTCGTTACTGTCCACTACCGCGGTACTCTTATCGATGGCACCGTTTTCGATAGCTCTTATGAAAGAGAAGAGCCGACAAAATTCCCAGTGAACCGCGTCATCCCAGGCTGGTCAGAAGCGCTTAAAATGATGAAAGTAGGCGATAAATGGCAGGTCTTTATTCCCTCTTATCTAGCCTATGGTGAGCAGGGATATGGCCCTCAGATTGAGCCTAACTCTACACTCATTTTTGAAATGGAACTATTGGAAGTAGCCCCTCAGTAGAGCCCTCGGACTTCTTTGGCGCGTTTTTTCCAAAAGATGTCCCCATAGTCATAGGAGAGTTGTTCATCTATTTTGATCTCCCTCTTTGCCATGAAGATGATGTGCATGACACCTCCGGCAAAAACGGACATCGTATCTAAGTTAGGGGCAACTCTATCGTGGTTAATAAACCGCGTGTGGTTGCCCCCAGCCTTTGCATCTATAATGTAGGGGTTGCGCATCCAATCGCCAATGGTATACTCAAAGGTATAGTCATTGGTGCGGTCTTTGTACCTACGCCGTTTACGTATAATGCCGGTATACTCGCCGACATAGGTGCCAGAAGGAATCGCTCGAAGGGCAAACACCCCATAACCAATGGTTGAATCGATCCACTTTAAATAGATAGCAGGCGTGACACCAGCAAGAATTTCTTTTTCAAAACGTGCTCCCAGCCACCGCTCGCGACGAGAGAGCTCCTTGCGCTTCATAGCAACCGCTGACTTGGAAAGCGCCTTGGAGGCAATCGCCACAGAGGAAAACTGAAGATGGAAGTACCATTCAAAATTGAAAAGCTTTTCTACCGCCCTCTGGCTCAAATCGAGCCCTTGCCCCTCCGAATCAATCACAAGCATCGCCCCATTATCAAGAGATTAGGACAATGAAACAAGCCCCCATCCAGCTCGAGTTCGAAAATGAAAGCGAACGGCTCGCTCTCTATGCAGAGGCGGTGGCCCACTATGAAGCGGGATCGATCCCCAAAGAGCGCATCGATCTAGGCAAAAAATTCAAAGAGTTGATCACTCAGGGGTATATCGTCAAAAATTCAGTACGATTCCTTGGTGAGGAAATTGGAGATGGCTTTTTCGCAAATGAGCCCCTCGAAGAGGGCGCTTTCGTCGGAGAATATGTGGGATGTGTCCGCCAAAATAACCGCCATGGCGAAATGAACAACTACCTCTATAGCTATCCTCAGACTGATGAAATAGGGCGCAACTATGTCATCGACGCCGAAAATGGAAGCCACACACGGCTGATCAACCACAGCTTTCAGCCCAACCTCATTGCCAAATATGCCTTTGTCGATGGCTATTATCATCTGATTTTGCTTACATTAAGAGAAATCCAGGTGGATGAACAACTCGCCTATAACTACGGGAAAAAATATTGGATTGTAAGAGAACCTCCCAAGCCCTTGTTTTAGTACTGCTTCTTCTCTTTTTTCCTCTTCAGGGAGTTGAAATCCTCGATGATCAGGGGCTACTCACTCCTCCTGCCCGCGCCATTGTTAACCTCTATGGCATTGAGGGAGAGGCTTCAGCCATTTTGCATGAGGTCAGAGAGCGATTTATGCAGACAGGCAAAGAGTGCTGGGAATTTGAACCACAATTTGTAGCCAATGAGGCTGAGCTCAACCAGCTTTTTAAGGAGCTTGGTTGTATTGATCAGCTAGAGGCAACCCTACCCTATTACGACTATGCCCTTGTGCTCGGAGCGCTAGGTAGTCGCATGGCGATGCGTGTAGATCACCTCTACCAGGAGTGGCAGCGAGGAGTGCGCTTTGATGCAGTTGTCCTGCTCAGTGGCGACCGACCTCTCAACCCAGCCCTCGAATCCTATCCTGAAGGAATGGAAAGCGAAATGGAGCTTTTGATCCACTTGATAGAGACCCACCCCCTTAGATCCCTTTTTGGTGAAATCCCTATCATAGCCGTCGATGCCCCCAAAGTGACCGGCAGAGGCCGCCCCACTACAGCCTCCACAGTTTGTTAATGGCTACAACAACCCCCTCAACCAGCCAACTGTCTAGCCATCTCCAACCAGCCCTATGTGGGTTATCAGGAGTCGGTCTTGCGAGCCCACCTCCCCTCCTCCTTTCAAGTTGAAGGCGTTGGCCCCTCTGTGCAAGGGACTCCCTCTCCAGCGATCCTGTTAGATAATTTCGCCAAATGGCTTCACTACGCATCCCTTAAGCAGCAATGAAAACAGTGCACCAAAAAGTCTATCTGGTCCGCCATGGAGAAACCGAGTGGAGCCGAGATAAGAAACACACAGGCCTGACAGACATTCCCCTTACTGAAACTGGTGAAATGGAGGCTGAATGGCTCGCCCAAAGGCTCGAGGGACTTGCATTCAAAAAGGTCTTTGTGAGCCCTCTTCAAAGAGCGCTCATTACCTGCAAGATCGCCGGTTTTGAAGAAGGCTCAGAAGTGATGAAGGAGCTTCTTGAGTGGGACTATGGGAAGTATGAAGGAATGACCAGCTCTGAGATCCACAAAATCGATCCCGACTGGTCCATCTTTGCAAAAGGAGCCCCTGAAGGAGAGTCAGTCGGTGATGTCGGCCAGCGCGCTCATCGCGCCATTTCGCACATACGCGAAGTCGGTGGCGATGTGGCCCTCTTTTCAAGTGGACATTTTCTGCGCAGTCTCACCATGCGCTGGCTCGGTCTCCCCATCCAAAATGGCAGCCAATTTAGCCTGTCGACCGCCTCGGTCTCTATCCTAGGCTATGAGCATGGCATCCCCGCCCTCCACCAGTGGAATGAAGTGACTCGTTAGCCTAAAACAGGGTGTGTTGAATAAATCCTCTAGGAGGAGCCCCTAGAGATGCAAAAAACTGCGTTTTTGCATTTTACAGCACTGAAGTGTCTTGAGCGGCACTAGCTTTGCCAAAGCACTCTTTCTCTCGGACGGATCGTATTAAAGATGCTGCCCGGGCCCGGGCAGAGCACTTTGGCTTTGCTTTTACCGCCTCGGGCTGGAAAGGCCCCCGAGCCCGGTTGCGCCTGCTCTTGTGTCCTTTCCAAAGCCTATCTCTTTCGCGTGAACAAAAATTTTGAAAAACAAAAAGGCAGCTAATGCACTTTTGCCCTTCTCTTCACAGAGAGTTATTGCAACACGTCTGGTTGGCTGCAGATACACTTATTTTCGCCGCCTCTAAGACATCTGGATCGGCTTGAAGGTCTTCTGAAGCGAATCCAAGCGCCTTACCATCCTGCGTTACCGCTGCGAGGACAACCTCTTTATCACCTTGCAGTTTTGCTGAAGCATGTGCAAGCGCGAGGCCATCCTGCATTACCGCAGCGAGGACAACCCCTTTATCATCCTGCAGCTCTTTTGAAGCGAATGCAAACGCCCTACCACCCTGCGTTACCGCAGCGAGGACAACCTCTTTATCACCTTGCAGCTCTTTTGAAGCATGTGCAAGCGCCTTACCATCCTGCATTACCGCAGCGAGGACAACCCCTTTATCACCTTGCAGCTCTTTTGAAGCATGTGCAAGCGCCTTACCATCCTGCATTACCGCAGCGAGGACAACCTCTTTATCATCTTGCAGCTCTTTTGAAGCATGTGCAAGCGCCTTACCGTCCTGCATTACCGCAGCGAGGACAACCCCTTTATCATCTTGCAGCTCTTTTGAAGCATGTGCAAGCGCCTTGCCCCATTGGGTTACTGCTGCCAAGGCAACCTCTTTATCTGCTCGCAGCGCTTTTGAAGCATCTTCAAGCGCTCTACCATTCCGCTTTACTATTTCGGCGACGACCTTTTTATCTCCTCGCAGCGCTTTTGAAGCGAATAGAAGCGCACTGCCATCCTGCGTTACCGTAGCGAGGACAACCTCTTCATCTTCTCGCAGAGCTTCTGAAGCGAATAGAAGCGCACTGCCATCCTGTGTCATCGCTGCGAGGACAACCTCTTTATCTCCTCGCAGCTTTTTTGAAGCATATTGAAGTGCTCCGCCATCCTGTGTCACCGCTGCGAGGACAACCTCTTTATCTCCTCGCAGCTTTTTTGAAGCATATCGAAGCGCCCTACCATCCTGCGTTACCGCAGCGAGGACATCCTCTTTATCTCCTCGCAGCTTTTTTGAAGCATATCGAAGCGCCCTACCATCCTGCGTTACCGCAGCGAGGACAAACGCTTTATCGCCTTGCAGCTCTTCTGGAAGCTCGGTGAGCCCCAAGGCATTCCGCTTTATCATTTCGGCGGCAAATTCTTTATCACCTCGCAGCTCTTCTGGAAGCTCGGTGAACCTCAAGGCATTCCGCTTTACCATTTCGGCGACAAATTCTTTATCATCTCGCAGCTCTTCTGGAAACTCGGTGAACCTCAAGCCATTCCACTTTACCATTTCGGCGACAAATTCTTTATCACCTTGCAGCGCTTTTGAAGCGAATTGAAGCGCACTGCCATCCTGCGTTACCGCAGCGAGGACAAACGCTTTATTACCTTGCAGCTCTTTTGAAGCATGTGCAAGCGCCCTACCGTTCTGCGTTACCGCAGCGAGGACAACCTCTTTATCATCTTGCAGCTCTTTTGAAGCATGTGCAAGCGCCCTACCGTTCTGCGTTACCGCAGCGAGGACAACCTCTTTATCATCTTGCAGCTCCTCGGAAGCACCTTGAAGCGCACTGCCATTTCGCCTGACCGCGGCGAGGACAACCTCTTTATCACCTCGCAGCTTCTCGGAAGCATTATTAAACGCCAAGGCATCGTATGTTACCGCAGCGAGGATAAGTTCTTCATCGTCTTCTTGCAGCTCTTTTGAAGCTTCCCAAAACGCACTGCCATCCTGCGTTATCGCGGCGAGGACAACCTCTTTATCACTTTGCAGCTCTTTTGAAGCATGTGCAAGCGCCCTACCGTCGTGCTTTACCGCTGCGAGGACAACCTCTTTGTCACTTCGCAGCTTTTCTGAAGCTTCTTGAAGCAGGTAGCCACCAAACTTCCCTACCACTGCTGCGAGAACAACCTCTTTGTCTTTGCGAAAGAAAGGGATCCTGAACAAATTGGCAGATGAATCCAAATAAATGTCTGTTGGTACCCCAATCGAATTAGCTTTTAAGTTCCTTTTGGCAGCATTATAGCTTTTAAACACCTGCCTTTGGAGAGCAGGATTTCTCCTTAGCTCCGAGCTTGAGAGAATTAAGGCTTTCCAACTCCCCTTCACCACCTCCTTCATGAAACGATCAGATGAGGTTATGAGGTTATGAAGTGCTTTGTTGGTGCGGTTTAAGGCACAAACCTCCTCTGTTGAAAGCCAGCTGCTGATTTTCCCCAATATTTCAGGGGAAGTGCTTAGCAGCGGAAAAACATCTGAATTAGGATTTATGTCTGTTGTATTTGTAATCATGGTTGCCTCCGCTTTAATAGATTGGGTTACATTGTAAAACTAGCCGGCATTTAATATCAATATATATAAGATTTTCTCTGAACTGAACAAAAAATGATTTGATGGCAAAAGCTCGCTGATGAGCAGTAGCGTTCAGGGGTATTTGCCAAAAAAAATTTTGGCGAGCTTGAGGAGCGAAATTCCAAAAAACAATTAATTAAAAATTTAATCCACTCCCCCCCTAGCCAACAAGTACAATTTATAGTATAATAGTTGGAAAACTTGTGGTGCCAATGTCAGTATTACCAGTAACAGAAACATCAATTAGACCGGAATTCCCGGAGCAGCAAGGTATCGGCAGATACAAAGCTGGTGCTCACTGGAAGGATCTGCCCCTCATTGAAAAAATTCGTACTATCTTTATTGCAGCGATGAAAATTTGGATTGCCTCTATTGCCATTGCCCTCATCGCAGGATCCATTGCCTCCCTGGCCCTCCTCCCCCACCTGGCCCTTCTGGTTGCGGCTGTGGCTGGAATGAGTGCGGCCATATTAGGAACCTGCCTAGCTGCTTCTTCTATCAGAGATTTATATAAAGTCGGAGATGACAACCCTACTACCCCCTGCTCAGAAGAGACCCCTAAATTGGGCAAATGGAGCCAAAATAGGGTCTATATGACCGAAAATTCGGCCGACTCCGTACAAATGAAGCTAAAGCTCGTAGAAATGGCGGAACACTCCATCGAGATTTCTGGCTCTTTTTGCGGTGGGGTCATTTTTGATGAAATGTTAACCCTGATTGAGAAGAAGCTCGAAGCAAATCCCAAGCTAACAGTAAAAATCATATTTTGCGATGACCTGGTCACCTCAACCAATAGAAAGCACATTGCGCGTCTAGGGAAAAAATATCCTAACCAGTTTTACACTCTAATTACAAAGATACAGCTACACTATTTCCCAACCTTCCGACCAGAGGGCAACCACACAAAAATGGTAGTTGTGGACGGCACCATTTGCATGACCGGCGGCACAGGAATTCAAGACATGCTTTCTAGAGAAGGGACTGAGAAAGGGCTTAGCCCGAACCTAACAGAACGCTTCCTAGGTATAGGAACAAGAGACATGGACGCCATGATTGAAGGGCCTCTGGCGCTAACGATGAGGCAACAATTCTATCAATTATTAGCCAAGTGGAATAAAAAAACCTCCTCTGGAGAAAAGTATGGCACAGATGCCCCTGTCAACTTGGTAAAAAAACCGATTGCCCGAGCCGTCCCATTTTTTGACCAACTCGGAATAACTGGATCTCCAGCAGACGCCACACTGCTTGCCAGCGGCTTTGAACATGGAAGTGAGTGCGAAATAAAACTTGCCTATTTGCAGATGATCAGAGCCGCTCAAAAGACCATTTACATCGCTAACCTGAACCTGAATTACCCCGAAATCCAAGAAGCAGTTGAAGAAGCTGCCCGAAGAGGCATTCAGGTCACTATTATCACCAATGGGGACAACTCCACAACCCCCTTCCTAACAAAGATTCTTGGCGTTGTGAATCGATCAAACATGTATGGATTAAGCCAATATGGTGTTAAGTGCCATGAGTTCTCTCGAGATAACATTCTTTATCATAAAAAAGTAATGGTTGTGGATGGCCAGCTTACCACTATAGGAAGCTTTAATATTAGCCATGATTGTGTAATCTGCTATGACGAAGAAGTTGCAATCATCGACTCTGTGGAGATTGCCAGTAAAACAATTAGCAGCTTGCAACAGGACATTTGGATGTCTACTCCATTATTGAAATCAGAATATGACGGGATATGGGGAACGGTTCGTTTCGCTGTCAATGAATTTAGGGCAGCTGTCTTAATGCAAGCCACTGGCTATTTCTTTCAATAACCTTCTCTATACGATTCGCCAACCCTCGATCCAGCTGCTCCAAACCAGCAAGAATGACCACCTCATCGTAATGCTCTTTATCGGCTCTACGCAAAGTAGCATAAAAGCTCTTCATCTCGAGGGGAAGATGACCTGAGATAGCTTGGGAGAGCACCAGCCGGCGACAAGGTGGCGCAGTTACCATATAGTTTTCAAAGGCCTCGCTTGAATGAAATAGCTTCACGGGGGCTTTCGGCGCATAGTGGCGGTAGCGCATCCCTGGAGAGCCTTTTGGCCCTGTGGAATAGTGGTCGACTTCCCTCCCTAGCACCGCCTCAATCGCACCACTCGAAACGCCACCAGGTCTTAGGATCGTTGGAGACGAGAAGGAAACCAGGTCGAGGACGGTCGACTCAATGCCAATGAGGGAATCCCCTCCATCCAGAACGGCTGCAATGCGCCCCTCCAAATCATCCAGAACGTGACGCGCAGAGGTGCTACTGGGTCTTCCTGAAAGGTTGGCAGAGGGGGCGACAAGAGGCTCCCCAACGGCCTGAATCAGCCCAAGCGCAAGCTCACTTGCTGGCTGTCTGAGTGCAATCGTAGCAAGCCCCCCTGAGGCCATTTCAGGGACGCGATCAGCACGCTTAACGACAAGCGTTAAAGGGCCCGGAAAGAAGGCCTCCACCAGAGGATAAAAAGTATTCGGCAGCTCTTTTGTCAAGAGACCAATTTGATCGAGATGAGCAATATGCGCGATAAGAGGGTTATCTTGCGGCCTCCCTTTGGCTAGAAAGATCTTCTGGATAGCCTCTACTGAAAAAATAGAGGCCCCGAGACCATAGACCGTCTCAGTAGGAAACGCGACTATTTCTAGGTTGCGAATAAGCGCAGCCGCATCCTCAATTTGATCTGGAGTAAAAATTTGAGTTTTCATGGCGAAAAGCATAGCATAAAAAGAAGTTTTCATAAAGAATGGCTTTCATGAAAAGTGCAGGACTCATCACACTGGTCTATGGACTGCTCCTTCTCGCAGGGGGGGTCATGGGCCATCTAAAAGCCGCCTCTATGGCCTCCCTAGTCACTGGGGTAGGCTTTGGCCTTGTTGCTATTTTGCTTTCCATCGGCGTTTTCAAAAAGAGTCTACTTTCCGCCTATTTTGCTCTCATCTTGACCTTCATCCTAGATGCTTTTTTCACCTATCGCCTTCTCCTGACCATGAAATTCATGCCAGCGGGTCTAATGGCTATTATCAGCACTCTTGTGCTCATCGCACAAGCCCTCCTCATCAAAAAAAGCGTCCAGAAAAAGTAGTCTACTCCTCTTGCCTAGGCTTCTGGCGCATCCGTTTTTTTGTGGATTGGCGTTGCTTGCCCTCCTTGACCGCCTTTTTAGCAGATCGTGGAGCGCGGGTAGGAATACGCTTTTTGGGCTTTTCGCGTAATTTCTGAAGTTTCTCCCTCAGCCGCTTTAGGCAATGGAGCTTATTTAGGTATTGGCTGCGCTCCCTACTCGACTGCACCCGAATCCCTGTGGGAAGATGAATGAGTCTTACCGCACTACTCGTCTTCGCGGCATGCTGCCCACCAGGACCGCTGGAGAGGAAGACTTGCACTTTGCACTCTGCTAGCAGCTTTTCATCATTCATCGTGATCTCCTGGATAGTAAGGCTCGATATGGACGATGACATCCCGTACAGAGGGCCATGCCTCTTGGATCATACGACGCACCCTTTGAGAGAGACGATGCGCCTCTGCCACGCTTAAATGGTCATCGACTTCAACATCGATCGCAACCTGAGCATCGGGTCCATAGACTTGTAATTTCAACTTTTCGGTCGCCCGAATCCCCTCTACAGAAAGAGCCGCTTTCCGCACCAAATCGAAATAATGGTCCGAAGGAATTCTATCCAGCAGCTGTGCCACATTTTGCCGTATCGCAACAGCCCCAGCCACACACATGATGAGAGCGATGCCAAAAGCTCCCAAATGGTCAAAGAGATGGGAGAAACGAGGAAAAAAAGCACCGAGGCAAAGCGCTACAACGGCAGAAGAGCTGGCGAGCGCATCCATGCGATAGTGTATCGCATCGGCAACCATCGCGGGGCTGTTTTCCTTCTCCGCCGTCTTTTTAAGTGAGCGATAGCAAAGCTCCAGCAAGATGGCTGCCAAAAGTGGAATCATCCAGCCATAGGGAGAGATAGGAGGGCGAGGGTCTCCTCCAACCACCACCCGGATCTGCTGAAAAGCTGTCCATAGCCCCAGCACAAGGATTAAGATGCCGATCTGCACCCCAGCGAGCGGCTCAAAACGGCCATGTCCGTGCGGATGCCCCCTATCAGGCGGCCGATCAGCAAGATAAATACAAAGAAGCAAGAGAAAGCTCGCCCCAATATCGATAAAGCTAGCCAGGCCGTCAACCAGCAAGGCGTCACTGCCGAAGAAAAAGAAGCCACCCAGCTCAACAGCTACGATGAGAATACGTAGCCACATCCCTCTCCGAGCTGCATAGTGCATCTCACGGCGCCGCTGCAGGCGCCTCCGTGTGACCTGTCTGGAAATTGGTAGTGGTTCTGGAAAACGCGTCATGGTTTAACTCGTGATTGCTACCTAATCTACACACTTAAAAGAACCGCTTACACGGGGATTAGGTAGCAATCGCGGGTTTAAAGCGAGAAGCTACCACTTCCCATTCGATATTTTTAAAGAAGACATCGATGTAAGCTGCTCGATCAAGGCTGAATTGAGGCATGTAGGCATGCTCCCATACATCCATGATCAAAATCGGAGTACCTCCAGCTATGTGGCCCAGATCATGCTCATTGATCCACATATTCATCAATCGCCCCTCTTTGGGGTCCAAATAGAGCACAGACCACCCAATACCGCGAATTAGACCCGTGGCAATGAAATCCTTCTTCCATTCCTCATAGGAGCCAAAATCACGCGTTATTTGAGCATAGAGAGGGTCTTTCTTATCCAGCTCCTTATTTCCACCTAAATTCCCGAAATAGAGCTCATGGAGACGCATTCCATCAAATTCCCATCCGAGGCGCCTCTTAATCGCTCCATACTGATATTCGCTCAGCTTGTTCTCTTTGCGGTAGCGAGCGAGTAGATCGAGAAGAAGATTGGTATTTTTGACATATCCTTGATAGAGGGTGAAATGCGTTTTGAGCAGATCATCCTTAAACCCCGCCATTCCAATGAGATGGGAAAAATCCTTTGCCTTATAGGAGCTCTCCTGAGCCACGCCAAGTTGCATGCCCCCAAAAATCAAAAAAATAGTTAACAGTCTAGTTAGAGTCTTCATAGTATACCTCCGGTGATCGCCTACGGTAATACCTGCGCCAAATCCCCGCCATGTAAAATATTTATTATATCTTTAATAAAATTACCCACTATGATACAATAATTAATTGAGACCAACCATATTTTAATTCAAATGAATAAGCTAGAAGACAACTACTCAATTGTAAACCCCTATCGAACAGGATTACTGCTCGATTCCGAAGCTGGACCACCAGAGGAGGGCCGCTTTGCCTACCTTCCCCCAGAGAGCCCTTCCCCCCGAACCATTGGTCTAGCCCCCTTCGAAGCTTTTGGTAATGCCGTAAAAATGGGACAAGCCTACTATAGAGGCGATGAAGAGACCTTTATTGACACCGCAGGTAGAGTCGCAAAAGCCATTGATATTGCTTTGGTTGGGGTTACAGTAATCATCCAAGCCAGTTCTCTGGCAGGAACGGTCATCCACGAACTCATACACACGTCGCAAAATTTTCAAATATTTTCAGTGATCTGCAAAATCCTCACCATTCCCCTTGGAATCGTCTTTGCCCTCTTATCCGTCATTGAGGCCATTCATGAGGGGACAAATTTTATCCGCTGTTATACCTTGATGAGCCAGCTTACAAATATCGATTTGGCTAATGAAGAGGTGGTAGTTGGCAATATAAAAAAGCTTCACAAGCGCTTTTTTTCTATCCCAGAATCCAAATCCTCTAAAATCACCGCTTATATCGAAAAGCAGTTCCATGGACTTTCGCAAAGTGAAAAAGCGGAAAAATATGATATGATTGCTGGTAAACAGCTTGCTGTGAAATATGCTGACCTAGCAAGGCGAATCTCTCCTAGCCATGCTAAAGAGGCTGCTGAAACGCTGGATGCTGTGATAAAGGGACTTCAGAGCGAAAAGCAATCTGAACGCCTACAGACCCTCGAAAAGGGGCGCATTCTGCTGCAAACCATCCATGCGCAGTGCAAAAAAAAGCTTCTAGTCCATTTTGTGGCGCTAGCAGCGATTGCCATCGCAATGGTCACCCTTGTTGCCCTATTTAGCGGAGTTGGCAGCATAATTTTCTTTGCTCTTCTCACAATAGCCGCCATCTTGCTTACCATCACCCACTATGCCCTTGAAAAGGGGCTCTTACCTGAGAGAGGATGGACTTTTTCTGCTGAGGCGTGCATTCCCAGCTTTGTCAAAACGCTGCTCGGGTTTAATTCTTCAAAGGTAGGCGAAAAAGATCTTCTTGAGTCGCAATCAGCTCATTGAGAGTAGAATAGCACTCACCCTCTAAATCTGGATCATCATCATAGAAAAGCCAATCCCCATTGCGAAAGACAATAATTTTCTCCGCAATTTTGCCTTCCCAACCGCGATAGGTTACTGTGATACAAACTACGGGCTGGATGGACTCCTCGTTGAGCTGCTCCTCCAGTTGACTGGCAAACTCCCCTTTGCGGAAGAGGTAGGTTCCAACAGCTGCTTTTTCGAGTAGATATTCTGCATGGTACCGGTCTATGCTATGCCATGCCGCATGCATTGGATCGCTATCGCCGAGGGGCAATTCGATCTCGAGTTCGATCAAATTACGAACAATGTTCTCAATTTTCCTTCTCTGAGGAGGTTCCGCGCAGACTCCACTCATCGTCTTTAAGGTATCGACCATGACTTTCATCGCCTTTTCATTGAGTTTTGAGCAGTCAAAGCAGGTTTCGTTATCCACATCATTGACTTCAAATTCTCCATCTTTTTCCGAGAAAAAGAGGAGCACAGACTTCCACCCCTTGCCCAAATCCTGAAAACTAAGCTCCCCAGTCTCACAATTGATATAAGCCCGATATGTCCGCTGCAAAAGCTCATTAAAACGCTGTTTTTTTTCGAGCTGCCGACGCATCAAATGTTGAAAAAGGGCAATATTATGCCTTATTAACCGATCAACTACTGTTACTTTCACGATTTCCCCCTCGCCTTATTAAAAGCTGCTTCAATGGCAGCCATGATTCCCGCCTGCACCCGGTACTCTTGCAGGGCACGATGGCCCGCGATCGTTGTGCCTCCAGCAGAACAGATCTTATGGCGAATCACTGCTGGATGGTTTTCTTCAGCATGGACGAGCGCAATCGCCCCCTCCATCATCGCAAGAGTCAGATCAAAAGCCATCTCAGATCGCAATCCATGTTCAATACCCGCCTCTGCAAATGCTTCGATGAGAGCACAGGCAAACGAGGGTCCCGATCCAGCCAGCGCTGTAATAATATCCAAATCTTGCTCATTGGCCCAGACCACCTTTCCAAGGGGTTCCAACAGCTCATTGACCTTTTTCCGCACCCCTTCAGAAAGAGAAGGATCTTCAGCTACAGCTGTCACGCCCTTGGCACAGGTAATGGCCAGATTGGGCATCATTCGAATGGATATGCCCCCTTTGATTTCTTTTTTCAGCTCTTTTAGCGTCACGCCAGACAGGATGCTGAAGATCAACTGCTGCTCATCGAGTCCCTCAAGAGCAGCACCTATAGTATTGAGTTGGTGAGGCTTCACACCAAGTAAGAGCAGATCAGCTCCACGTGTGGCCTCTTCGATCTGATCAAAAAATTGCCCTCCAGTCTCGTCTGCTAACTGCTCAGCCTTAGCCCTCGAGCGGTTGTATAGGCGCAAATGGTGGCCAAGATCGGCCCATTTCCGAGCAAAGGCGCTCCCCATAACCCCACATCCTAGTATTGCTATCTCCATATGCTTATTCTCCCCTCTTGCACTATTTGCATCAACAATCTATTCTAATTTTCATTTTGGAGTATTGATACAATGAGAAGATTCCTCTTAACGTTAACCACTTGCCTAATTATGGAGAATTCAATGACCGCATCTAATCTAACCTCAGAAGTTGCAGAGGCACGCACTGCTAACCATAAAGTCCAAGACTACCTGATCAATCGCTGGTCCCCTCGCTCAATGGCTGGAGAGCCAATCACTAATGAGGAGCTCGCCTCTCTCTTCGAAGCTGCTAGATGGGCCCCTTCCGCCTACAATGCACAGCCCTGGAAGTTTCTCTATGCCCAAAGGGACACTCCCGAATGGGACCTCTTCTACAACCTGATGGTAGAATTTAACCAGCAGTGGACGAAAAATGCTGCCGCTCTACTTATTGTTGTTTCCCGCAAGACCTTCGAAAATGGCAAACCTAATGCGACGCACAGCTTTGATACTGGTGCCGCCTGGATGTCCCTAGCCCTCGAGGGCTCTGCACGCGGCCTTGTCGTCCATGGAATGAGTGGCTTTGACTATGAAAAGGCTAGAGAGGCACTCAAAATCCCTGAAGAATACCAAGTTGAGGCTATGGTTGCCATCGGTAGGCGCGCGCCTAAGGAAGGGCTTCCCGTAGCCATGCAGGAGCGAGAAGCGCCAAGTGGCCGCCATCCGATCGCAGATTTCGCGATAGAGGGAACATTTAAATAAAACCCATGATTGCCTGAATCAGTTGTGGCAAATCGAAGATTAGGTCGCAATCGCGAGTAAAAAAAAGCCTCGAGGATTCCCCCGAGGCTTATAAACACTTCTATTAGAATAGCTTAAAGCTTATGCAGCTGCTTTTTTGCGAGTAGTACGACGCTTTGCAGTTTTTTTGCGAGTAGTCTTACGTGCAGTAGTCTTACGTGCAGTAGTCTTACGCGCAGCTTTTTTGCGAGTAGTCTTACGAGCAGTTGTTTTTCTAGCTGCTTTTTTGCGAGTAGTTTTACGCGCAGTTGTTTTTCTTGCTGCTTTTTTGCGAGTAGCTTTACGCGCAGTTGTTTTTCTTGCAGCTTTTTTGCGAGTAGTTTTACGAGCAGTTGTTTTTCTTGCTGTTTTTCTACGAGCCGTCGTCTTTTTAGCCGACTTTCTTTTTCTTACCGCCATGACAATTCCTCCTTGTTGGCCTAAGATAGGAGTTAGCCGCTCGGCGGCTTAACTATCTAATTTTTATCTCCTACAACCTCCACTATAGTAAATATTAATTTAAAAACAAAAATTTTTTTTTAATTTTCCTCGTCTAAAATAAAGACTTTTGCTATTTTTCGCTTTTAGAAGCCATTTTGAGCAAGATTCCGCCCTTCAAAAAAAAATTTCAATTTTGGCCTTTTTTACAGATTTTTGGAGGTCATCAGGGGTGGGATAGACAAAAAGGGTGCATAGAAAACGCACCCAAGGAAAGACTTAACCTTACTGCTGTGGGTTTTTTGGATTGCGGCGAGCAGGTTGGCCTGCAGCAGGACCTTTTCTTCTAGGCTTACCAGCTGTTTGTTTTTTAGGCTGTTGATGTTGTCTATGTGTAGCCATGGTATTTCTCCTCGTTGATGTTTTGGTGCTCTCTCAGGGCCCCTAGAGGCCCTCAGGGAAGAACTCTCCCCATACGTTCCATTTTACTCTCCTGAGTTTAAATACAGGAGCCTCTTTTTGGGGCCTTAAACCCACCTACTTAAAAGATAATCGCTTACATGCCAAAGTTTTTTTTCAACCCTTAAGTAGCTAGCCTAAAGCAACTTATATAACTTCGTGGCCATCCGCAACTTAAGAAAAAACTTTCTTTCAAAAGTGCAATCCAGTACAAAGCGGTATCGTAAGGAAAGGGTTGTTATCATGGTCTCTGAAAAACAGGCTGCAAAACCGCGTCGCGTCATTAGCGTCTTTGTTCTGGCCATGCTCAACGTCGCGATCATGGCAAGCCTCCGTAATTTGCCTTTGGTCGCCTCTTACGGTCTCTCTGCCCTCTTCTTCTTCTTCATCGTTGCAGTCTTTTTCCTCATCCCCTCAGCACTTGTCTCCGCTGAATTGGCCACAGGCTGGCCTAAGGGAGGCGGACTCTACATCTGGGTCCGAGAGGCACTTGGAGACCGCTGGGGCTTTTTTGCCATCTGGATGCAATGGGTCCATAATGTTGCCTGGTATCCCGTTATTCTCTCTTTTGTAGCAACGACCCTGGCTTATGTCATCAATCCAGCCCTTGCTGAAAACAAGCTCTTTATCATCGCTATTATTCTCATCTCCTTCTGGGGAATGACCTGGTCCAACTATCTCGGGATCAAGACCTCTAGCTGGTTCAGTACGATTGGTGTGATTTTAGGGACTATCATCCCTGGCCTTTTCATCATCTCTCTTGGAATTATCTGGCTCTCTGGAGGCCAGCCTATCCACACAACGCTTAGCTGGAATGCCCTCATCCCCGACCTTTCAAGTATCAATAACGTTGTCTTCCTCGCCGGCCTTTTCCTCGCATTTATGGGGCTAGAAGTCTCTTCAGCCCATGCCGCGGATGTCAGAGACCCTCAGAAAAACTATCCAAGAGCGATTATCCTTGCAGCGATCATTACTTTCTCCGTCTTTACCCTCGGAGCTCTCGCCATAGCCTTTGTGGTTCCCGATGAGAAATTAAGTCTTGTAGCAGGACTAATGGAAGCCTTTAGTCAATTTTTCTCCTATTACCGGCTGCAATGGGCTCTTCCCATCGTGGCTATTCTCCTCGTCATTGGTGCGGTTGCGGAGGTGAACGCCTGGATCGTTGGCCCCGTAAGAGGCCTCTATGCCACTTGCGTCCATGGAAACCTCCCCCCCATCTTCCAGAAGCAAAATAAACATGGCGTCCCGACCAACCTACTTCTATTTCAGGCCATTATTGTTTCCATCACCTCTCTCGCCATCCTGGAGCTCCCGACCGTCAGCGCCTTCTTCTGGATTCTAAGTGCCATGAGCGCCCAGATCTACCTCGTAGCCTATGTGCTCATGTTCATCTCAGCCATCAGGCTACGCTATACCAGGCCACATGTCCCCAGAGCCTATAAAGTCCCCTACAAGAGCAAGGGAATGTGGACCATGTCCATGCTAGGGCTCACTGCCTCCTGCTTTGCCATTGTGATCAGCTTTTTCCCTCCTTCTCAAATAGATGTAGGAAATATTTTCTTTTATGAAACATTTCTCATTTCTAGCTTTCTCATCATGTCTGCTATTCCTCTTATCATTTACAAACTGCGCAAACCCCACTGGATTAAAGAAATTATTCACCATAAATAATTAACTACTATAGCCTTATAAATAAGTTTCGACTATAATAGATGCCTCAAACAAAGAGGTAAATTATGATCGATGGAATCAATAAATCTGGAGTTCCTTTTACTAACTCAACAAACTCGCCATTTCCCCCTACTAGTAGACTTCAACAGGCGGACAAGAGTACTCTTTCTTCAGATGACTCAAATCAAAGGTCTTGCGGCCAAATCCTCTGGACAGCAGTAAAAGTTCTCTTCTTTCCCATCACACTCACCTACCTTTTTTTTAAAAATCTTTGTAGCTCAAGCGAAATAGACATTACCAAACCTTCTAATGCTAGTTTCAGTGTTTATGGAGCTCCCTACCCCGAAAAGGCAAGGCATGGGCCACACATAACTACGGTCGCTGAAGCGAACGGCCATCCGATGCAGTTTGCCGCAGACGAATCTGGCAGGGGCAAAAAAGTGGCAGTACTGGTCGATGCAAAAAGAGAGCAGAAGGTGCTCATTCCTCAGCTCCAGCTCCACAGACTTCTAAACAAGGGGATGGAAGCGGTTGAGCAGAGGGACGCACTTGTATGGCTTGAAAATCTCACCTGCTCTCCAGAAGCTCTCGACAGTGTGGCAACGGTTAAATCCCCTTTCAGTGCAAACCTGATTATTGCTCAGTCAACTCCCTATCCCAAAGCCACCGGAAACTATATTCTCGAGAGTAAATTCACCGGATTTGATGGTGAGCAAATCAACCACTTACGCTCGGCGCTCCGCGGGCAGCTCTTCCTAGCCGAGAAACGGGGGGTAGAAGTCCTCGTTCTCGACCACTTTGGCTCGCACCAAGGAACTCCTTCGGAAATCATCCGTACGCTCTATAATCAGCTATTGCGTGATGAATTTGCCGGCTGCTTCCAAAAGGTCATCTTCGTAAAGAGAGGAGATGATGATGCCCCGCGCGCTACTGCAGCTGAACTAAGAAGAACGGCAGCTAGTGCTGTCCAGCTCAAAGACTTGAAAAGCTAAGATCGGCTATACTCCGCGGCTATGAAGACAATACCTTTAGCCGAACGCGTGCGTCCCAAGACGCTTGAGGAAGTCGTCGGCCAAGACCACCTTGTAGGACCCGAGGGCTGGCTCACACGCATGATTGCTGGGAAAAAGCCTCTCTCTATTCTTTTTTGGGGGCCGCCCGGCTGCGGTAAGACCACACTGGCACGGCTATATGCCAAGGCGTTCGAAGGGCACCTGGTCACCTTTAGCGCCGGCTTCCATGGGACGGCGGATCTTAAAAAGGTCATCAAGGAGGCCAAGGAAAAGCCTCTTTTTGCGGGCCAGCTCATCGTCTTTATCGACGAGATTCACCGCTTTAATAAAGCGCAGCAAGATGCGCTCCTCCCCTTCATCGAGGATGGGACGATGATCTTGATCGGAGCGACGACAGAAAACCCCTCCTTCTCACTCAATAATGCCCTTCTCTCTCGCCTAAGACTCATCACCCTTAAACCGCTAGATCCCTCCGACCTAAGGTCCCTGCTTACCCAAGCTGAGCAGCAGGAGATCTCTCTCCCGTTGACCGAAGAGGCCAAAGAGGCTCTGATCGCGCTTTCTGCTGGCGATGCGCGCCATCTACTCAATATGGTCGAGAATTTGCAAAATGTTCCGAGTGGAAAGAGGCTCACCCCTGGTGAGCTGGCAGATTGGGTCCAGAGACGCCCCGCGCTCTATGACAAAGGCGATGAAGGGCACTACAACCTGATTTCCGCCCTTCACAAGTCTGTGCGCGGCTCTGACCCCGACAGCTCGCTATATTGGCTTGCACGCATGCTACAGGGCGGCGAGGACCCGCAGTTCATTGCCAGACGCCTTGTGAGGATGGCGAGTGAAGATATCGGTCTTGCCGACCCCGAAGCGCTCAATGTTACTTTAAGCGCCTGGAAAGCCTTTGATCAGCTCGGCGCTCCCGAGGGGGAGCTGGCACTCGCCCAGGCCACCCTCTACCTCGCCCTAGCTCCTAAAAGCAATGCTCTTTACACCGCATATAAAGCGGCCTCCGCCCTTGCTGGAACAACGGGAGAGCGCAACCCACCGAAAATCATCCTCAATGCCCCGACGCAAATGATGAAAGCTGAAGGGTATGGCAAAGGCTATCTCTACGACCATGATGCTAAAGATGGCTTCTCGGGGCAGAACTACTTCCCAGACGGGATTGCCAGACAGAGTTTTTACACTCCTATAGAGCGCGGATTCGAGCGAGAAATGAAAAAGCGGCTAGATTATTTCAACTCTTTAAGAGCAAAAAAAATGCCTTCCCCGCGCCCCCAGACCGATACTTCTACCAAGTGAGGGGGGGAGGAAGGCTGAGAACTATTCCGTTTCCTCAGGCTGGTTGGACAACAAGCTGTGAGCTGCACAAGACCTGTCATCGTCTACCTCTCTGAGAGGCACTGATACCCTGAGGTATTTCTGGCAAAAACCAGAAACGAATAGCCCTCTTGCTAATTTGGATTATATCAGAATCAAATAACTTTTTAAAAGAAAAAGAACTAACTTATTTCCGCCCAACGATTATGAGCTTTAATTAACTCAATAAGACGATCATCGGCATCGGCAAAGTCAATGCCACGCTCGACGCAAGTTTTTCCGACATAGAGATCTATCTTCCCAGCCCTTGAGCCTACGTAGCCAAAGTCAGCATCTGCCATCTCTCCTGGACCATTGACAATGCATCCCATGATCGCAATCTTTACCCCAGGAAGATGGGCAGTCTTAGAACGAATACGGCTTGCTACCTCTTGAAGATCAAACAGTGTTCTGCCGCAACCAGGGCAGGAGATAAACTCTGTCTTGGTAGTGCGCATACGACATGCTTGAAGGAGGTTAAAAGAGAGTTGACGCCTTTTTAAAAGGGTCTGGCGGGTTTTGAGAGCCACCCCCTCTCCTAGCGAGTCTGCGAGAAGCGCCCCCATCTCTGTTGCCGCATGGATCACTAGATCTTCTTCCACCTCGGCGTAGTCGAACGCAAAGATGACAGGGAGCTCGCAGCTGCGCTCCTTGAGCCAGCCGGCGAGAGTGCGGCCCAGATGCAGTCGATTTTTTCCAATAGGTGCCAAAAAGATACAAACTGGAGAGGCTTGAAGGATTTGGTCCCACCCCTCTTCTCCTTCAATCATGAGCGCATAGGGGCCGCTATCAGGAAGGCTCTCGTTTAAAGAGACAATCGGAATACCTCCAGATTTTCGAGTGAAAATGGCCACTCCAGCTTCCTGCAAGCGCAGAGCCTTTTCGCTGACCTCTGAAGTCACCTCCTCTAGAATCAGCCCGTCGACCGTCGAGAGCTCTTTTTCGGGGCGTCCGAATTGCACCTTGCATCCAATGGCCTCATAGAACCCTTCTGCCGCCATCTCATCCTCAGTCACATGAAGAAAGACGCTTCCATCGCGATGGAGGATTCCCCCTTGAGGTAGGGCAACTTTTCTTGGGGTGGGAGCCAGAGAGCTTATCTGGTAGCTCGCGGCAAAGCGCACCAGACGCTGACAGGGGTCGATCTCACACCAAGGGTCTTCGGTAAGGGAAACGCGGATCGTATCGCCAATTCCATCGAGAAGCAAAGCTCCAATACCCACAGAAGATTTTATCCGGCCATCTTCGCCTTCTCCTGCCTCTGTAACACCCAAATGGAGGGGATAGTCCCATCCAAGCTTCATCATCTCAGCCACTAAGAGGCGATAGGCCTCGATCATAACGAGAGGGTTACTCGCCTTCATCGAAAACATAAAGTCATGATAGCCAAACTTTCTGCAGACGCGAGCGAATTCAAGAGCTGACTCTACCATGCCAAAAGGAGTATCTCCAAAACGGTTCATGATCCGATCAGAGAGCGAGCCATGGTTGGTGCCAATGCGCATCGCCCGGCCGAGCTTGAGACACTTTTCTACCAAAGGACCAAATTTCTCTTCGATCTTCACGATCTCTCTAGCGTAGGTATCATCGTCATATTCGACCATTTTAAAGGTGGCTCTACGGTCGACAAAATTGCCTGGATTCACCCGCACCTTATCGACGAAGTCCACAACGCGCACCGCAGCCGGAGGATAGAAGTGGATATCAGCAACCAAAGGAATATCGTAGCCGCGTTTAACCAGCCCATTTTTGATCTCCTCGCACGTGTCCGCCTCTTTCATACCCTGTACGGTTATACGGGCAATTTCCGAGCCGCAATCAGCAAGGCGCACGATCTGGTCAATGGTCGCTTTAGCATCACGCGTATCTGATGTGGTCATTGACTGGACCCGGACGGGATTATCCCCTCCAACTCCAACCGAGCCTACCTTGACTTCGCGTGTTTTCCACGCTCTGAATAAATTATCGCTCATGGGAAAAAAGCTTATTCCTACAAAGATTAATAATCAAACTCCCCCCAATCAGAATCACAAAATCGAAAATTTTTATTTAGCCCATCAATTCGTCTTTCATCATCTTCACTCAGTGAAAAATCGAAAATATCGATATTTTCTTTGAGATGTGCCTCCGTCGAGGCCTTCGGCACCGTGGGAATACCCTTTTGCAGCAGCCAGCGCAAAATCACCTGGGCTGGAGATTTTCCGTGCAGCTCTCCTATTTCCGCAAAAAGGGACTCTTGGTTGAGCAGATTGCCTTTACCCAGCGGTCTGAAGGCGATAAGCTCTGTGCCGTTTGCGCGGGCAAACTCCAGCAAATCCTTCTGGTAAAGGTAGGGGTGAAATTCAACCTGATTAAAAGCCACCTTGAGACCCTGGTCGTAGGCGTCTTGCAGGTGGTGTGCTGTATAGTTGGAAACACCGACATAGCGCAGCTTGCCCTTCTCGACCTGTTTATCAAGGGCGGCGAGGACCTCCTCCATAGGAGTTGAACGGATGGGCCAGTGGATGAGCATGAGATCGAGCCTCTCAATCCCCAACTCTTGAAGAGCCAGGTCACATGCCTTTGAGACGCTTTTTTCTATATTTGTATGGTCAATGTTAGACTGTGTGTAGGTTTTTGTCGCCTGCCCAAGTGAGATTTTAGAGGTAATAAAAAGCTGATCCGGGCGCACCTCTTTGATCGCCTTGGCAATCGCTTTATGATTCTCGTAGGCAAAGGCCGTATCGATATGGCAATAGCCCAGCTCGAGCGCCATCCGTACTACCTGAGTACACTTGTCACCAGTGAGATTCCAGGTACCAAGGCCTATCTCGGGGATATTCATGGACCTTTCCGTGAGATGTAGAGAGCATCGCACTTAGCTGCCATCACGAAATCGCTTTCCGATAGCCCCTTAATTTTGTGTGTCCAGAAGGTAACCTGCACCTTTCCCCAGGTAAGATGAATATCAGGGTGGTGTCCCTCATCTTCAGCAAGAGCCGCCAGATCATTCACAAAGGCAAGCGCCTCTTTGAAATCCTTAAACTTGTAATCACGCTCTAGATGGTGCTCCTCGACAACATTCCACCCTTCAGAAAGCTGCCCATGGAAATTTTTGAGCGCATCGCCTCGTAGCGGAGTCGTTTCCACCGTGCAGGGCAGACACTTTTTATTTGCTAAATCACTCACTTGACCTCCTATTGAGAAATATGGTCGTCACCCCCCAAGGGAACTCTCCTTCAAACTGGTCGACAATTTCGAAGTCAGAATCATATTGCCTTAAGGGATAGCTCACAGTGATGATCTTGAGGGTTTGAGACATTTTTTTAAACTCTGAGATTAACGCCCTGATCTGGCTATCTAAGAGCATGGTTCCGTAAAGATAGATGACCGAGGCCCCCGCTAGATCCATTTCCAGCATATCCCCCTCGATGACCTCGAGACCGTCAATCTGCATCTCTTGGAGTATTTTGCAAAAAAGGGGGTGCTGCTCGATCGCTTTCACCCGGGCGCCCACGAAAGAAGAGAGAAATAGAGCTCCCCTTCCTCGTCCAGCTCCCATTTCGACCACACTGTCTTCCTTCTTTATGTAAAACCGCTTTACAATAGCCTCTAAGAGGGTAAGAGGCGTCTCCCCATAGGCATGGATATTACCCTCCCCTTTTTGCTGGAGATATTTTCGACACAGGCTGTAGGGGTTTAAATAGCGAAAGCGGCGCTTTAAGGCGCGGTCATGCCCTTCAAAACGAGGATTCTGAGAATAGAGCTCTTTGCGGACGGCACTCTCCTCCTTCCAATTAAATTTTAATACCTTAAGATAGGTGAGCATGCCCACCAGTCTATCGTGAATTAACCTTTTTAAGGGAGATACCATTTACCAAAAATAACGTTTTAAATTATTCGGATCTTTCCACCCAGAAGATCGCGCTCAATCTCACCAACTCTCTGGAGTTGAACTCGCCCGCTCGCCTCCAAATCTAGCCGCTTAAAATCAGTCCTTTTGAGGAGATTAGGTGGCAATCACGGGTTAAAACGTTATTTTTGATAAATGGCATAAATCATCTCTGGGTTCCCTTGCAAAATTGAACGCCTTTTTTTGCTCTCTTTCAAAGAAGTAGATCCCTAATGAGAGCGCTCCGCGCTCTTGCCACGCGCATCCCCTTGAACGACAACTTCTTCGATAAGGTGGCATTCCTTGTCTAGCTCAAAAAAAGCCCTCTCTGGACGAGTTAAAAATAATTAATTTACACTATTTACAAAAAAAGATGAATTGTGCTATAATTGATTTTTTAAAAGCAACAAAAAAACCTATTTAATTAATTATGGCTATACCTTCAAATCTCCCTACATGGGAATCTATACACACAGCTAAAGCTTCCGATCTCTATCAGGTCAGATCCCTAGAGACATATATAGAGCTCTTCCTAGCTCACGCACCTGAAATCTTTAGCAGCCCGCAGCTCTCCAGCAAACTGATTCATATTATCAATCAAAATCATTTGCAACCCCCTCAACTTGAGAAAATTAAAAGTGTTTTCGGCGATATTATTGACATCTCTGAAAACAAAGCCCACTACCGTTCGGATATCCTTCAGAGTACAACTTTTTCAAAGGAAGAGAAGCTCTTGGATGGCTGCCGCTATGCAGACCTTGAAAC
>SDBV01003004.1_pt1 | contig 25148 bp, 30 predicted proteins | sample 2277081 | NCBI WGS metagenome assembly SDBV01 (sample SAMN10402039, study PRJNA504765) | marine sediment metagenome | isolation source: marine sediment core GS10_PC15, 223 cmbsf | place: Arctic Ocean: Southern Knipovich Ridge | collected 2010 | reverse complement strand
AGGTCAGTTTAGTGTATTAGAAGATGTTGTTGAGGCAGCGATAGACCGACTTGACCGACGACCCTTGACTAAAGAAAGACAGGTAAGCAAACAGGGCTTCAATGATTGAACAGCAGGCAATACCCCCGGGGCTATGAGGATGGCTCAGGATGGACGAAAAGAGATAAAGGGCAGTAATGAGCATAAACAAGAACAAAGGCAGGGGGGGGGCTTAAAAAAAGGCAAGACCCCCATCAGGGGTGGGAGTGGATGTAGAGCTATGTAGCGAGAACTATATATGCAGTTGACTAATAATGGACAAGGAGTATAGAGAATGGAATGTAAATGTGGATGTGAGAATGAAGTGGTAAGTAGTGGGACTAAGCCGAGGTTATTCTATTCGGATGCTTGTCGTAAGCGTTACAACCGGACAAATTTTCAAGAGCAAACGGACAGACGGGCGGAATCTCAGGCTGATGAGAGCAAACGGACAGAGCAGTCAGGTCAAGAGTCGGCGGTTGCAAGTGTGGCGATCCCAGGCGATGAGGATTATGATGGAGTGTGTCGGAAGTCAACGGGTCACATGCCGGACTATGGCAGGTTCAACACACCAGAGCAAGAAGCGAGTGCAAAGGGTAGATGGATGGTAGTCAAGCCCGACCCGATACCAGTCAAGGACATGACCCGCATCGAGCTTGAGCAGAAGATCAGAGCTTACCCTAACGACCGGTGGGTCAACAGTCCTGAGCACAAAGAACTGATGAGACGGCTTAACACAATGACGATTAAGGAGCTTGAGTCTGAGGGTTATCATATACCCGCATGGAAGAAAGCAAGTTAAGAAAGGAAGAATAATGGAAACAAACAAAATGACTATAACTTACACAGGCGAAAGAACTGATTTTAAAGATGACGCTATGATTGATGCCGCCAAAAAGGCAGGTTTTGAGTTATGGGCCAGCGAGTATAACTTTAAAACACAAACAAGGGATATGAGTTTTGAAGAGGTGGAATAATAATAACAGAATTCTTAGTTGATACATTTTGGTTTTTACGATGATAAACATTGATGATCCAAAACTTATTGAAGAGTTAATGCAGGTTGATGCAGGCAGATGGGCTACCAACTGCAAGATCAAGCTCCAGGCCGGTTCTTTTACGTTCCACGGTTTTGAGTATCAGGTTGAGACGATGAGTTCTCAGGTTCGCCGGATATGCTACATGAAAGCTCGTCAATGCTTTGGTGCTACTATAAATGAGGTATTAAAAGACCTCCATGGTATGATAAAGGGCAAATATAAGTTAGGTGTAGCCCATATCTTCCCCAATATGGACGAGGTTGGTGAGTTTAGTAAGTCTATCTTTAAACCTTTAATAGCTTCCAATAAGGCTTCCATTGGTAAATACGTAAAGAATGTCACCGGTGGAACGGACACTACTTCTTTGAAGCGGGTGGGAAATTCGATGTTATTTTTACGTGGTGCGAGGTTGAGTCAGAAAGTCGGCGATACAGGAGAGAGTACGTCTTCCAAGACATCTGCTTTTTCTGTTGACAAGTGTGTGTTTGATGAAGTGGACTTTATGGATTCGGAGGCCATCGTCAAATACAAAGAGAGTATGAATATGTCTCCTTATAAGGAGGAGGTGTACCTTGGAAATCCATCCCATGAGGATTTTGGTATTGATCTCATTTTCAAGCAAAGCGATCAGAGGTATTGGTTTAGAAAGTGCGGATGTGGTCATTGGACATGCGCTGAAAAGTCTTTTCCGGGCTGTGTTAAGATACGACGTGACGGTACCGGATATATCGGGTGCGATAAATGCGGTAAGGATGTTCCCGTATGGGCTGGGACGGGTTCTGGGGAGTGGGTTCCCGATTATCCTGAAAAGTCTAACTATATGCACGGATATCATGCTTCTCAGTTAATGGCCCCGTATAATGATCCGGCAGAGACACTTGAAAGCTATGTGAATCCTCCCTATGGCAATCTTGCCGATGTTTGTAGGTTAAAACTCGGTAGAGCGTATTCGGACAAGAGCGAGAAGCTTCGCAAGAGTGATGTTTTATTGTGTTGCGGGAATGACGGGTTGGTCACAAGACACCCCGGCCCATGTGCAATGGGTGTGGATGTTGGGAAAGTTAAACACGTAATCATTGGTACTAAGCGAGCAGCAGGGAAATATGAGATTTTAAGAGCGATCAAGATACCGGAAGGCCGTGAGGGGTGGAACCAGATTTCCGATCTCCGCAGAATGTACAATGTAAAGAGCGATGTTATCGACATTCGTCCGTATGAGGATGAGGCCAGAGCCTATCAGGCGAAACACGATGGCGATGAAACTAACCCGTCTACGTATCTTTGTGAGTACAGCGATACTCAGATAACCGATTCTGCGTTCAATCCAAATACCGGGGTAGTCAAGGCTCACCGAACGGGAATCTTCGACCAGACCCATAGACTATTATCACAGGGAGACATTATCCTTCCAAGACAATGCCCTGAAATTGAGGAGTTCGCAAGGCAGTGTTGTAACTGTGCAAGGTTCGAGGAAAAGGATAAGAGGAAAGGAACCGTGGTACATAGGTATAGACCGACCGGTGATAGACAAGAGCATTTCAGGAACGCTTTGAACTATTTCGTTTTGGCCGCCAGTGGTCACCGGTTGATGAGGGTCAGTAATTCCAAGAGTGTCCCAGGAAAAGTGATAAGTAATTATGCGAGAATATAATGTATGCAGGAGAAAAAAAACACAAGAACGAGGATAATATTAAGGATATGATTGTAAGTGCCTATAGAGCAGGAAAATGCGACCATAACGGCAAATCGCTCCCTAAAGACAAGTGGGGGATGGCAGGCAAAGGAAGCCGGTTTATGGGATTGATAAAAAATGATTCCAGGCCGACAACGATGATTAAATTATGGCCCAGAGACGAACAGGGAAATTTGATTGATGGCTGACGACAAAGCAAAAGAAATAATCTCCGAACAGGAGCGCGAAGAGACAAAGGCTGCTAACTTCCGAAATCTGTACCAGGAAGTCGCTGACCACATGATTCCTCATGAAAATCAGATAACAGCAACCCGTACTCCCGGTGAGGATAAATCACAGCAGATATTCGACCCTACAACCCAGCTTGACCTTGAGGATATGGTCTCCGGTCTCTCGGCAGTCTTTTTCCCGCCCGGAGAACTTGCATTCGGACTTACAGTTAAAGACAGAGAACGTGCTAACAGAGATAATGTCAAACGTTATCTTGCGCTTGCTACTCAGATAGCACACGACGAACTCTTTGCTTCTAATTTCATGCTTCAGTTAAACGAAACACTTTTATCCCTGATAGGATTCGGAACTGGAAATTTATTCTCTGAGTGGAACCTCGGACTCAATTTTAAGGATTGGGATGTTTCATTCTATACGATAAAACAAAACAGTGCAGGACTTGTCGATACTGTTATAATAAAATTCCCGCTTACTGCAAGACAAGCAGTTCAGGAGTTTGGAGAGGAAAACGTAGGCGAGAAAGTTTTAGCAGCATTTGAAATCCCTGAAAAAAAGGAGGATAGATTTGATTTCATTCATCGAATCGGGCCGAGAGAAAAACGAAATAAAACTCTTACTGATTCTTTAAATATGTCGTGGGAATCTGTATTTGTAAACGTACAGGAGCAGATGACCATAAAAGGCGTTGACCCAAAGGGTGATCTAAACGAAGGTGGTTTTCCAGAGTTCCCGAACGCAGTAGCAAGATGGAAAAAATCATCTAACGAAGTATGGGGCAGGGGACAGGGGACTATCGCTTTATCGGTATCAAAAGAGCTTCAACAGATGCATGCAGATCTTGTCGAGTGTGGGAATAAGTGGAACAATCCGCCAAGACAAACTCTTACAGGTTCGGTTGAAGGCCCGGTCGATGTAAGACCCGGAGCAAATAATATCGTTACTCAGACAGATGCTATTCGGGCACTCGACCAGGGACTTAGGGGCAATTTTCCGATAACAAAAGATATACTCGAATTTATACAGACGATAAGTCATAGGATATTTTTCGTTGATGTCTTTGCTCCCTTAGCAAACTTACCAGGCGATAGACGCACGACAGTCGAGATAAGGGAGAGGGTAAGGCAGGCTGCAAAGAAACTTGCCGGACCTATCTATCGACTTCAAAGCGAACTGCTTACTCCTGTCATTACAAGAAGTGTATTGCTTTTGATTAGGAATGGTGTGATACCTCCCCCGCCCCCGGAACTTCAGGGTCAGGGGTTTGGTGTCGAATATATAAGCGAACTTGCCTTGGCGATGCGAGACCAACAATCTCAGGCATTTATACAGCTTGCCGATCTTGTGACTGCACTCGACCCGGTATTCCCCGGAGCAAAAGATATTTTGAATATGGATAGAGCTTTACCGGATATAGCGTTTACATTCGGTGCGAAAGTAGAACATCTGTCTACGCCGGACGAGATTGCGGCAGCAAGAGAAAAACGCGAAGCTGACTTAGCAGCACAACAGGCGTTACAAGTGCTCCAGGCAGGAAGTCAGGCGTATGGACAGACCACCGCCAAGCCGGAAGAGGGTAGCGCGGCAGAATTAGTTACGGCAGGAGCAAGTTAATGTCGCATAAACGTAGAAAACAAGGCGGTAAAAGAAAGGGCGGCCGTAGGCGAAAACCGCCGAGGAATATAAAATGAGAAAATTTAAATGGCAATTCCCAATATATTGTGCCGTCAGAGGGCGAAAGTTATTCTTTTATTGGTGTTTCACGTGCAAATGTTTTCATCGACCATTTAAAATTAGAAAGGAATAATAAAATGAATAGAGAAGACTCAATAGAAGAGCCGACAATTTGTATGGTTCGTGTTAAGAGAGGCAATGTATGGTATGATCAGAGACCGCTCGGGTGTTTTGTCGCACGTTCCAAAAGAATAATAGAAAGATTAAGGCAAATGGGTAAAGAAATAAGGGTTGTTTGGTTGACGGGAATGGGCTTAGAAACTTAAACGAAAGGAAAAATAGTGGCAAAAAAAACAGAAATAGAAATATTAATCGGCGAACTCGTGGCAAAAGGCGGACCGATTACTGGTCAGATTAAAAGTAACCAAAATCCCGACAAGGTTGCGCGGCTACTTGAGTTGGGTTGGGAACCTGACCTTAAAAAATGTTCCACCGAAGAGAGGTTAAAGAAAATAGAACTGACTTTAGCCGACCATGAAAAAAGCATCGCCGAGTGCAGTATTCGGAGGTAAAAATGGCACTGACAAAAAAGAAAGCCAAAAAGATTCTTAAACACGGAACTGTTCGTGGAAAGAAACTTACCAAAAACCAGAGAGGTTTTTTTGGCGCAAGGGCAGGTGGAATTAAAAGGAAAAGATAATGCCTGAAGAACTTGACAATACACAACGAGTAATAGCAGCTTATAAGGCATGGTTTATTAGTGAGCATGGTAAGATCGTGCTTGATAACTTAGCGAAACACTGTCTTGAGAGTAATATATTGCATATTTTCGATGTTAATTCGGCAAGAAAAACAGATTTCAATCTTGGAAAGAACGATGTAATAAGGTATATACGGTATATGCTTGAAAGAAAAACAGAACCAACACAAGGAAAAGTAATTAGCGAAAGGAAGATATTATGAGTGAAGTAGAAGCGTCTGCGGTAGCGATCGAAACGTCTGCCGAACAGGAAGCGCAAACCGAGACAATTGAAACACCGCAAACTTTTATAGATGCAGAAGGAAAGTTTTTGCCGGGATTTAAGGAACATTATATTCCGGAAGAGATGAGAGCGGATAAAGTCTTCGATACTTTTAGCGATGTTGGCGGAAGCTTGAAGATGCTTGGCTCTCTTCAGGACATGATAGGCAAAAAAGGTGTTATCATTCCCGGCGAAGCATCTCCTGAAACAGAGTGGGATAATTATTTCCGCGAGAAAGGAAGACCTGATACAAAAGATTTGTTTGAGATGAAAGTCCCCGATGATTTAATCGAAGTTTACGATGAAAACCTCGTCGCCGATGCAAGAGAAATGTTTTTCAAAATGGGTCTCAACCAAAAAGAGGTTGATGCATTGTGGGAGTATGAGGAAAAACGAATCAGGTCTTTCGTGGAAGCCGATGCTAAATCACAACTTGAAACCGATAATGCGTTTGCAGAATGGAGTGCGGCCAACCCGGATAAGATGCACTGGGCCAACCGTCTTATTTCTGAAAACGTCACTGATGATGCGCATAAGGAAAAATTGCTTGAATCCCTGGATAACAATATTGCTTTTGCCGAATTTCTGTCTAATATGTCCAGTAAGTTCAAAGAGCACAAGATCATTACAGACACAGAACAACCAACCGGAATGTTGCCGGGTGAGGCATTGACCGAGGCTAAGAAGATTGAACAGACGCCTGGATTCTTAATACTCGATGATAAGGGACAGCTTATGAAAGATGTAAACAGGACAGAATATGACAGACTTGAAAAAGAAAGGGATAGATATTATCAATTAGCAAACGCAGTAAAGCCTGGGTAGTGCCTTAATGGTATCCAGAGGTCGTCGTACCTAAACGAACACCTATCAGGTGTGAAATGAAGGCATAGTCGTCTCCGTTGACGGTAGCTTTGTCGCACAACATGACAAATTATTAAGGAGAATACTATGCCAGTCACCATAGATCAAGTAACGGCACAGAAGTTCGCTTCTGTTTTGTTGATTCTTTCTCAGCAAATGGGTTCAAAGTTCGCATCTCGCGTGCGCAATGAAAATGTTGCTTCCGCCGAGCTTGCATATTTCGACACTTTAGCTGAAGACGATGATACGGCACAGAAGACGGGTCGGCACCAAGGCACTCCGATTTCCGAAGCTGAGTTTGGTAGGCGAAGGGTCGTGCCTTTGCCGTGGACGAACAAGAAGGTTTTGGACAAGGAAGACCTTGACAGAATGTTACCCGACCCACGTAACCCTGTAGCGATGAACCAGGTCAGATCGCTTGGGCGCCAAAAAGATGACCTGTTAATCGAAGCAGCTTTAGGTTCGTCTTCTATCGGAAAGGCCGGTGGAAGTTCAATAGCGTTTGAAGACGATTCAAGGTCAATTAACGGGGATGGTACGGTTACTACTTTAGGCACACTTGCCTCGGTACAATCTGTAGCCGACATCTCGCTTGAGAAGTTATTGACCATGATGAGGCTGTTTAACGAAGAAGACGTTGACCCCGATATACGTAAGTATTGGGCCGTCACACCAAAAGACATCGAAGATATGCTGAATCTTACAGAGATTGGCAGTATTGACTTTAATACGGTCAAAGCTCTTCAGCAAGGCAAGATGGAAACATTTGCCGGATTCGATTTCTTCTGGACAAATCGGCTTACATCAGATGCCGCAACCGGCACTGCAAATCGTTCAATCGCATGGGCACAGGATGGTTTAATCCTGGCTTCTATTGGCGATATTTCCACTCGTATAGAAGAGGCTGAGCGGCTTGACTTCGCTTGGGTTCTCTTCTCTAAGATGGATTTAGGCGCCGTCAGAATGGAAGGCGAAAAAGTCCACGAATGCCTCAATCAAATAGCTTAGAAAGGAGTCTATTATGAGTAAGAAATTCCAATTTAATTCAGGGCCTCTTTTTGACGGAGGCGAACCGAAAGACTTTGCTCTTTCGACACACGAGTTTGGGCCAAACGCTGACGGAGAAACGATTCAGCGGTTTGTTTATGGCACTCGCTATATCACTTGGGATGGTCGTGTATTTAAGTATATGGGCCTGACCACGGGTGGTTGTGTTTCGTATCACGGTGTTCAGAATACACTCGCGGCGGTAACAAGTTTCGTTGCATCTGTAGCCGCTAAACTTGGTGCTACAAATATGCTGATAACGGACACCGGCATCACTGAAGACCAGTTGGCTGGTGCGTCTATTGAGCTTTACAAGGCCACTATTGACAATTCAACAGAGAGACAAATTATCGGCAATGATGCTACATTAGGCTCGACCACGCGGATTTATCTCGAATTTCCGTTGTCTGCTGAGATGACTGTATCGGATTCGGTCGAGGTGTTTGAGAATCCGTATCGGTTGGTATCAGAAGCGAGCGCTGAGTTCAATGCCTGGATGGGTGTTCCTACAAGAACTGCCTCATCCGGTGAAAATATCTGGGCGAAGACTTGGGGGCCGTGCATTGTCAGTCCGGGTAATACCTCGCTTGATGACCCCGCAGCCAACGAGAGATCGGTGTATTGGTGGAACAACGGAACGATAGCAGAAGCAGCTTCGGCTCAAGCTACCAGTGAAAGCCAGCATGCAGGATATATCCTGAACCAAGGCGGTTCTGGCATTGCAGGCCCGCAGATTTTCTTGATGTGCAGCACGTAAGTTTTTAACGGTAGGGCGTTTCGGCGCCCTGCCCTTTTTAAGGAATATATTATGAAGATTGACGAGAAAAAAGGACAACGGGTTTCGCCGAAAGAAACTGCCCGCCGAAAAGCGGCAGAAAAAGACAAGAAATGATACCAACGGCTACGACTGGATTAGTTAGTCCGACCCCACAATGTACTAAATGTAAATCGTACATGGTCTTTCCTCGCGTGGGGGAAGACGGTGTGCGGTTCTATAAGTGTAGGGATTGCGGAAAGAAATATATGCCGAAATGGTATTGGTTTAGAAAGTTTTGGAAATGGCTAAAGGTAATGATGGCGAGATAGTAGCTTGGAACGAAAGTAATGTTCACGAGGAAGTTTTGCGCCGAAATGCAAAGGCGGGATATTGCACAAGAAACGGCGAACCTGTAGGTGCGACTAAGATTATGACATCCGTTCCGTTTGGTGAATCGAAACTTAATTTATGGCCCCGTGACGATAACGGGGATTTAATTGAATAAGGAATTATTATGGCAGCGTTTACAGTAAATGCAGTTAAGACAAGAGGTAGTTGGTTAATCATAGACGCCTTTAGTGCTGATGTTCAAACAAGCACCGAATTACTGGCGGATATAACCGGGCATGAGTATTTAATTAAGAGTGTATCTGTTGAAATAAATGATAATGATACATGGTTTAAGGTATTTGACGATACTACCCTGAAGATAGGTCCGGTAAAGCCGAGGACAAATAATTATCATAGAGATTACGAAAGCCCTTTCAGGATTGATGGGGCTGTCAATATCCAGACTGAATCCGACAAGCAGATACATATTACTATCGGATACAAAATTAACGAAATAGGGACAGGATAAAATGCCAACGCTAAAAACTAAATGCGTGTTTCGTGCTAAGGCCGACCAGTGTACGTTTCGTACTAAGACAAATGGTGATAAGGTTTGGTTTGGTAAAGGCATCCACATCAACAAGGATGATGCTGCCGCCTTAGCCTATATGATACAGCTAGGTAAGGAACTTAAAATCGTAATCAAGGAGGCTTAAATGGCTTTGTCTGAAACATTAAGCGAAACGAGTATTTGTAATCAAGCACTTGGCAGGATCGGTTCTCTTAGGATAGAGGGTAATGTAGAAACGGAAGATTCGGTACCTGCGATACAATGCCGTCTTCATTACGAACAGACAAGAGATGCTTTGCTTCGCACCCATAAATGGCGGTTTGCTTCTGCACGGTCAGAATTGACCCAAGGAGACGATCCCAAAGACTTTGAATGGGATAACCAATTCGCACTTCCTGATGACTTTGTAAGATTCAAGTCTATGGATGAAGAGCAAGGATTTACTTCCAGAAGAAATCGACATGCTATTGAAGGGCAGAGAATTTTAACAAACTTTTCTTCAGTCAGTCTTTTGTATATCAAAAAGGTTACAGATGTCTTGGAGTTTGAGCCATTATTTATTACTGCTCTTGTTTTGTTTTTGGCTGACAGACTAATCGGGTCTTTGGCCGGTGGCGATGCGCGGATACAGAAGAAGATTGACGATGCTATTGCCAAATTAGTACCAAAACTCCAAGCAGTGGATTCAGACGAAAGAGATGTCGGTGGCAGAAGCGACTGGAATCTGGCCCGTCATGGCGGTATAGGAATATCAGGTATCCCTGAGAGGTTATTGTGAACGAAATATTCCATAATTTTCCGTCAGGGGACACTCTTGATGCCTATGTCTTTAAGAAAACGAATGACCAGGTTTTTGATGTAGCTGATGGTGGAGATACTTTTGAAGTATGGGCTAATGGTAATGTTTTAAATTATGATATTCCTATGACTGACCAAGGTGGTGATTATTATACTGTAGATTTTCCTGCTGTTATTACTACGGCAGGTGTTTACAGAGTGGCTATAGCTCAAAGGATAGGTGGGACAGCGGCAGTAGGCGACGCAAGAATAGCTCAGGGTGAGTTGTATTGGGACGGTACAACGGAAATAGATATTTCAACATTGGACACTACTATCAATGATGATGTTATTGGCGATGATGGAGATACTCTTGAAAGTCTGTCAGATCAGATGGATGCGTTATCTGCGCAGGGAAGTAGAGTATTGAATAGATACCCAACAAGGAACCAACCGGATGGCTAATATAGGTATAATACGTTTTAATGGTGGCGAGGCTACCGACTTAATCGATGTCAGAAACGATATTGATAAATATGCAGGTCTTTGTCGTAAACTGGAGAACTTCTTTCCCAGGATATATGGGCCTGCCGAACGAAGAACTGGAACACGTTTTATAAAGGAATCCAAATGAAAATAAGAATTGGAGATAAATTAGTAGAGGCCGATGCCTCTGGAAAAATCAAAGCGACAACAGAAGAAATACCCCGTAAAGACGGTGGTGTTGATGTTATCGTTCATATTCCCTGCCTACAGATAAAGGCAAAGAAAGTAGAGGTATAAAATGGCAAGCGGCATTTATAATCGCTTCAAGGCAAATCTGATGAACAAAGTGGTGGATTTGGAGGCAGATACTATCAAGATCGCTCTGTACGATACCAATCATAGTTTTACAGCTACAGATACCGATTACACTACAAATAATGAGTTGGCTACCACAGGAGGTTATACCCAAGGCGGTAATACTTTAGCAAACTCAGCAGTGACAGAGGCGACTACTGCCAAGTGGGATGCTAACGATACAGCGTGGACGAGTGCGACATTCGAGGCTTTTCATGCTGTGATTTACGATTCAACCGCCAGTAACGACTTAATCGCTTCAATAGATTTCGGTGGTGGAAAAACTGTATCGTCCGGTACGTTCACAATTCAGTTCGATAGTTCTGGGATTATAACTTTAGCATAAGGAGGCCATTATGGCTACTAAACCTACACCCGGCGGGTCTGACGGTATATACGGAACGGAGTTAAACGCATTTTTAGATGTGTCTATTGCTGATGATGGCAAGATAAAAGATGGTGCTGTTTTAGAAGCCGCGACGGAAACAGCCGATGGCGATAGGACAGTTGTTGATTTGGGTTATGTCAAAACGGGCGATACTGTAGCGCACGATTCCGAAGGTGCATTTCAAAACGCCGATGTCAATGGTACAAAAACAAAGGTTTATACAAAATACTTCACAGGCACTCTTGATTCTGATTCTTCGACGGACGTTGCTCATGGTGTTGCGAGCGGTGCTACAAAGATATTAGCTTGTGTGGCTGCTACTTTCGTTACAGGGCAAGGCAACTATATAGTTCGTGATATGCAGATCGCACACAGTGCCCTAACAATATTGCGAGTCTCTTTCGGTGACACTAATGTAAATTTTGGTTCCGTTGGTACTCAGCATCAAGGGCAGGGATATAAGTTAAAAATTGATTACATTTTGTAGGGGTTACTAATTGGCGCATGTATTTGATACCAATTTAAGATTTACTGGTGCTTCTAATCCATTGACCAGTGATTATACTCCAGGTAGCGGTGCTACAGTTCTCGTTCTTGGAATAGTTACAGCAGGTTCTATTCAACGATCTGGTGGTTCGCCTATTTTCGACGGCAATTCTCTAACTCAGGCCGACCAGACAAGACAGCATTCCGTTAATCCCGAAATAAGTTGTGAATTATGGTATCTTCTTCAACCTGAAACGGGGTCTGCGCTCCAAATTAGTATTCCAAACCCGACATCTTTAACTTTACACGTTCAGGTATCGACTTATAAGGCTGCTTCAGGTTTTACAAGCGACTTAGACGTTGAAAATGGGAGTTCGGGTACTTCTGCAAGTGCGTCTGTTTCTGTGACTCCTACTGTAAACGGTGCAGTGATAGTCGGGGTTTTCGGTGACGGAGAGAATTTTACACCCACCGATCAAACTGGAACCGAACTAAACACAACCGATGACGGTCTTTATTCTGACAGCAACCAGTTTACGTTGCAAGCGATCGCCGCTGCGATTGAAACAGGATGGACAACCCAGACTTATGGTGCCGGAGTTTACGGGGGAGGCGTTTACAATGGTGACGACGATTGGGCTATGTCGGTCGCTGCTTTTAAAGAAACAAATATCATAGTAACGGTAGAACCTACAGTACAGGCTTTATCCTTGAGTCTTTTGTCGCCATCTATCACGGCAGGATCGAATATTACAATACTTCCTACTGTGTTGGCTTTAACAGCAACATTAAATGCATCTGTTATTGCAATAGACAGAACACACGAAGTAACCGTGCAGACTTCATCTCTTACACTTATTGCGCCTTCGGTTGTAATAGATGTTACGGTTGAACCGTTAATATTATCATTGTCTGCGACTTTAACCGTAAATTCTATTGTGATTGAGCAGAATGTAACCGTTGGATCGCCAGCACTTACTTTGGCTTTAACAATAGGCCAACACAACATACTTGCTCCTCTTGATGTTGTGAGGATGATGCCGTTTATATTTTCGTCAAGTATAGCATATCCGATAGAATTCGGACAAGAATACGCAAGGTTCTATTTTGATGGTGAACCTTTATTAGGTGCAAGTGAAACTCATATTGAGATAGCAACACCTTATCAGTCTTCCGATTTGCTTCAATTACAGACGGAACAAAGTGCGGATGTTATGTGGATTATCCATGGTTCTCATCCACCGGCGAAACTAAGCAGAACAACACCTACTACTTTCACATTGGAAGATATAGTATTTAATAAAGGACCGTTTATCGAGAGAAACGATCTTGCTAGCGATGATGGTGTTATTATGAATGTCAATGTAACCGGTGCAGGCGAAGCGGGTATTTTAACCCGTTCGTCCGGTACATTTCAAGCCGGTCATGTCGGGGCGTTGTTTGAACTTACTCATCCCCGTATTAACCGCCAAACAAACGGTTTAAAAGACGGTACTCAAACAGGAATCATAGGCGAAGCAATAGAAGTTTTAGGAGACTATACTTTTTCTATTACAACTTCAAGTTGGGTAGGGACTGTAAGACTTCAAAGAAGTACAAATGATTTCACAACAAGTACGAATGTAAAAACATTTACGAGTGGAACACAGACATTTAAAGCTACCGAGACCACAGAGGATGTTCAATATCGAATAAATGTAACCGCTCATACATCCGGTAAAATATCCGCAAGTTTGCTTGTAAACACTAATTCGGTCGAGGGGTCGGCCACAAGTGTAGGAGTTATAAAAACGCCCATTGATATTAAAGGTAGTTTCAATTTTAACACTCAAGGCAACTGGGGCGCAACAATAGTATTGGAAAGAAACGAAAACGATGCGGGATGGGAACCGTTTAGAACGTATACATCAAAACTAATAAATGATGTCGGTAGTAGAAATGTTCAATTTGAAGGTATCGAGCAAGAGGACAATGTAAGATTCCGCATGAATGTAACAGTCTATACCAGCGGAACCGTAGAAGCCGATCTTGCCGCTACATCAAGTACGCAATCAGGTATTGTGCGGGTAAATGGAATCCAGTCTAATACTAAGGCGGAGATAACTATCGTCTCAGCGGTCAGCCAGACAACGGATACGAAACGATGGGCAGAGGGGGCATGGTCTTCTTTGAGGGGGTATCCATCGGCGATTACATTTTTTGAGGAAAGAGCGGTTTATGGATTTACCGATTCCGATCAACAGGATATATGGTTGAGCAAGACAGGGAAGTTTGAGAATTTCCAGGCAGGTATAAACGCCTCTGATTCTTTCGCACTTACTTTACCTACTGCTAATAAGGGAAGATGGCTTGGTTCGCTTGGCACACTTGCTGCCGGTACTGCCGGAGATGAATGGAGAATAAAAGCTCCGCTCGATGAGGCATTGACTCCTAAGAATTGGGATATGAAAAAGCAAACAGCCTATGGAAGTGCGGATATACAAGTATTGTCGGTTGGTTCGGTGCTTTTGTTTGTGGATTTCGTCGGCAGGAAAGTTAGAGAATTCACTTTCAGAGAAGCCGATCAGAAATATGTTGCACCCGATCTCACTTCGCTTGCGGAGCATATTACAGTTTCGGGTATAGCCTCGGTTGCTCATCAAAAGAACCCAGACTCAATTTTATGGTGTGTACTTAATAATGGAAACCTCGTTATATTAAGTTACGAACGTGATCAGAACGTTGTTGCATGGGCTACTATGCCTTTGGATGGATTAGTTCAATCGGTAATGGTTATCCCGTCTCCCTTAGAGGATGAGGTCTGGATTTCCATTGTACGAGCTATTGACGGTGAAACAAAGGTATATATAGAACAATTCCAGCCGAGAATTCTTGATATTAGAAAGGAAAACGCTTTCTTTCTCGATAGTGGGATTATTTATACAGGTCAGGCGACAAATGTTATCACAGGGTTAAACCATCTTGAAGGTAAAATAGTCAAGATTTTAGCCGATGGTGTGGTACTTAACGATCAGCGGGTTGTTGGCGGTCAAATAACACTAACTAATCAGGCGTTTAATGTGCGGGCGGGTCTTGGGTTCGACTCAAAACTAACCCCGATGCGGATGGACGCTAATATTAGTACGGGAACCACGCATGGCAGTATCAAGAAAATATCTGAGATGGTGATTAGTTTCAAGGATACAGTCGGTGCGAAATACGGTAAAGACGATGCGAATTTATTTGGTATTGATTTTGACAGAGTAGGTTTAAAGAATGTAAGCAAAATTGAAGGATTGTTTACCGGAGATGTAACCGTTCCTTTTGATGGTGGGTTTGATATTGACGACTCGATGGTTATCTCCCAGTCAGACCCGTTACCATGTGTTGTAAGGGCAATAGTGCCAAGAGTTCAGAAGACGGGGCGTTAATGGAATTCAGACAAGCTACACAAGAAGATTTGGCATTTGTAAGACAGAATCCTTTTGAAGAAGCCGTCAAAGGTTATCCTGACATACAATGCCCTGACGAAAATACTTATACTGTTATATATGAAAGTGCCATAGTGGCTGTGGGTGGATTGCAAATTGAATATAAAGGTGTCGGCCTGCTATGGCTGATGTTGACTGCTGATTGTAAGAAACATAGTTTCTATGGAGTGTTAGCGTTAGATGCGATAAAAGAGAAGATGGAACATTTGATAGAGACAAATAACTTATGGCGCGCGTATGCAATAGTAAGAAAAGATTTTCCACAAGCGGTTAAGATGATGGAATTTTTTGGATTTCATCATGAAAGTACACTTGAAAAATATATGCCGGACAAAACTGATGGATTTTTATATGTAAGGATCATATTATGAGCGGATTATTTGGAGGCAGTCCAAAAGTAGTTAAACCAACACCACCGAAACCGGTTCCTCCTATTCCTACGCCGAGTGAAGAGGCAAGTGAGCAGGCAAAGAAGAAACGTCCACGAGGATTTCGTGAGACATTTCTGACTGGTGATCTCGTTCCAGAAACAGGGAAAAGGAGGAAGTTGGGATGAGTGGTTTATTTGAAACACTTAGCGGAGCAAAGGGGTTAAGGGCACAGGGTAAGTCCGAACAGAATATAGACGAGTTCAATGCGCAAGTTGCTGAACAAGAAGCAATAGCCGCAAAGAGCAAAGCGGCTTTCGCTCAGAAACGCCAGGCGAAGAGAGGTGTTGCGATACAAAGTGCCTTAGAGGCTAAACTTGGCGAAGCGGGTGGTATCGGTTCTCTTGTTGCTGGTGACTTGGCTGGTGAACAGGCCGAAGAACTTGAACTTGAAAACCTTTTGCTTGGTTTTGAGGGTGAGGTTCTTGCGGGTCGTGCAGAGAGTCAAGCCGAACTTGATAGATTACAAGGCAGGTTGGCAAAACAACGTGGTAAGAGTGCGGCGCGAGCGGCGAATATAAAGTTTGGGACACAATTAGCTTTTATTGCTGCAACTGCCGGTGCTGGTGGCGGAGGCAGCGGAAGTGCTGGTGCCGGCGCCGGTGGGTCGCAATTTGCAACTGGCGCTTTATCCCCAGGTGGTCTTGGCTTAGCAAGTGGCAAACGATTATTAACGGGATTTTAATATGGCAGAATTTCCAATAGTAGAGGCAAGACAAGAATTAGGGGTTACTCCCACTCGTGCTGTGCGTGCAAATATTGACGTAAGAACCGGTGAGGGTGAGGTTGGCGCGGCGATAGGACAAGGGTTAGTAGCGGGAGCAAAAGAATTGCAAAAACGTTCTGTCAGAGAGGAATTATTAAGGCAAAAGAATCGAGATAATTTAGACTCTCTATCAGAGAGAAAAGCTGACATCCGACGCAAGTTAACTAAGGCTAATATTGATACAATGAAGTCAAGCACTCCACCCGAAAATTGGGAAGAGGAAACCCTAAAGATTGTCAATGAAGGAAACGAGGAAATATCTGGATTTGACTTTTCTTCACAAGCCTTAATTAAACAGCAAATAATAATGAACGGTGATTCTCGTGTAATACCGAAAGAAGTCTTTGCGGATGCTGCACGAGTTATAAGTACGGCAGCGGTTAGGTCTGCCGAGGAGATGCTGACTGACGCATATAGACTTCAACTTCCAGACCTCCCACAGAGAAATATAAACTTCATAAACACATTAGGAGATAACGGAATTGCCGCTAAAGACATTGTTTTGAGACGAGATGCTGCTGAAGAAGCAGGCGGTGAACTTCGTAATAAGGATGCCGTAAAGACAATGCGAGAAGTTGCCGCATTTAGTCCACAAGCAGTAATAAAACAGATGACTGATTTGCAAGAGGCCCGCAAGCAAGGGATTGAAGACACGTCTGCCTTAGAGGACACCGATGTTATTAGTATTATTCGTTCGGCAGAATCTGCTTTGAAAGAAAAGACCGCTGGCAGGACAGAGCAGTTCAATCTAATTACGGGTCAAACCGTTACCGCATGGACTGACAAAATTGCTGATCCAACACAAGATTTAACAGAAACAGAGGTATGGAATACGCCCATCGTTGTTTCGCCTGAATTTGAAAAAGATATTGGAGAACTTAGAAATATTTGGGCCGCAATAGCAAGAGGCCAAGCAGAAAGAAAACTCAAACTCCAAGAAGGCACGGATAAAAAGGCCAGAGAAGAAGCCTATGATCCACAATTCGCAGGCGAATTAAAAGCAAGAGCAAAAGCTGCTGAAAGCGAAACGGACATACAATCAGTTTTGTTGGATGCCGCGGATGCTCTTAATAGTGACATTATAGACGACGCGGATATGGAAATTATCACAGAAAACTCTCGAACACGTTTTGATACAGCCTTAGATTCTACACTTGCATCAATAGAGAGGGACTTTAGTAGTATTGTACTTGCTGATAGAGGGCCGAGTTCTCTTGTTTCATGGGTTCAATCACAAGCTATTTTGGCGCGGGCAACAGACACAGAAATTGATTCAGAAGAGCTTATAAATAGATTTGTTTTTGTAAGTAAGGCAAAGCGGTGGGCGATACAACAGGCCGATAGACAGATTAGGGAGTGGGCAGAGAAACCAGAAAATGAGAAAAAGAATCTCGATCAAATACGAGCACAGGGACTTGCAACGCAACGGGCGTGGCTTAATAAATCAGATGTTGTTTTGGCAAACGAATATAGATTATGGCTATCGAACAAACTATAACTGAAAAAGAAACAAATGCTGTATCAAGGGCTAATGCTACTGGGTTAAGTGATTCGTTTTCTTATCTGAACGAACGAGAGATTCTGTCTCCGTTTGTGTTTGAAGAGTCACAGTTTCAGAAAATGCTCGAATTACAAGAAGAAGAAAAGCAACTTGGGGGCAGACTGTTCGGATTAACTGAAGATGAGATTCAACTTCTTCCCCCGACCCAGATAGACCCACCTGCGTTCAGGTCTGATGAATTCAGGAAAAAGGGATTGTTTGAGCGGATGTTTGGGTATGACCCTGAATCTGACATGCCACCTGGTTATGAGAAGATGTCCGAGTTTCAAAGAATGATATTTAAAGGACAGTTGGCCGCCCAAAACCTATTTACTCGCGCGGGAATATCTGCAACCGAACAGTTAAAGGGAACCATAAAACTGGTTACTCCTGAAAGTATGGAACAATATCTTCCGACCAACGAACGCAAGAATGAGTTCGCCTTAGAAGAAGACAAGCAGTACGAGTTACGAGTTCAATCAGAACTTAGAAAAAGAAAAGCAACTGTTGGTTTAAACCAAGAAGAAGACGACCAACTTGCATATCTTGACGAGACATTACCTACCAAGGGACAAAGAACAGTAGAATTTGGGGCAAGATTTATCGGGGAGATTGAACGTATTGCATTAGCTTTTGAGATTTTTAAGGCTATTCCAATGGGGGGTGGGCAGTCTCTGAATGATTTTCTGAGCGAAACAGGTAGACGTTTAGGTGGCAGGTGGCTCTCGGCTAAAGCATTAGATTATTCAAACCAGAAAGTTTTATCTGCCGGATTAGACGCTCTTGGTAAACAAATGCTTGCACTTGGCCCTAATGCCGGAGAATTGTTTGTTTGGGGGGCATTGGCAGCGGAGCCAGAAGAGGGTGAGCCATTAACTGAACGTGTCGAAAGCGGTGCTAAAATGACTGCGTGGGCGGTTATCCCTTTAACATTAGTTCCTGCCGGAAAAATCTTTGCTGTATCAAAAACTGGTGACAGAACGTTATCTTTTCTGCAAAAGGTTGTTGTAAAGACGGTTACTCCGATAGCCGATAAACTTGCTAAAATGAAAGCCAAAGATGCAAAGAGGTTATTTGTAAATCAAGGGCTTACCGAGGCCGATGAGCTTTCAAGAGTTGAATTTGGGCGACCACTTACATCGGCAGAAAAGGTTTCAACTAAAGTCCAGTTAGAACAGATTGCGGACGATACGATAAAGTTTGCAGAACAGTCTGCCGATGATATAAATGCTACAATAGAACAGCTTACGGCGAGAGAACTAAGTAAGCGCCCTGTTGGCGAAGAGAGTGTAATACCTCAATCTCTTCGGCAAGTTGAGATTGTAACCGATGACATCGTGAATAATGTTACATCTTTAGTTGAGAACAGAACGAACTTTGTTATTGTACGTCAGCCTGATGGAAGATATGCAATTCTTGACAAGACAACATTCCAAGAGCTTGCTGTTGATATTAAGAGGAGGAATCTTGCTAAAGAACTTGATGATCTTATCTTTGGTGTTGGTGAAAAAGCTCCTAAGAAACATAGATTAGATATTACACCCAAACTACCCAAAGATTTAACTATATCAACCAAGACTGAACTTAAACGCAACCTCAAGGCTATGGAGAAAGCCACTAATAGTGCGTTCCGTGCAGGCGAAAAAGTTGGCAAAGCTGTGGCGACAGAACGGGCTAATATAAAGATACAAGCTGGTAAGGAACGGATTAAAACCATCAAGGCCAACCATCAAGCACAGTGGAAGAATGTTGAATTTGCCAGAGAGCTTGTCAAAGAGTTTGTCCCTAAAGAGCAACAGTCTTTGTTTTTGAATAGGCTTATAAAGGCAAGAACTGAGGGCGGAATTAACAAAATCCTCGATGATATAGAAAACTTTGTGAACACCGCTGAGATAAAAAACTCTGTTCAGGTATTACAAGATACACTTAAGGCGGCAAAAAAGAAGTTTGGTGATAAAAGTGGCAAGTTCGCCAAGGCTTCCGACGAGATACGGCCTGTATTAGAGGCGTTGGATAAATCTGTTGGTAAGATCAAGAAGATTAAACCAACTGCTACTGGTGAAATAGAAGGTATTGCTCAACTTGCCGACGATATGATAGGTGGTCTTAACAAAGCTCTCGCTGGCAAGGGAGAAGTGTTGGGTATCCCAGAAAACCTTGCTGATGATTTATATGGCTTAGTATTCCAAAAGGGCGAGAAGTTATCATCTGACCAAATTAATACATTGGTAGACCTGACTAGAATTATACTGCATAGGGCAGAGAACGCCCAAATGATACGGATAGGCCCATCTATCGAACAAGCATCTAAGACCATTGATGATTCAATTGAACGGATTATCCCTCGACTTGTTAAGCTAAGACCTACAGGGATTAAGGGCAAGGCACAAAAACTTATTGGTGTTGATTCAGATAATCCAATAACCCTGATAAACAAGATGTTTGGCGAAGGCTCAGATATGTCTATTCTTCTTGGAGATTTGTATCAAGGCGAAGTCAAGGCGTTCGGGGTCATGCGCAACTCGTTCGATTTCATCAAGACTTATATGCGCCAAAACAATCTTAATGTCCAGATATTCGATGACCTCAAGAAACCGGTAGATGTTGTAATAAACGGGCAGACTGTCAAAATAACACGTGATGAATTACTTGGGCTTACCATGTCCACGAGAGACCCTTTTGTTTTTGAACAGATGATCCGAACGGTCGGCTATAAACTACAAAGCATAGGTGATACCGCACCCGCTACACTTGACGAACTCGCTAATATGTTCGCCAAGCTTACCGATGATGAGTGGAAACTTGGAAGCATGATGTTTGACCTGAACAGTAATTATCTCAATCAGGTTGTTAATGAAACATCTCTTATCTTGAATGGGACTAAGCTTGCTACATATCCTCAATACTACCCATCACATAGGGCATTAAACGAAAAATTGTATGGAAACAGATTTGCTTTCAAGACCGCTGAGACCCAAAGCAATTTCATGCCTCGCATGGGCGGTAAGGGACGGATGAGGTTTAATCCATACTCAAGAGAGATGATGGATTACATACAAAATTCAGCGATGTATAACGGGACAGCGGTTCCCATGCGATCTATCAAGACCGTATTGGCTGATAAAAATTTACAGACCACATTGAAGAATAGTGGATATTCAGATGAACTTTCCAATCTAACTACTATACTTGCGCGTAGCGAAGGGTTGTATTCTGATAGTTCGGTGTTGGATTCGCTTGGAAGCGATATGTTAAACAGGTTTACTAAAAGTGTTCTGGGCGGTAGGGTTAGTACCATAGGTACACAAATGGCCTCCATTCCCGCAGCAAAAGTGGTGATATCAGCCAAGTTCTTTAAGGCGATAGACCTCAGGCCAGATGCTAAAGCCGTTGACGATTTAATGACAAACGACTTTTTCTGGTATAGGTGGAAAGGTCGGAGAGTGAGCGTTGAACTTGGTGACGCTGCAAGCAAATCCAGTATAAGTCATTTCATTGCCGATAAAGTCCCGTTGTCTGAAAAACCTTTAACTGGGCTGGTGTGGGGAGACAAACAAGCTATTACAGCTATTTACAAGGCAGCCAGAAGACAATTATCATCAACAACGAAACTTGTTGGCGACGATTTAACTGCTGCCGCCATCAAGCTAACCGAAGATGTTACACGAAGAACCCAACCCAACTGGAGCGTTCTTACGAGGTCTAAGTTGGCAACCGACCCGTCTCTGTTCAGGCGTTCGCTTACAATGTTTAGGACTGCTCAAGAACAGCAATTAAATATATGGAAGCAAGCCAATACTACGTTTTCAAGAAGTGCAAAGACATCTAAAGATGTGGCTAAGTTAGCCAACTCCTATCGTGCTGTTTTGGAATCTCAATTAACCGTGGCTATATGGAAAACTACTTGGAAGCGAGGACGGGAAGCCGGAGTTGCTGGTGTTGCATCTTGGCTTGGTATCTATACGCCAACAGACGATGACCCATTCGTAGAAGATTTAGGTAAAAATATTGCACGTTCAACTGCTGGAATGTTCCCGTTAGGGCAAATGGTAGAGGCGAGCGTAGAAGCAGCTTATGATAAAATATTTAAGGGCGAATTTAGAACCAATCTGTCATCTGACCCATTTTCATCCATAGGCACAGTTGTGATTGCGGCAGGAGATTCTGGGCTAAAGGTTATCAATAAGTGGTTAGACCAACACAAAGAAAGAGATGGGTTTACTGCCAACTTTATCCCTACAAGCCTTGACGATTTACTTAATGAAATCGTCACCAGCGAAGCTGACAAAGAACTAAAGAAGAACGAATTCAACGATGCTATATTTAGGGCTGTATCAAATGCCCTAAGAGCCACCGGTATTTTGGTTGGCGCGCCTGTTGGGCCTCTGGATGAATGGGTTGGCCCTGCACTCAAGAGAAGTACCCACAAACAAGTCCGGCAAGTGACACAGAACAACTCAAGCGACCCTGCCGGATTACAAAGAGACTTGCATAAGTTTTTAGAAATACAGGCAAAACTTAAAAAGAAAGAAGAAGAGAAAGGCTTGTCTAAGGAAGAAGCAAAAGAGTTATTCGATATGAATCTTATTAAGTCAACACAAATAGACCCGATTTTCGGAATTGATGAAGTGATCGGTGAATCGCAGCAAAATATATTAGACCCTGTTAGTAAATCCTTGGAGAACTTTTTTAAGTAATGGAACTTCACCCTATCGCCAACCTACTCACTTTACCCGACACTGACATTACCTCTCCATCCGCAAATAATGTCCTGCAATACAACGGTACGAAGTGGGAGAACAGGGTAAATCTGAAGCTGGCTGCCGGGGCCAATATTGGGATAGCTTCTGATACCAATTTACTTACACTAACATCTAATCAACTCAATATAGCAGGAGATTTAAGCACGACAGGGACGATAGAAACCGGTTCTTCAAGTGTCTCAGGAATCTTATCGTCGGCTTTTAATAACTCAACTGCAAGTGGTAATATTTCAGCATCTTTTAATTCTGCAACTGCAAGTAATAGTCTGGCTTTTGCCTGTGGTGGTGGAGGAACTGCATCAGGTATAGCAAGCTTCGTATCTGGTTTTGAAGACGAAGATATTGACGAAGCAATAATTCTGGCCAGCGGGGACGGGGCCAAGGCTGGCGGATACGCTAAGGATAACAATGGATTTATATTCATAACAGCAGCCGGTACAGGTTCAGAAGCATCCGGTTATGTAGAGGGTGCGAATGATTTCGATTATACGCTTTCTGCTCAAAGCAAAGGCTCGTGGACAAAGGGTTGTCTTATTGGATCTAGTGGCAACCTTACTATGACTTCTTTTGGTTTTGGAGCGTGGTGTGTTGGTTTTGCCGATGATGATAACCATTTTGCTTTAGGCAACGGTTGCGGGGCCATGGGCACAAACCTTGGGATAGACGGCCTCCATACAATAGGCTTAGGCTATAATTACACAAACTCTACTGCAAACTCTCTTTCGGTCGGGTATGGGCAGATAGATATGTTAATAAGTTCAGGGGTTGCTCAATTCAATACGGATTTATTTTTTAGCGGGGCGGGGACAGGACTGCCTTATGGTCACATGTACGTTGATGGAACCCAATCCATAATAGTTGCGCTTACCTTAAACACACCGACAGAAGTTGAAGATGACGGTACAACCTCTATTGAGGATGGCTGGCTTGCGGGTGATCTAAATCTAATGACATTCCCTACCGGAGGAACCGAGCATTATATCACGATTACAAAAGCAGGGGTGTATCATATTAACTGGAATTTAAGCTATAAAATGGTTACAGGTGCAGCGAATACACAAATTCATGGCGGACTGGCAGTGGACGGTACACCAATAAGAGATAAGTGTGAGGCCCACAGAACGATTAGCAATAACGTGGATGTCGGGAATATGGCAGGGTCATGTATAGTTGACCTGCCAAATGGAACCGAGGAATTAAGTCTTTGGATAGAAAATACGACAAATAGCAACGATGCGGACGTTGTTCATGGAAGCTTGGTTGCAATAATGGTAGGAGGAACTTAAAATGTCAGACACATTTAAAAAAGTCAGCGATGACTTAGAGATAACAAGTATTCGCACGAAAACAGTAACAAAAAATCAACTTCTGACGCAAAAAGATATTTACGAGGGAGCCAAAGCGAGTGCGGAGACTAAAGTCGCAGAAGCGCAGAGCAAGTTAAACGATATTAATGTTAAATTGAATATTTTATAGTAGAAAGGAAGATTATGGCTAAGGAAAAAAAAGACAAAGCAATGGTATTAAAATTGAGATTCAGTGATCGTGCACAGTTTGGAGTGATGTATCCACAAGGGACAGACATCTTGACGGCTATCATCCTGAGGGACATCAAGTCCAAACTTGAATTGTCTCAACCAGAACAGGATAGGTTTGATATAAAAAGAAATAAGGATGACCAATTAGAATGGAAAAACGAGAACAACAAAGTTAAATCGATTAGTTTTACTAAGCCTGAGATAAAATTCCTGAAAGATCGTGTGACTGAACTCGACAAGCAAAAGAAGATTCCCTTATATCTTTTGGACGTGGTATTGCAAATACAAGATGTTAAATTAGACAAGGAGTAGCAATATGGCAACAGAAGTGCATGGGTATATTAAAACGTTCCTGGTGATCGCAACGGTGATATTTATAGGTGGCGGATACGCCATGAAAGTAAACGACAACACCAAAAGAATTATCAAAACCGAAGATGTCAATGACAGTCAAGTGGTGCAGATACACGCCTTGGAACTTGCCGATAAGGATATTAAGAACCTTGCTGAGAAGACCCATGAGATACTGGGAAACTTAAACATAAGTATCAACGAAATAAAGCGGACGCAGGCACAGCAAAATCTCCTGCTTGACCGTAATACTATTAAACTTGAAACTCTAACAAAGGACTAAATCATGCCAGATCATACGAAAGCAGAGAAGAAAAAAAACAAAGTCAGACAAAAGAAGAATAAAGTGGCAGTTAAGAAGCATAAAGTGAAACGTAAAAGATGATTTTTCTTCCTTCCGCGGGGGTGGGTTTCGGCCTGCCCCTGTTTTTAGAAGCATGTTATGAGTACCGTACAAATTATACTATTAGCGATAAGAGCAGTCAAGTTTCTTCAAGCTATGGAAAAAGGCAGTTCGGTTGAAACCCGTAACAATCTATTGGCCGAGGCACTGCCAG